>LNFM01003717.1_pt1 | contig 29499 bp, 19 predicted proteins | sample 596031 | NCBI WGS metagenome assembly LNFM01 (sample SAMN04254537, study PRJNA301005) | activated carbon metagenome | isolation source: dual media filters at the Ann Arbor, Michigan drinking water treatment plant | place: USA: Ann Arbor
TTCGGAGTCAAACGCGCACCACCGGGCAATAAGAACGCGTCCGGGCCGCGCCGAGCCGGCTCGCATGCAAATCCCGATTTAAGCGCCAAGCCAACCTTAAAAGTCAAATCTACCAGGAGCGGACGGGATGCGTAACCCGCCAGCGCCCCAGGCCAAGAGTTTTCGCTGCGCCATCTACACCCGGAAATCTTCCGAGGAGGGACTGGAACAGGACTTCAATTCCCTTCATGCGCAACGCGAGTCCTGTGACGCCTATATAAAGAGTCAGCGGCACGAGGGGTGGACTCCCCTGCCCTCGCTCTACGACGACGGCGGCTATTCCGGAGGGTCAACGGAACGACCGGCTCTTAAACGCTTGCTGGCCGATATCCGATCGGGCCTGATCGACGTGGTCGTGGTCTACAAGGTGGACCGACTCACCCGGTCATTGGCGGATTTCGCGAAAATCGTCGAAATCTTCGATGCCGCTGGCGTCTCCTTTGTGTCAGTCACCCAGCAATTCAACACCACGACGTCGATGGGGCGCCTGACCCTCAATGTCCTTCTGTCCTTTGCGCAGTTCGAGCGCGAAGTAACGGGCGAGCGGATTCGCGACAAAATCGCCGCCTCCAAGCAGAAGGGTATGTGGATGGGGGGTTGGGTGCCGATCGGCTACGACCGAAAGGACCGGACCCTCACCATCAATGAAGCCGAAGCTGTCACGGTCCGGACGATCACTGACCTGTTTTTGAAGCTCAAAAATGTCGGGCGGGTCCAGGCCGAACTCGTGCGCCTCAATCTTACGACAAAACCCTATGAGACGCCCCGCGGCCGGGCGGTCGGGGGTTTGTCCTTTGCCCGCGGTCATATCTACAAGATCCTGTCAAACCCCCTTTATATTGGTGAAATTGAGCACCGTGGAGTTCGCTATCCTGGCCAGCATCCGCCTCTGATTGACCGCAAAAAATGGGACGCCGTCCAGGCCCAGCTTGCGGCCAACCATCACGAAAATCGCTCCCGGACCAACGTAAAGAGTAAGAGCCTGCTGGCAGGGCTCATTTATGACGACGCTGGCCATCGGCTCGTCTCCAGCCATGCAACCAAAAACGGCAAGCGTTACCGATATTACATCACGTCGCAGGGGACGGGGCGTGCCGGGGGAACACCTGCCTCGGCAAGGCTGCGGCTTCCCGCCATAATGATCGACGAGTTGTTGCGGACGAGATTACAAAGCTTCCTGAGGGATAAAGCCCAGATATCACTTCTGCTTGGCGAAACGCGATGTCGGCCGACGGAAATCGGCAGCGGTCTTTCGATCGCCAGCGCGCTTGCGAGTTCGCTGACGCCGGGTTCGCCCATGCCGCGCAATTTTGTCGATCTTCTGGCGCGCGTGACCGTCAACTACACAAGCCTGAAAATCTCCGTCAAACGAGACCGATTGTTGGCGATATTGACTGAAAAACCTGTGAAGCCGTCCCAAGACAGTGGCTCAGGCAATGACGAAGACAACATGATTGCACTCGAAATGCCGATGCCTGGCATGGCCGGCGGCGGATCCGGTAAACTCGTTTTCGAGGATCAAAATGCTAAAACACCTGACGCCGTTGTCGTAAAGGCGATCGCCCGCGCATCGATCTGGTTCGAACAGCTCGTCTCATGCAAAGCGCAGTCGATGGCGGAAATTGCGGCTCGTGAAGATATTACCGACAACTACGTCAGCAACCTGATCCATCTTGCCTGGTTGTCGCCGGATCTCGTCGGCCGGGTGCTGGAAGGTGATTCGGAAGCGACAGTGTTGGCGAGGGCCGCGATGCTTACCCGCAGATCCGATGTCCTGTGGAGACAGAAATAGCTTGAAAAGGTCTTGCCGAGAGACGCCTGCTTGGGGTTTGGGTCCGCTGATCCAATTTATGCAGTATTCTGGCATCGCCCGTAAGCTAAAGGGGGTTCGAATCCCTCCCTCTCCGCCACCTTAAAATGGCATCGAGAAAGCCCCGTAAAATAAGGCCTTTTCGCACCCCAGGGGCTTCTGGTATGGCCCCCGGGTGTAGCCCCGAGGGTAGCCCCATTCTGCCCTAAAAGGTGACCGGATGGAAGTCATCACAGCATATGATTGACCAAGGCTTATTGATAGCCGCCTGCTGCTGATCTTGACTGACTCGATGGCGCAAGGGCGCCCCTAAGTTGTACCGGCGCACTTTCTGCGTGCGGAACGTCGATCGATCCCGTAGCTTGCCAAACCGGTGACCCAGCGTTCGGGGAGCGCAGGCTCACGCTTAGGTAAGTCTCGCAGATGTCTTTCAAGCGGCCGGAGGCGGCGGGAGCACCGGAACCCAGTAGCAGTGACGGCAGCGGCGCCATTTTTGAGATGGTGCGGCAGGGCATTCTGAAGGCCCGCGAAAAGCTGATCGACCTCAGCCTTCGAAATGGCATGCTGAACTACCGCCATACGGAATCCTCCAGCCGTCATGTTCGCGTCGTGCATCAATTGCCGAGCGCGGTCGTAGAATGCCTCGCCTCCGAGAAGTGCATCGATCTCGTGCCGTTACCCCCGGTCGAGACCATACCTCGCGACGAGGACACCGATGTATTCCGTGCGGCATTGAGAGACGCCAAGGCAGTCGACCCCGAATGGCTTGCGGCGGAAGACGCCAAGCGCGCTGCGGGCAGCCGGCGCCGCAGCAAGGACAAGGCCGCCGAGCGTTCGCTGCGGGACCGTGTGCGCGTGCAGCTCGGCATGCAGGAATGGCGGTCCGCGACGGATCCCAAGGTCCGGGCTCAGGAACTCGGAATTGATCCGTCCTATGATCTCAAGGATGGAATAATCAGCGGGGATGCATCTTCGGGGCATCCCAAGCTTCAAACTCTGTTCTTCCCCGACCGGCTCGAGCCGAAGCTTTCTGCGATCCATGCGGCCGCGCGCACGTTGCAGGAAGACGCCGGCATCAGCGCGCTATCGTGCGCGGTGGGCTTCCTGGAATGGTACGAAACCGACGATGGTCCGACGGCCGCCTTCGCACCACTGTTGTTGCTGCCGATCAACATGGAGAAGCGCGTCTCCGGAGGCGAATACGTCTTCTCCATCGTGGGCCGAGACGACGATGAGACGACGAACGTCGCCCTTCGCGAGAAGCTGCGGCAGCACGGGATCGAACTGCCCGAATATGATCCGGAACAAGGCGCAGAGCACTATCTCGCTTCGGTCACCGACGCAGTCCGCAACCGCCCGCGCTGGCGCGTACGACGGTGGGTTACGATTGGGATCTTCTCGTTCTCGCGGCAGGCGATGTGGACCGATCTCGACCCGGAGCGTTGGCCAGCCGCGGTACGGCCGGAACGACACCTTCTGCTTCAAGAGATCTACGGCGACGCGCCGGTCGGAGACCTGAATACGCTCGCGCCGGTACACGACATCGATCATCCGGAAGTCGAGCTCCAAGCGCCGGTGCTCGTGACCGATGCCGACGCCTCGCAGGTGAGCGCCGTGATTGACGCTGCCGCCGGGAACAGCCTCGTGATTCAAGGGCCGCCCGGCACAGGAAAGTCGCAGACCATCACCAACATCATCGCGAATGCGGTCTGGCAGGGAAAGTCGATCCTCTTTGTATCCGAGAAGATGGCGGCCCTCGGGGTGGTGAAGGATCGGCTCGACCACATGGGGCTCGGTCTTTTTTGTCTTGAGGTTCATTCCGCCAAAGCGTCGAAGGCGCAGGTTCTCAAGGCCTTGAAGGAGCGCATGGATGCGGGCCGTGTCCTCTCCAACGCCCAGGAAATCGAACGCGCAAGAACGGCGCTGCAGGAAGCGCGTCAGCGGCTGACGGACTACGCCGGCGTGATCAATGCCCCGGCGGGCGATACCGGCCTCACGACGCACGATATCCTTTGGGGCGATGCCAGCCGCGGGACGCTGCCGGCCGGCGTGCCTGCGCCAGCCCTCGATTTTCGGTTTCCCGATGCCGTCTCCATCGACCGCTTCAGACTGCGTGAACTCGTCAGTGCGGGGAAAGCACTGGACGACCAGGCGGCCGCCATGGGCTCCTTTTCGGAGCCTGCGCGTCAGCCGTGGCGCGGCGTCGGCAATCTTAACATAACTCGCTTTGACCGGACGAGTGCCATCGAGGCCGTGCAGGAGTGGTCGTCCTCTCTCGCCGACTTGCTGCAAACGGTACGGGCCATCCGTGCCGCCACGCAATGGGAAGGGATCGATACCATAGAAGCCGCTAGGCAAGCCGTCCAACTCATCCAGGCGTTGCCGCCGCCCGAGCCGGAGATCGCCTGCGGGTTGCTGCCCAGGATGCTGGATCCATCGTCTGCGGCTGCATTATCGCGGTGGGCCGATTTGGTGCTATCGGCGCGCCAATTCGAGGCGTCGACCGACGCGATCTGTGAACGCGAAAAAATGCAATCCTCGCTGGGTAGCGTTCGGACGTTGCTCGATGCGGCCGAAGCCCTCGAGGTGGTAGGCGCGACGCTGGACGAACTAGCAGGGTTTCATGCGAAGTCCCGCGTTCGCGCCGAGGAGCTTGCAGGCGCCGTCGGTTTGATGCGGCAAGTCTTGAGTGTCACGGACCGCGATCCGGCAGCCGGCCTCGACGTCCGCGCCGAGGCACTCGCGGCGAGCTTCCTCCGCAACGTTCAGGCCTTTCCCCACGCCAAGGCCCACTTACGCTCGATGCGCCTGGCCGAAGACGGCGTGCTGGAAGACATTCGGGTTGCGCACGGATTTGCGACAGCGGCTTCCGACGCGGCCTCCGAAGCGGAGTTCGGCGAACCTCCGACGGCCGCCCTTGCGGCATCGCTCCCGAGCGCCCGGGAAATGCGCGCGGCCGCTGCCGTCATCAAGAGCACCTCGTTTGTCGGGAGGTTCTTCAGCGGCGAGGGGTGGCGGGCCAAGGCCACTTGGCGACAGAGCTTCCCTGGCGCGAAGATGTCCGGATCGAGCGCCGTACGGCTCGTTGCGGCGGCGAAGTGGAAGGAAGGGCTGGAATCGCTTGAAGGCTGTTTGACTACCAAGGACGCCATAGCCTCCCATTGGCGGGGGAGTGCCACACCCTTTGCAGACATTTTGGCCGTGGGCGAATGGATGCGGGCCGTTCAAAAAGTGACTCCGGCTGCCGTGGACGGCGCGCGGGCCTTGCGGCGGCTGTTGTTCGATGGCGCTTCGGAGGACATCAGGAACTTGGCCGAGGCCGCCAGCAGTGCCGAAGCGATGGACCTGATCGGGATCTTCGGTGCGTGCTACGCGAAGCAAAGCACCGTCAGCGAGGAGGCCCGGCGCGAGTCTGATCGGGTCAACCGAATGGGAACGTTGCTCGAGCAGGCGCATGCGAGCGGCCTTAGGCCCGGCGTTGCCGTTGGAAAGCTCAGCGAGGCGATGACGAGCCTTGCCCAGGGGTTGGAATGCCGGGCCGCGATTGCGGTGCTGCGGACCGAAGCGATCGCGATCGGCGAAGCGTCAGCCGAAAACGAACCCGCTCTGGTGCTCTCGGTTCGTGCGACGCTCGCTCGTGCAGGACAAATCGGCGGTGCCGGGCTTCCCGCCGGCGCCGTGAATTGGCTGCTTCATCCGGACCATGTCTCACGCACCAAGATGCTTTCGCAGATGGCGTCGGCGGTCGAAAGGGCCCTCGAGGAAGAATGCTCGGCCCGCGAGCGGGCGGATGTCCTGCTGCAAATCGATGCGGTCTCGTGGTCCGATGGGCCGTTCAAGGTTGTCCCGGTCGAACGACTGCTGGAAAAGGCGCAGCGTGCGGTGCAGGCGCCTGACAGTCTTGAGGAGCAGATCACGCTGCTCGCGACCGAGGACGAGGCGCGTCGACTGGGACTCGGCGACCTGATCGCCGCCTGGAGCAAAGAGGGATTGCGATATCAAGGCGTATCATGGACGGTCGAAGCCGCATTCTACCGTTCGGCGGCCGCGCATCTGATGCGCGAGCAGCCGGCCCTTGCGAGGCATACCGGAAGCACGCACGAGCAGGTTCGCAAGAGGTTCCAGGAGCTCGACAAGGAAATCCTTTCGCTGAACCGTGGCCTGGTAGCAGCGAAGCTCTTCGCCCGGCAGGTGCCGGCGGGACAGCGCGCCCAGTCGACGCGCGACTATACCGACAATCAGATGCTCGATCACCAGACGAGCTTGCAGAAGCCGCGCATCGCGCTCCGCCGGCTGTTTGGCAATGCCGGCGCCGCCATCCGCGCCTATAAGCCCTGCATCATGATGAGCCCGATGTCGGTCGCGCAGTATCTCGAACCGGGCAAGCACCGCTTCGACGTCCTGATCATCGATGAAGCCTCGCAGATGCGCCCTGAAGATGCGCTTGGCGCGCTGATCCGCTGCGCGCAGGCGGTGGTGGTCGGTGACCCCGAACAGTTGCCGCCGAGCGACTTCTTCGTCGCGGCGGAAACCCGCGACGAAGAGGAGATCGAGGATTCTCCGGAAGAGTCCATTCTCGAACTGGGACGGCGCTGCTGGCGTCCGATGCGAATGCTGGGAGTTCACTACCGCTCGCGTCATCAATCGCTGATCGCCTACTCCAACCGCGAGTTCTATGACGACCGGCTGCTCGTCTATCCGAGCCCGGTCCTGGACGACCCCGACTTCGGAGTTACCTGTCAAAGGGTCGCTGATGGTGGGTACGAGGCCGGCCAAGGCCGCAATCCCTTGGAAGCCCAAGCGATCGTGGCCGAGGCAGCGGCTCTCATGAGGAGGCGGATCGATCGATCCATCGGCATCGTGGCGGTCAATAAGGCGCAAAGCGAGCTGATCGAGACGTTGATGGACGAGGTGGCCGCGTCCGATCCCGAGATACAGGCCTATCGCCAGCGTTGGGACGGTACGCTTGAGTCCTTCTTCGTGAAGAACCTAGAAAACGTGCAGGGCGACGAGCGCGATATCATTCTGATCTCCACCGTCTACGGCAGAACGGCCGAAGGCATTTTCCATCAGAATTTCGGACCCATCAACAAGGCCTACGGCCACCGCCGTCTGAACGTACTATTCACGCGCGCAAAGCGCAGGCTGGCGCTGTTCACCTCCCTCGACCCATCGCAGATCCTGACCGAGGGCAAACAGCGCGGAGTGCGCGTGCTCAAGGAATTCCTCGAATACGCGGCGAGCGGCACGATCCAGCACGGGCGGCAAACGGGGCAGGAGCCGGACAGCGACTTCGAGCGGTGGTTCCTCTCGCGTCTCAAGTCGGCCGGGTATGTCGCGCATCCACAGGTCGGCGTGGCCCAATACCGGATCGATATCGGCGTCGTCCATCCGGACCGGCCGGGCAGCTACATCATCGGCCTCGAATGCGATGGAGCGACATATCATTCCTCGAAATCCGCGCGCGACAGGGACCGCTTGCGGCAGTCCGTTCTCGAGGAATTGAATTGGAGAATCCACCGCGTGTGGTCGACCGACTGGTATCGCGACCCCGAGCGGGAATTCAATCGGTTAGTGGATAAGATCGAAAGCTTCCGAGACGATGCCCGGGGCAGACAAGGCACTCCGTTGCAGATGACCGAAGTGCGGTGAAGTGCAGGTCGTCGAGCATCCGGTTTTTCGTCCCGCGTAGGAGGCGCAGTGACGCGCTGGTGAAACTGAGTTTCTGCTTTGCACCAGCGGGGGCCCGCCAGGAGTTTTGCGACACTCTGTACCTTTGGACAGAGACAGATTGGGAGTGCCTTCGTTCCGAAAGCCGCAGCTCCAGCAATTTGAAGAACAAGACTAGACCTCATCGATAGTCAGATCACGATTTGACGTCGGGGGTCCTTCCGTAGCTGACACTTTGTTTGGAATACGCAACGCTTGACCGACATAAATTCGGTCAGGATGGTCCAGCTTGTCGCGGTTGGCGTCAAGAATCCGCGGCCAGAATTTCGCAGCTCCATACATTGCTCTGGATATTTCACTCAGATTGTCGCCCGTCTGCACGTCATAGAGCGTGAATTCACCCTTCTTAAGGTCCGGCACCGCAAGACCGACATCGGTGTCGCTTAGTGCATCGAGTGCATTAGCCACCCGATCAAGCGTGGCGGGACGATAGGTGACTTTGTCCTTAAGCTTGTGCGGGTCATCTTTCCACCGCTTGCGCGCGCTCATGCTGACCTCGAACAGATGTGTAGGTCCAGGTAAGCGGTCGGCGGCTGAAACCGCATTCATGGCCTTGTACATCAGGCCTGGCTCTGCCGCATCTTCCAAATACTCGCGTGCATCGGGCTTCAGCATAAATATAGGCGAGCGTGGGCTCTTATCCAATTCCAACCCCAAATGGCGCGCGCCATCAAGTATCCAATCCATCGCCTGATCGGAGAGACCACGTCTATCGCCCCCGCCGCCCACCGAGCTGTGCGTACCAGGAAACCATTTTTGCTGATAAGGCGCGTCCTCAAGTGAGAAGTCAGAACCCGCCGCCTTCGTTAGTTCCTCAAGGTTGTCCCACAAGGTGGGGACGAAATCTGTGCGCCGCTCGTCGATGGCAACCGCGTGCCTCGCGCTGCGCACGAAAGCCGAGAGACTCGTGTCATGAAACTCGTGTTTCTTGTTGAACGGGCTCAGGATAGTGAATCGCTTGGGAATCCCAAGCGCGCCCACGGTGTCCCAAACGCCGAGATAGGCTATGCGTAGGCGGTGGGCGCTGTCCTTAACGTAGCCTTGGCAATTTCCGACGCGCCATGTGTCATCATCATCGGAAATGCAGACATCAGGTGCCAGCTCCGCGCGGAATTTCATCATGGATTCGATGTATGCAGACGTCTTCTCTCGCGCACGGTAACGTTCGATGGCGTCACCGGCCTTGGCCGCTTGCGAGCGATGCAAAATACCGCAATTGCTGAGCAAGCCTACGAATGACCGCGCGGTATAGGCACCGCGCGAGAACCCGAAAACAAAGATATCATCACCGGGCGTGTAATTAAAAATAAGAAAGCGGTAGGCATCGGCCATGTTGTCGACGAGGCCGAGGCCGAACATTCCGCCGCGGATTTGCTCCCATTTCTTTGTGCCGACGCCTTCATCATAAAAGATAACCTGGGTGGTGCCATCCGACGCGCGAGGCACGACGCTCTCCGCCGTGACCACTACGTTGGTCGGGACGGGAGCGGCGAGCGTATTCCACGTACCATCGAAACAAAAAACGAGGCGCTTCATAACAAAAACCTCTGTGCTCAAGTCAATCGGGCTATGAAACAAATCGATCGCGCTAGATTGAAACGCATCGCTTCGATGACTTTCTATTGCTAATCAACTTCATGGAAAGTCGGCAAACGCTTGCCGGCGTCGCCACGGGCCAGACGGCCCTTAGGCCCGATCCCGCATTCGGTGCAATCCCACGACCGGCGTGGACTATCCAGCGACACGCTGCGCTTGCGCGGTTCGAATCGCATATATGAGGTGGATGCCTCATTGCTGGCGAGCCCCGTCATGTAAAACAGAAAGTCGTTTGCCGCCTGGGCCGCACCAACGGCGTTCAGCGTGATTACGCTGGGCGCCACGATCGTCGGTTCATCCACATAACGCTGTGCCTGGCGTTCACGCTCGGTCTGCGCTTCTTCCTGAAGCTTCGCGCGGTTGATCAACTGGTTGCACCAAAGACATCCGCATTCCGGGTTTATCGGCCGCACGATCGTATGAACGCCGGTGATGGCGCCGCTGTCCTTGTCGTGAACGACCTTGCTGCCGACCTGTACGGCGGGAATGAGGTACTGGTGCACGATCGCGTTGATCAGCAGCCGGGCACGCATGGTGTCGGCTGCCAAAAATAGATAGTCGCAATCCAGCAATTTCTTTGCGACCTTCGGATCGAGCACATCCGCCCTTAGCCGTTCTATGGTCGCACGCTTGTTCGCGCGGCGTATGACACGCGCGGCGATATCCACCTTGTACGTCGCCGTATTACCGACGAGCCGCTGGAACCATTTCGGCCAGGGGTCGCGCGTGAACCACGTACGCGCGTCCCAACGCGTGGCGCCGACAACCCGCGGGCGGTTGGTCCCTTCGATGCGCTCAGGGTCGATCAGGATGAAGTGACCGACGCCGAGGCGGCTTAGGAATTCGGCCAGCAGGGAGCCGACGCCGCCCAGGCCAATGATCGCGATCGTAGAGCCGGACAGAATCGCCTGTCCGGCGTCTCCGAACAGCCTTACCTGACGGTTGAAGTCGGGATCAATGCTGCCGGCGTAAGACCGCAGTGTTGGTCCGATGTGGCGCAGGCGCCGGCCGATGATCGAACCATCGGCGAGTTCAACGCGGGTGCCATCGGGCAGCCAGATATCGCCGGCGACGGCGCGGTCTGCGAAGACCAGCGCGCCCACGGGCATGCCGCGCGTGATATCGAGAAGGGCAGGGTAGCCGCGTTCGTGGCTGGCGTAGTCGTCGGGAGAGAATCCGACGCTCGTCGTACCGCCGTGATTGTGGACGGCCAGATAGACCAGCTTTTCGTCCCGGCATTCGAGAACGCGGTCACGGATGAAGTTCGCGCGCAGCATGCGGTAGCCGCGCTTGCCGGGAACGTAGTCAACGCCGTCCTTTGCGAGGTGGAGGGTGCGCGCCAGCAGCCGTACCCGCCCGTCAGACGTGCGGGAATAGCCGGCGGCGATCACCGCGCCGTGCTCGTCGCCGTCACCCGGAAACAAATGCGCATGCAGCCGGTCATACAGGCATTCCGGTATGACCAGATGCCAGGAACGGCCGGTTATCGTGACATCAACCATCGCAGCACCTTCAAAGTTTTGAGCAAAGGGGTTTCAAGATCGGAATTGGGTTCGCGCTTGTTGGCCCTTCGGGAAATCTGGATCGCCGGGCGCGACGGCAGCGTGTCGCCGACCACGACGCCAGGCTGCGGAAAATTGTGACCGGGCGTAATCGCTTCGCCCAACGCGTTTTTGTCGATACGGGAAAGATCATGCCTCACAAAATGCGGATAAACATCCGCGTAGGGACACGCATGCGTAATGTGAAATCCGATCCAACTCGTAGGCTGGACGTAAGGGCCGCCGAGGGTGGCGTCCTCGACGATCACACACGCGCCCCCGTCCTTGTCGGGGCCGACAAGGACATTGAAGCCGCGGAAGTGCTGCTTTATTTCCGCGAGGGCATCTTGAACGTCGGGGGTCATATTCGGCCCCCGCTTAGGAGTTGTCGTCGTCGGCGATGGCCACGTAGTGCTGGCCGTTCTTGACCTTCACGGAGTCAGTGTCACCGATGATCTGGGTTTCACCCTGGCGCTTTTCTAAACTGAGGACGAAGTCCAACTGGATCTGCACACCCTGGGCGATTGCGGCCTGCTTGATCTCAAGTCCGGTGTGCTCGCCGCGCTCGATCTGGATCGGCTTGTCGTTAACGAAGATTCCGACCAGTTTCTCGACCGGCCGGATGCGGAACTTTTCCAGTCCGGCGCGGGACAGATCGACCCTCTGTTCGTCTTCGATTTCTTCGTCCGCGGCATCTTCGCGCTCCAGAAGAACGATGACCGATTCAGGGTCCTTGCCGGCCAGCCTCTTGAGCGTGATGCCGTTGATGAAGGCGAGGAGCCATTCCTGACGTTCACCTTCAAGCTCAAAGAAGAAGGCGCGGTCAGTCTGAGCGATGATAAAGCGCTCGGCACCACCGAGACGGAGATCGATCATCTCATTCAGGCGCAGCGGTTCCAGGTCGCCGGTCTCCAGCCACTGGAGCACGCCGTAGTTCTCGACGGGATGAAAATCTGCTGCCGCCACTATTTGTTGGCCGGTGGGCCTCGCGTCGTAGATGTTCAAGTCGCGGAAATTCAGGTCCGGACCAGCGACTTTGACACGAAAGCCGTTACGAGCACTTTGATCCTGCGGAGCGGACCCCTCAACAACGTTTTCCATCCGTTTAGCCTTTCCGAGTTGGCCGTTAGAGTTCCCAAAACGGGAACGTGCGTGTTATAGACCGAGTCGATCGTCAGCGCAACAACAGCGATCCCATTTTGGGAACTATTTTGCTTGCTGAGCTTCCGCCGCTATGGGATAGCAATGAGGATTGCGGGGATATCCAGGTTGATTCGGGCGTCGTCTGGCTGTTCCGCCGAGACGGCCGGTGCCTACCGAGCCTTTCATGCAGAACTCGAAGCCGCAGCGTGGCGATCTCCAAAGGACGTCCTTGCCGTCTACCCGAATGCTAAATTCGAGAAGCAGAGCCTAGTCATTCCCCTTGATGGGCAACATCGGGTCGTCGTCGCACTCGACTACGGATCAGAAATTGCCCTGATCAAATACGCAGGCCCCCGCCACCGCACAGGCGATCCTTCAACACGGAAATCCCCATGAACGTCGCACCAATCCGCTCGGAAGCTCACTACGAAGCCGCGCTCGAACGGATCACTGCTCTGATCGGCAAGAGCGATCAGCGCTCGCGTGATGAACTTGAAGTGCTCCAGACCCTCGTCGAGAAATGGGACAGCGAGCATAATGTGATGGCACTTCCAACCCCAGTAGAGGCGATACGCTTTCGCATGCAGCAGAGCAACCTGAAGCCTCGCGATCTCGAGCCCTATATCGGGCACAAATCCAAGGTATCGGAGGTTCTTGGTGGACGCCGTTCTTTATCAATCGACATGATAAGGGCTCTTCATCGTCATCTTGGAATCCCTCTCGCGTCATTGGTAGGAGCGGATGACAGCGATCGAAACGAGCCTAGGCTCACGAAGTCGGCTATGAATAAGCTCGCCGGCTTAGGGGTGTTGAAGCAACGGGAAAGCTATTCTGCATTTCTGTTGAGGGCGTTCGCGGGCAATCCGTCGGCTGCAATGCTGCGCAAAACGCGCACAGAGCGAACCAATGCGAAGACCGATTTGAGCGCGCTGGAAGCTTGGTGTGCTGCCGTTCTAGTAAAGGCTTCTGCTTTCAAGCCTCCGAAAAAGCGACGGGCCGTCACGCGTGAATTTGGTCGCGAATTGGCACGACTAAGCGTCAAGCCCGATGGTCCGAGTTTGGTGAAGGACTTTCTCGCGCAAGCAGGCGTGGCTTTCGTGGTTCTAGAGCATATGCCTGGGACATTTCTTGACGGAGCGGCCTTCTGTCGAGCCGATGAGACGCCCGTTATCGCGATGACTGTCCGTCACGATCGCTTGGATAATTTCTGGTTTACGTTGCTACACGAGTATGCCCACGTCTGCTGCCATCTAGTGGGCGACACGAAAATAATCCTTGACGATCTCGAGGTCAAATCTTCGGATAAGATCGAGAAGGAAGCTGACGAGTTTGCCCAATCGTCGCTCATCCCACCTAATATAGCGCAAAGGCTGGCATCTAGCGAACTCACCTCCGAGGATGTCGTTGACATAGCAGCGGAGGCCGAAGTTCACTGGGCGATCGTTGCTGGCCGGTGGCAACGGGATCACAATGACTATAGGCGCTTCGCAAAGATGCTCGGTCGTGGCGAAGTGCGCACTCAGTTACTTGCTAACAATTGAGAACAACCGGTCAGTATCGCGCTGTTGTTGGCTGGGTGCCGATTTCAGGGATCAGCTCATAGATCGGGATGGCCATTGCATCCCCAACGGTCAGTTGGCGTACCGGGGTGTTGCTCAGATCACGCGGGTTCTTAGCGCTGCTCATCATTAGGTTCGAATGATACCACAAGTTTTCCCCACTCAATTGACTCGTTTTCGATGTAAGCCGTAGACGCCAAATCCATCATCGGCGTGGCCGGGTCAGTCATGTAACGTAGCGCTTTACCGTCCGAAGATTTGCGTTTTCCACGCTGAAAAATGTCGCGGTAGCGAACAGGAGAGATGCCTAAGAATGGGAGAAATGAAACCTTCCCCGAGGTCTTCTTTTCGATTTCAATCTCGTTCTTATGTAGCTGATCAGCGCGGCTTTTTGGATAGGGTTCAATATAGACAACGCACTTAATGCCGGCTGCCAAGATGTGTTTCGCGCAATTGTGGCAGGGGAAGGTTGTGACAAATAGCGTTGCGCCCTTAACGCTCCGGCCTAGTCGCGCGGCATCGCAAATAGCACACATCTCCGCATGAACGACTCTACCGAACTCAGTTAGATCAAGAACCGCGCAGTTCGCCAGTGGACCATCCTTCTCATCGAACCCGGGACGCTTCTTTTTCGTAAATTCCTCAACCATGTCAGCTGGGCTACCCACGGCCGTGGCAGTGTCGGACAAAAGACCAGCATTGCTCATTTTATCGAAGAGTTCACGCAAGAGTTCCTTTTTTATGATGTCGTTGGGATCAACTCCAAGTTTAACGTCCCTGAAATCCGGTTCTTCCAAGTCCCAGTAGGTTCCGCCAAGGGCCTTCGGAACCTCGTTGCACCCTTGAGTAATCAGCTCACCATCATCGGTGAAAGCGGCGGCACCAACTTGACGCGAAAGATCTGCAGATCTCAAAGCGGCGGATTTCGCGGCGTACATTCCGTATTCATGTTTTGACGGTGAAATGTCGGTGCGTCCGAAGAAAGCCTGTATGAAGCGGTCTAGCTTCGTGTCCATTTCAACCCGAGTGAGACCGTCGATGAAGACATCTGCGAGGTGAAATGTTTCACGAACGTTTTGTCCGAGGTCTTCGCCATCCTCTCTCGAGTCTTTCTCAATCAACTCGATCGCCTTATGCGCAACCTCATGAGCGGGCGTCGCAGGAGAAAGGCTGAGCTTCAAGCGGTCTTCGAGCAACTGCTGACGCTGTTCCGCGGGACCGTATGCGGAGATAAGGATGAATTGCCGACCATAAACGCGGCGAAGTAGAACGGCTTCGTCAGGTCTTTTTAGCTGTCTCACAACATAAGCGACGGCTTTCCCACCTAGGGTTGACCGGTCGCCTGTCAGCCGGCCTCGTTCGTCACCAATAGCGCGGATCGCAATGCGCGCCATCGTTGCCGCGTCCGAGAACTCTTTGCACAACGCATTTGCGTAGTTGATCTTGAAGTTCACGTCGGTGTAGAAATTGTTTTCAGAGGGGCTTGGCGCATCAACGGGATACCTTTGCAATTTATAGCGGTCTTCCTTGAGCATTTCCTTAGTCAAGTGAATTGGGTAGACGCTATAATCCACGGCTCGGAGGGCGTTGGTAAGGCTGTCGCATATAGCCTCCATGTTGACCCCCATCGGGCCGACAATGCCGAAGACGAGTTCGGGGAGAACGATTGGTTTTGGTGACGGCGGCATACGGAACCCGATCTTAACGGTTGAATTACATTCTAGGACTGCGATGTTCAGAGTACTGATTCGGGTGTCTCTGGCGGGAGAGAAAAATGGCGAAGGTTTCAATTCTAAAAGAAGATCTCGATCGCGTATTGCAGATCGCCGAACGGACAGCAAAGCGAACCAATGAAAGAGTCGTGGTGGCTCACGATAGGGTTGATCTTCGAAGCGAGGACGTTGATCCCGAGCAACAATCCGTGTCGAAGAACAACCCCGGTCTAAAGTTTTTCTAACGGCCGCTCCAGACCTGTCGTATTCCTCTTGCGGCGATCACCACCCCAATCGCTAATATCTGTGCATCATCCTGCAACCTGCACGGGCGCGCAAGGTAGAAACTTGCCTACATCTGCCCGTGCTGAGGGGCTGGCTGGCGGCTTGGAAGCAGTCTGGGGTTTCGGCGCGATTCCCGGGGATCCGAATCCTGCAACTTCAGAGAGATCCGTTAGGGGCCGCAACAGTAATCGAATGTTCCATAACATTCGATGTTTGTTTCTGCGGTTGGTGCAGGGTGACCCTTTTCCAAGCCATACGCGGCCTATGTGGAAGCGGTGATGGTCGGAACAACGCGTCTTCGTGGCGCACCAATCGGATATCCGTAACAGTTAACATTGAGTGTCTACTCAAAGGCTAACAGGTCTTGCTCGTGCAAGAACACACTGTGTTCCGCAGTTCGCGGCACCTGTTTCAATTCGCTATCGTTATCCAGTCGATTTGACCAGACGTCATGTAGACTATAGCTCCGCGTTGAGCCCCGATCACACGCAAATACTGACCGAGTTGCTGCCTATAAGCGGTTCGGTCGGCATGCCTCGGCGCGATGTCACTCTTCCAATCGAAGGCGACTCTGCTGCCGTCTTCGGATTGTGCGACCGCATCCGCGCGTCCTGCAATCAATTCATTAGGACCCGTCGGGGCCGTTCCATAAATGGGAATTTCTGCTGTGAGCTGACTCCTAAAGCGTGCTATTTCCGGGAGGCGAAGTGTCCGCAGGGCGGTGTTCGCCAATTCATCCGCGTCTAGTGCGTTGCCGCCGGGCGTCGCCGGGGTCAGTTGCTCGAGAAGCCGCCTTACCCGGGTAACCGTGGCGCCCAGATTTTCCTCCAATTCTCCAGTGATCAACTCTTCGATGAGCTTGTGAAGGAGTACGCCACGCAATCGTCCGCCCTCGACGGTGGAAGGAGGTTCAAGCGGGTCTTCCAGGCCCAGCTCTGAACGCATTTGGATGGAGACAAGATCCGGATCGCCGTCGCTAGGTCTGATCCACCGAATACTCGGAGAAGCCTCGATTAGCCGGGATTGTTCGGCAGCAAAGATTTCCTCGCTTTGCTGGTTTTCCAAGGTATCGGCCGCGGTTGCGGGTTTTCGTGGAAGGCGCGCGATATTTAATTCCGGTACCTCGCCGAGCTGGAAGTCCAGCAATTTCGCCCAGGACGCGTCGTTGCTCCAGGAGAAGTCCGGCACAATCAGCAACTCCATCGCCCGCGTGCACGCGACGTAGAGAAGGCGCAGATTTTCATTGCGCTTTTCGATCTCCTCAGTCTGTAGGGCGTCTCCGAGGCTGGGTGGGATGATTTGGCCGAGCGCCCAATGCAAACTCTCGTCACTTCGCCGGTACACGAATTTATCGGCGCGACGCGGCATCGACGCGCGGTTTATTGGAATGACGACGGGCCACTCCAGCCCCTTGGAAGAGTGAACTGTCACTATTTCGATGGATTGGCCATCGGCCTCAATCATACCCTCAGCATGTCCAACACCGCTCGACCACTCTTCGTCGATATCTCGGGCGAACTGAACGAAGCCACGCACGCCGTAGCTATGAGCCCGCTCAAGCAGGCCGTCTATATTAGCGAGCGATCTGACGGCCTGGTCGGCGCTGCGGGCCATGACTATCGCGCGCACCCGCAACCGTTCGATCGCTTCAGCAAGAAGGAGGGCGGGGGCGGTACCGTTCACGCGACGTTGAAGGTCGCGCAGGATGGTCAGGACCTCGCGCGCGACCTCATGCGGGATCGCTTCAGGATCAATTCGAAGTGAGAGCCCGACAAATTCTTGCCCCGCATCTGACGGAGGTAGGCTCCCCGTGATATCGAGCAACTCCTGCTCGGTTAGGCCGACCAAAGGCCCACGCAGCAGTGCTCCAAGAGCCAACGTGTCCCGCGTGTCGGCCAGCGTCCGCACTAATGCCAGAAGGTCCTGCGCTTCCTGCCTTTTAAATAGATTCTTGCCAGCTTGGGAAGCGAAAGGCAGACCGGCTTCTTCGAGCGCTCTTTCATAGCGCCAGAGATCGGTCGAAACCGGCGCCAGCAGCGCAATGTCACCAGGCGTCAACCGTCGCGTCTCCCCGTCGTTCAGCTTCAACTCGACGTTTCCGATCAAACGAGCGCATACTTCGGCGACTGCACGAGCCTCTTCGTCACGCGAACTGTCGACTCTTGTGTCCGGCGGCAGTTGGACCGACACTTTTGTAACGCAGGGAAAGCCGTGCTGCGCCTGACTGCGTGTGCCTTGGAGGGCTACATATCCGGCTTCTTGCGCCGACAGGCGCCCCTCGAAGCAGCGATTAACGTGGTCCAGAATTTCATCGCGGGATCTGAAGTTGGCTGTGACCTGCAGGAGGTTGGCAGGAAACTGCGCCTCAATCGCTCGTCGCACCGTCAGGTACGTCGCGAGATCGGCCCCACGAAAACGATAAATGGCCTGTTTTGGATCGCCGACAAGAAACAGGTGGCCCGGTTTAAGGCGCCGCTTATGCCAGCCCTCCGTGCCGTCGGCCGTGCCGCAAAGTAAAAAGATGATTTCGGCCTGCAGAGGATCGGTGTCTTGAAATTCGTCGACCAGAATTCGGGAGAATCGCTCACTGGCAGCGTTGCGTACCCACGGATGTGCGCGAAGAACATCACGGCAGGTGAACAATAGATCGTCGAAATCGAGCACGGCCGCTCGCCTCTTGAAGGCCTCGTATTCTGCCAATACGTGGTCGAGTTCGACGGATAGTGACCCAATGATGGCGTTCGCGATCCGGCCCATCAGCGTCCCGTAAGCATCGCGGCAGCGTGCGAAATGACTTTCCGCCTCGTCAGCCAGGCGATCACCGCTCTCCTTGCCCCCGAACTTTCGCCAAAGCGACCGGCGCCTGTAATCGCGCAGGTCCAAGGAAGCCTTCCGCATAATTGGCAGCGCGGCAGGATGTGCCAATTCCCAAAGCTGTTCGAAACCAGGCAGTGGATCGAAGCGTCCTTCGAAATGCGACGCCAGCGTCTCGAAGGCGACGATGTCCTGATGGGCATCGGGAGGCGCACCGATGCGATCGCACCAGCGCCGGAATTCGCGGACGCTTTCCAAGAAATCCAGCTCGGCCTTGGTTTCGAGGTGGGGAGGAGGAGGACAAGCCGTCCTGTAACGTCGGCGGAATTGGGCGAACCCGCGCAAGAGCTCCTCCGCGCCCCTCGGATCCCGTCGCGCGACCGACGCCACCGGATCGTCGCCGGCAGTCGGCGTGTCGAGCCGATCGCGCCACCACTGATCGAAGGTTGCGTCGAAGACAAAATCCGCTTGCTCGCCATCGAGGATTTCCGCACCGGGATCGATCCCCGCTTCCACTGAATATGTCCTTAGGAGATCGTGGCAGAACCCATGAATTGTCGAGCATGTCAGTTCGTCGAGCCGTGCGGCGGCCACGTGCAGGGCAGTCTTCTGCGCCTCCGCAGGACCGTGGGGTAGGCACAGCAGCAGTTCGTCGGGGACGGTCCCGGTCAGGAGCAAATCGAGATATCGTGCGACGCGTTGCCGAAGCTCACCGGCAGCGAGTTCTGTGAATGTGATGGCTGCGATCGATGCTGGATTGATGCCTGCGGCCAAAAGCATGATGACGCGGCCGGCGAGCAGGGATGTCTTGCCCGTGCCCGCGGCGGCTTCCACCAGCAGCGTGGAATCGAGTTCGGTCAGCGCTCTTAAGCGCGCGGCCCTATCGCTCGTCGTCACGGCACGCTCCAATAGCGAGAGACGCCCTTGCCGACTTTGTCGAAGGCGATGAGCTTGCGGCGCTCGTAGCCGGGCGAGGCCGGCAACGCCAGGCGCAGATCGTTCGACTGCTCGAATGAAAGACGGCCAGGTACCGTCGATCCATTTCGGAGCATCGCGACGGCCTCGTTGATGAAGGCCGCGATCTGTTCAACCGCGGCGTCGAGGTCGTTCAGCTTGGGGGCCTGTGGCTCGCCAACCAGATAAAGAAGGCGAGAAATGATTAGAGTTTCTTCCTCAAGCAGTTGGCGACATGCGAGCCCATAGAGTGCGCGTTGTAGTTCCGTGCCCCCGCCTATCACTATGCGCGCTGCGTTCCTGGGCGCCTCGCTCGTTTTGTAGTCGGTCACACGCACCGCCGACGGGGCGCTCCGCAGGTCCAAGCGATCGATGGTCCCACGCAAACGTATCGGCGTGTTTGGCACCGTAACGGGAGCGGTCGCATCCCAAGGCAATTCTCGTCCGGCGACGAACCCAGCAGGTTGGCCGAAGGGAACTTCGGTCCAACTGCGCGTACCATCTTCCGCGATGTCCTTTCGCCGGAGCCCCACGGAGGCCAAAGTCGCGGCGAAGTCGACCGTGTTGCTCCACAACAGTTTTGGCGGCACGGGGCGTTCCAATGGCCAATCCTCGTGCACGGTTTTGACCGCCGCCCTGAGAGCTTCCTCTATCTCCTCTTCGGATGCTTTGGCATAGCCGGGATTGGGCTCAAGGGTATCCACCGCGCGCCGCAGCAGGTCGTGAACCAGCTTGCCAAAATCGTCGGGAGCTATGGAAAGCGATCGTTCCCGTTCTTGAGGCGTGTGTAAACCCAGGCCGTAGCGCCAGACGAAGCCCAAAGGATCTCGTAGGAGCTGTTTCAGAGAAGTCGCCGATTGGACACGTTCGATAGCCTTCACGACGATCGGGTGATCAGCAGAAAATTGTCCGTCGTGGGGCGTGAGGTTGTCGATGTGCCAGTTGCGCCAGCACGCTTGCGCTGACTTGAGTCTCGGAACTCTCGCCGCATCTCCGGGACGCGCCGCCAATCGATCCGATTCGCTGAACGCGGTCTCCGGGATGCGCGCTCTGGACAGTGGGATCTCGGAATAATTCTGCAGCAACGGACTGCGCCCCACGCGGCTACCCTGAGCGCTACGACGGCTCCGCGATAGCACCACGTCGCCGGTCGCTGCGTCCAGAATCACCTCGAAGTGTCGGCGGTCAGCGCGCGAGATGGGATCGGCGTCGAATTGATCAGCAGAAAGCACGTGACCAGGCAAGAGAGGGTCGTCGCCGTTTCGTCGTGGCCAGCCTCGATTCGTCAGACCAAGCAACCGGACATGCGGCCGTGGGGCCGCTGCAAGATCTCGCGCGGGGCACCAGGCGACCGAATCGGCGGCGTCGGTTTCCGACGCGAGCCGGATACCACGCAAGGAAAGCTCGATCGCGTCCATGGGAGCCGACCGAGCCGCGGCCTCCCAGATTTGCAAGGCGCGCCCGTGCAGGAAGAGAATCGCGGCCTCGCTTGATGCTGCGATCCCTTTGGAAAGCACATCGAGTAGCGGCAGCACGGCTTCAGCCCCGACGGTCGAGCCGTCTCTTTGAGCAGCTATCGATATGGCGCGGCGCCAATCCTCCAACTCGACCAACGTGGCGCCACGCGGCAAGGAGGACATCCATCGGTCAGGCAAAACTTCAAGCGGCCCTCCCATGCCGCGGCAAAGTGAGACGAGCCTCCGCATGCGTTGCTGGTTCAACCCGTGCTGCAAAATGTCCGCCAATGCGGCGCATCGCTGACCATCGCGCGTCGCAAGCGCGGGAATGCCGTGGACGAAATGCACTGGCAGACCGGCATCGGTGGCCAAGGCGAACACGTGGTCGTCCCAAGGAGCGGTGCTCGCCGACGCAATTGCGATCTCGGAAGGTATTGCCGTGCCAGATGAAATCAGCCGCCTCGCCCAGCGGAGTGCCTCGACCACCTCGTGCCGCGGGTCCGCGCAGGAAATCGCCACAGGCGTGCTGACGGGTCGATCCGGGCCGCTGACGGTCAACAAGCCAGTGAACCAACCGGTTTCGGCCTTCGGCGGCGCCCGCCATTCCCAGGAAACGACCCGTTGGAGCGCCATTATCAAGGGTTGCCAAACGGGCGGAATGAAAGAAAGATTTTCTATAGTCACTGGCCCTATCAGTCGCGACGCGTACTCTATTCGCCGTAGAGCTGCGTCGCGGAGATCCCGGGGAATCAGCATCGCCTTCGGTAGATGACTTCTCACGCGCCCTTCGATCAAAGCCAACTCGCCAATACGCAACTTTCCGGGGCCGTTGGTTTCGATTAGTTCGACGTCGGCGTTCCATACCTTGCGCAGGCTGCCTGCAACGGCCCGCGTCATGCCGGGCAGCGTTCGCACTGCTTCTAGCTCGACGAAATCGCCGTCATCCAGCGCTCGCTGAATCGCCAAATCGAGTTGTTCCGTCGAGACGGGAACGGTGAACCCGCCGGCCAGCCGCGCAGCAAGCTGCGGCAGCGTCATGATCTGTAGACCGCATTCGTTGGCACGAGCCGCCGCGGCGCGTCGCATCTGGATGGCGAGCGAGCCCTCGATTACCGTGGTCCGGACATCAAAGGTACGCATGCCATTCACTCGAGCTGTCTCCCCATCGAGTGCACTAGATGGCTAAGACGATTTGTTTGGGACGGTGGATATCTTCGGCAGCAAACCCAGATACCGAGACGCCGAGCAGCCTAACCGCTTTCCGCATCGGAAACAGCATCTTTAGCAGATCGCCGAAACGTTCTGCAGTTCGTCGCGGCCGCCGATCGCGTTGGCCAACGTTCGGCTCCGCGTTATCAATTCGAAGTCAGCGAACTTTACCTTGAGCGTGACGGTCCGACCGCGGGTGCCTTTGTCTTCGCAATGGTGCCACACCTTGTCGATCAGCGGCTGTAGCTCCGAGACCATGGCATTCAATTCGGAAAGATCACTTGAAAAAGTATTTTCGGCGCCGATGGACTTGCGGACCCGATCGGATCTGACTTCACGGTCATCGGCACCTCTGGAGATCCAGTAGTAGTAGGCGCCGGCCTTGCCGAAGTTGGCCTGCATGAAATCCAGCGACTGGTTGCGCATGTCGAGACCGGTGTAGAGGCCGAGGGAATTCATTTTAGCGCTCGTCGCAGGCCCTATACCGTGAAACTTGCCAACGGGGAGGTTTTCGACGAACGCCGGGCCCATTTCCGGCGTGATGACGTACTGGCCGTTCGGTTTGCGGTGGTCGGAGGCAAGCTTCGCCAGAAACTTGTTGTAGGAGATGCCAGCGGAAGCATTGAGTCCGGTCACTTCCTTGATCTTCGCTCTGATCGCCAGCGCGACATCACGCGCCAGCGGGATCCCCTGCAGGTTTACCGTCACGTCGAGATAGGCCTCGTCGAGCGACAGCGGCTCGATGATGGGCGTGTGCCCGGCGAAGATCTCCCGAATCTGATGAGAGATGGCCTTGTAGACCTCGAAGCGCGGCTTCACTAAGATCAGGTCAGGACATTGGCGCTTGGCTGTCACCGACGGCATGGCCGATCTCACGCCAAATTTGCGGGCCTCGTAGCTTGCCGCCGCCACGACGCCGCGCTCGCGGGATCCGCCCACCGCGACCGGCTTGCCGCAGAGATCTGGATTGTCCCGCTGCTCGACCGACGCGTAGAAGGCGTCCATGTCGATGTGGATAATCTTGCGCTGGCGGCCTTCGTTCATCGCACTCTGGTGAAGAACCCCCTCCATCCGCAGGAGCATGGTGGATCCGGGGCCGGAAATCTTGCTGAATAGTACGCAGTAGAGAACCGCCGGTTCGACAACCTCCACGAGGCAGCCCGAAGGGGCATTGACAAACCCAAACGGCCGAGAACAAATATAGAACAATATCGCTGCGGCTGCAATCGGCAATCCACTGTCCTGCCCGCCACGTCCTTGCGTTCGATTCAAATACAGAAGGCCCGAGGGCGCTACGGATGAAACGGCCGGATCTGCCAGTCTATTATTACCACGACCATTTCGTTGAGATGCTCGCGTTCATCAGAGCTACCTACGGCTCGATCTTAACAGATGAGCATGATGCCTTTGTCACGCGTTTCCAGAATCTTTCCAAGGATGCGCAATGCCTGCTGATACGGATGGTGAATCGGCGGGGCGCGATCTTCAATCGTTCGCTGTTCAGGTACGCCGAGATTTCAGATCTGGAACGCGCGGCTGACGACTTGCTGGCGTGCGGCCAAGCGAGATTGCTCAGAGGCGAGGACTATTCCGCGTTCGTAGCGTGCCTGCCTAAGGACGTCCTCGTCGCCGGTGCAAAAGCGGGGGGACGGACCGACATCCGCGTCTCATGGCCGAAAGCGAAGCTGACCGAATACTACTTGGCGCAGGTTCCGTTCGAGGTCGCCGCCGAGCATTGTGTGGCGGCGAAGTTCATCGCATTGGATGACGTCCGGCCGCTCGAATTCCTGCTCTACCTGTACTTCGGCAAGACCGACGAGGACTTGAAGAAGTTCGCGCTCCGCGATCTGGGCATCTTGCGCACCAACAAGGCCACTTCGTTCAGGGCCCGTTTCACTGATGGCGAAGAGGCAAGGGCCTGCTTCCATTATAGCCAGCTTCTCGACCGGCTAGAGGTAAAATCGTCGAGCATCTACCGAAGGGCAGTCGCCGACATTTTCGGCGGTCCGGATTGCCCAAGCGATTATGCCGCCGATCTCCGCAGCCGTGCCGCCTGGCAGGTCGGTCAGTTCTTCGAGAAGCTGGGCGAGACCGATCTTGCCAGGCAGCTCTATCTCGCCGGTTCGTCGCCGGAATGTAATGAGCGGTTGGTCCGCCTCACTTATAACGCGGGCAAAAAGGCGGATGCGGAAGATCTGCTGCGCCGGATGATCGACGATCCTGCGAGCGACGGCGAATTCGTGTTCGCTTCGGATTTCTACGCTCGCAAATTCGGCGGTCGCCGGACTGGATCTTGCACCGAGCTGCTTCGCGCCGGCGTCACCCTCACGGTCGACGACGTTCATCGCGGAAATCCAGAGGCTGGCGTCGCCGGTGTGATGCGCCGCAAAGGCTACCGGGTCTTTTTCACGGAAAACACGCTCTGGCATTCGCTGTTCGGCTTGCTGTTTTGGGATGAACTTTTCGAGTCTGAGGTGCTTCACAGCAGTTTCGATTGGGTACCGCATTGCCTCAAGGACCGGAGCTTCGCGCGGAAATTTGGCGCCCAGATCGATTCCAAGCTGGATGCCGTCCGATCCGGAAGTGCTCTCAATCTGCTGCTGCGCCCGATCGCTGCGAACTGGGGTCGTCCGAACGGCATCTTCGCCTGGGATCATGTCGACGTCGACGCGCTGCGGCTGCTGCTATCGGGAACCAGCGGGGAAGGCATCGCAACGATTGTCCGCTCGTTGTGCCAGAACTTCCGCGACATGCGCGACGGATTCCCGGATCTCATGCTGGAAAAGGACGGAACGGTCTCCTTCATGGAGCTCAAGGCCGAAGGCGACGTCATCCGCCGAAATCAACTCACACGGCTGCGACAGCTAGGAAACGCCGGCATTCGTGCGGAAATCGGCCGGGTCGACTACCGCTTCGACCCCGAGCAGGATTACGTCGTGGTCGACGTCGAGACGACGGGCAGTTGGTCGTCGGGTGATCGGATAACGGAAATCGGCGCGGTGAAGATCCAAAACCATCAAGTCGTCGACGAGTGGCATTCCCTATTGAATCCGCAGCGGGCGATTCCGGCAAGAATAACGCAGATCACGAACATCACGAACGAGATGGTCCGCGAAGCGCCGATATTCTCCGAAGTCGCGGACAGCTTTAGGCATTTTATGGGCGACGGGATATTCGTCGCCCACAACGTCAATTTCGATTACGGATTCATCAGCCAAGAATATGAACGGCTCGGTCGCCGTTTTCGGTTTCCAAAGCTGTGCACCGTCGCAGGAATGCGTCGGCGTTATCCGGGGCATAAGTCCTATAGCCTTGGGAAACTCTGCGAGCTCTATGGGATCGAACTTGAAACGCACCACCGTGCGCTGTGCGATGCTCGTGCGACGAGCTATCTCCTGAATCTCATCAATCAGAAGCGTGAGGTAGCCGAACCGTCAGTGCTTGAAGACGCAGCTTGAACACGTGAGCGCATAAATTTCGAGCGGCCGTCGGAAGTAGCTTTCGTGTTGCCGGCTCAACCGGTCGACGTCCAAAGTAGAAGCGTTCTTGGCGGCGGCGCCGGACTGCTGCTTTCGCGCCGAGCGGGAGCAGCTACGATGCAGGGCATCTGATCAGGTCCGCTGTGGCGACAATATTTCCAGCGTCCTTTGGTCCGGCTTTCCGCCGTAAAACTTCGCAATGGCTGCAGAGAATTCCGGATCCGACGACACTGTGCTGAACAATGTCATCGATGATTGGAATTTCAGGTCGTCTGGACTGCCGAGGATTTCGCGGACCGTTCGGCCATCAACAGCCCGGATGAGCGCTGTGCATTCTTTGAGCCGGGGTCCCAGGACGGCATGGCTAAGATAGGCGACGGCTTCTTCGCGAGAGGCGATCGCGAAGCGTTGGGCCATCGCGCTGTGTCCAAGTCCGGCAAGCTGCGGGAAGATGTACCACATCCAATGGCTTTGCTTCTGACCGCGTTGCAATTCTGTGACGACCTGCGCGTAGACAGGCGCCTGAGCATCGAGGAATCGCTGGAGATCGAAGCGATCAGTTATGGCGCAGGCCTCCTTTTAGGCTGGTTCACGAATCGGGCGAGCCCGTCGAGAAGTGGTCGCTAGCCCTCAAGGATCTTTGCACGCGCCGCTGGCAGGTCGAACCACTCGGCGCGATCGATCTCGGGAAAACTCTGCATCCGTCCACCTTTCGGCGGCCACTCCATTTCGAAAGTATTGCTTTTTATGGTCCGGACATCGACATCGCCTTCGACAGCGAATGCGATCACTAGCTTGCCGCCTCGCTGTCGAATTTCGCCGAGCGGATCAAGAGATCCCGCGATAGCGACGCCAGTCTCCTCCATGAACTCTCGGCGCGCAGCAACTTCGGCGGTCTCGCCTTCATCCATTTCGCCCTTGGGAATCGACCACGCGCCTTCATCCTTCTTGTGCCAGTAGGGGCCGCCCGGATGCACAAGGAGCACCTCTAGGTTTGAACCTGCGTTCCGGTACATCAGAACTCCTGCGCTCGAACCTGATCGGCGTCGTGACTTGAGAGGCACCATGTCACGTCGCCAGCCCGGTCGAATCTTCCTTGACGCCGCGAGCGACGATTCGAAGCGCACCGTCCGGCAACGGCCGCTGCAACTTCAGGGCCTCGTCGGGAGGCGCCGTCATCCAGGTCTCGACTTCATCCGGCGTCGTCAGGATGACAGGCATCGCCTTGGGGTGGATGGCGCCGACCTCGGCGTTCGGCTCCGTGGTGAGGAACGCGTAGAGTTCGTTGGTAGTCTCACCTTCCTTGACCTTCCGGACGGACGTCCAGTTCGTCCAGATGCCGGCAAAGCATGCGAGGGGGCGGGTCTCGTCGAGCGCGAACCAGATGTCGCCGCCCTCGGCCTTGTTGAACTCGCTGAAGCTGTTGAACGGCACCAAGCCGCGGTGCTCCGGACCCAGCCACCGCGTCCAGTGCTTGCTCTTCACGTTGCGGATGTTGGTCGTGCCGCCGTCCGGCTCCATTCTAAGCAATTCCTTGAAGTCGACCGGCTTGCCCTTGGCTTGCAGCTTTTCGGCTCGTTTTTTGGTGGCGTCCATCAACGCCTTTGATGACGATGGCATGCCCCAGCGTGCGGTCGCGAGCTCCCGGCCGTCGGCGCCGGCGCGGACGATCGGCGCATTGTAGTCCGGAAATAGTCGGCGGGCAATATCAGCGACGCAGCGTGCGTCGCTCCCAAAGGGCCGGGTTTTGGCAGCGCCCATTCGAGTACCGTTTTCGCTGGGATGGCGATACCCTTGGCGCGTTTCTCCATAAAATATGGCTTGTGATAGGCGACATAACCGCGACCGTTCTCGTGCAGCACAGACGAATCCTGTTTTGCGGCGGACCTCCTGCACTTGGCAATCGGCGCTCATGAACGGGGTACCGGGAAGGTCGGGATGCAGTCTGAGCTTGCCCGACGCCATCCGTCGGGGCAACATAGTTGGCGGGGCGGATCAGTAGTTTTGTTGGACCAATAGACCCGCCCCTGTACTCGCGCCGTCACTTCATAACTTGCAAGTTTTGTCAGCCGTCAAAGCTGTTTCTGCTGATCCCTGTGTCGGACGAGCCGTACCGATAACCTTCATGTTGCCACCAGCGGCAGGCTGCGTATTGACAACTTGACACTTCATCGTCGCGGTATCTTGAGCAAGGTAGAACAAGGAAGCACCTGATGGCGGCGCTTGACCGACAGTTTTGCCCGGTTCGAGAGCCCGCCATGTCGCGATCAAGTTCGGCCCCAAGGAATGCCGGAGAAATGGCTTTCTCTCTGCTAGAAAAACAACTAAGATACTACCTAGTAGAGAATCTTATATCCGCTTTCCATTGATAATGCATGGAGGCTGAAATGCGATTCGTAAAAGGCGCTCAAAGTTGTATATCGACATTCATCTCGCATAGCGCCAAGAACAATGACGAAGCCCAGCATTACGAAGATCTGCTGAAGGGCGCGGGGTTTACAGTTTTTCAATACGGTGAAGACCTTCACTTTGGCGGCCCCATCCAAAGCGTACTGCGCGAAAAAATTACAAAATGTCATTTTTTCATTCTGGTGGTCAGCGAACATTCGTTGGCTTCGCCAATGGTTCAGAGAGAGCTTGGCCTGGCCATCTCGGTTCAAAAGAAAAATCGGAATTATAAACCTATCATCATTCCGCTTTATGCGGAGGACGCGGCTTGGCGAAGAACAGGTCAGCGACCAGTCGAGATTCCCACGCGTGATTTTGAAACGGGTGAGGCGCGCGAGCCTTTTAATTTGGACGTACGAGGTGTGGATAAGTATGCGAGTCCAAAAGCCGACCGCGACGATAAATTGATTTCGTTTATGAAACCCAGTCTCGTTGTAACAAGACTGGATTTCGACGATGAAGCAACATTTTACGACACCGGAGTTTTCGATCTCTATGAGGATCTGTTTCCGCCGATTGAACGCGACGATCCTCAAGATATCATTCGGTGGGTGTTGCACGGCGATATCGGAAAGAAACGAAGCTTTGTTCTCGCGGATGAGAGGACGGTTTCCTACACCCTCGACTCGCGGTATTTCATCCTGCGCCTTGCCGAACGGGCGATTGGACTTGGATTCTTTAGCTACGATTACTCCAGTGACCTAATTTACGGCAATTACATCGGCGTACAGGAATGTTGGCGCGGCGGTGACATCGCGAGGGCGTTTTTCGATGAAATCATGAAAGTCCTCGAAGATCTATTTCCACAGTATCAAGGCATGGTCTTCGAGGTGGAAACGTTTCGCAAAGAGAGGGTCGAGGAAATCATAACGGGCCTCGAAATATCCCAATTGAAAACTATTGGCTCGCAGAATGACCGAAGTGAAATCCGAAAATTTCTGCGAGTCTCCTGGTACCACAAGTTGAATTGCTTTTTCTTCTTCGACAAGAACGCCAAGCAGCCGTTAGTTTGCACGTCTCCTTGTCTTGATGCCAAAGCAGAGCACGAGGACTGGGGGAAGGCAGAAGAAGATTACTGGATCATGTGGTACGGTCGGCCCGGATCGCCTCTCCACCTTTCAAAGTCAAAGGCCAAAGAACTATGGAAAAAGGCTGTTACCAGCATCTACATCGAAATTCTGGCGAAATCCCTTGTCGAGTCCTGTCCTGAAAACGGACAAGAGTATTGGGATTACTCCAGGGCGATCATCGACAAAACTCTTAAAAAGACCGAGCCGAAGGATATTATCTTTTGCAAGTTTTTGGATCGTCACGATAGCCCGCTGCTCGCTCGATGGATCGCCTTGGGAATCAACCTTCCGATTTGACATGGCTCGTGCTGCCAGAACGTATGAAGTTCACATTCCGCTGTCCTAACGTTCAGGACATCGCCATTAATCGCGTCACGGATGAGCGCGCTGAAACTAATTGGTCCCTATGTGTGTTGTCCGCGGGCGCTGCTGATGCCAACACCGCGGCCCGCGCTGCGCTCTACGTCCAAACCGTTTTGCGCCGCGATTATGATCTGATGACGGATTGACCGTGCGGCATCACGGCTGCGCGATGGGTGAGAGAGTCTATCGGCACCATCATTCGCAGAGAAAGCCACTGGCAAAGTCGCGTTCTGAGAAAAGACCTTCACTGAACGTGAAAACCGTGAGGAATTCGCTCTCTCAGTGGCTAA
>LNFM01004853.1_pt1 | contig 29496 bp, 33 predicted proteins | sample 596031 | NCBI WGS metagenome assembly LNFM01 (sample SAMN04254537, study PRJNA301005) | activated carbon metagenome | isolation source: dual media filters at the Ann Arbor, Michigan drinking water treatment plant | place: USA: Ann Arbor
AATCTCCACGGGGGACGCAGCTTAAAGCAACGACGGAACGGGCTTTTTTTGGTCTCGCTGGTCCTCCAAAGACCAGCACCGAAGAGGCTTGTCCTTCATTGCCGGGCGTGCGGGGTCTCCCCAAGCGACGGTTACCAGGGTCCGGACGTTTCGTTCGGTGATGTGCGGCGTTTCCAACGCGTCGCGGATCGCTCGACCGACTCATGCCGGCTTCATGTCGCATCGGCGCCGCTTGCGCCGGAGGGAGACGCGTCTCATGACCGAGCGCATCCGTGAGTTCCTTCGTACCCGCCGCGAGGATGGGCCCTGCGTCGTCATCGATCTCGATGTCGTGCGCGAGAACTACCATGCCTTCTCCCGGGCCCTTCCCGACACGCGCGTCTTCTACGCCGTGAAGGCGAATCCCGCTCCGGAAGTGCTGGCCCTGCTGGCCAAGCTCGGCTCCTGCTTCGATTGCGCCTCGGTCGTCGAGATCGAGCTCGCCCTCGCGGCTGGCGCCACGGCGGATCGCATCTCCTTCGGCAACACGATCAAGAAGGAGCGCGACGTCGCCCGCGCCATGGAGCTCGGCGTGCGACTCTTCGCCGTCGACTGCACCGCCGAGGTCGAGAAGGTCGCCCGTTCGGCAAACGCCACCGGCGCGAAGGACGTGCGCATCTTCTGCCGCATCCTCTGCGACGGCGCCGGCGCCGACTGGCCGCTCTCGCGCAAGTTCGGCTGCGTGCCCGAAATGGCCGCGGACGTGCTCGAGCACGGCCATCGCCTCGGCCTGTCGGCCTATGGCATCTCGTTCCATGTCGGCTCGCAGCAGGCGAATGTGAACGCCTGGGATTCCGCCCTGGCCTCGGCCTCGGCGGTGTTCAAGGAATGCGCCACCCGTGGTCTCTCGCTGTCGATGGTCAACCTCGGCGGCGGCTTCCCGGCGCGCTACCTGAAGCCGATCCCGGGCGTGCCGTCCTATGGCGATGCGATCTTCCGCTCCCGGAGACGATCATCGAGCCGGGTCGCGGCATGGTCGGCAATGCCGGCCTGATCGAGACCGAGGTCGTCCTGATCTCGAAGAAGGCCGCGGACGATCAGGTCGCCTGGGTCTATCTCGACATCGGCAAGTTCAACGGTCTCGCCGAGACCATGGACGAGGCGATCCGCTACCCGATCCGCAGCGCCCGCGACGGCGATGCGACGGTGCCCTGCATCCTGGCAGGCCCGACCTGCGATTCGGTCGACGTCATGTACGAGAAGACCCCGTACATGCTGCCGTTCAGCCTCGAGATCGGCGACAAGCTGCTGATCGAGGGCACGGGCGCCTATACGACGACCTATTCGGCCGTCGCCTTCAACGGCTTCCCGCCGCTGAAGCAGTACGTCATCTGACGCTGGGCATGATGCCGAAAAGTGGGTTCCGGTTTTCGGACCACATCATGCTCATAGGATAAGGGGCGCGGCCTTAACCCGCGCCCCTCCACCATCGGGTCCGGCGAAGCGCCCTGCCGTCATCGGCAGGCCGCCCGCGGTTTCGGGCGGAGCGTCCGCGCCTCCAGAAGGAAGCGCGGCGGACGTGGCTCCCGCCGGACCCTCTTCCACACATCCCTGTTGCTTGTGGCCGCGTTCGCGCGGCGCCGGGAAGGTCTGCTGCGCGCAGGCGCTCCGGCCGGAGGTGCGTCATGATCACGATCCGCGACGAAGTCGCTGCCGACATCCCCGCCCGCGAGGCGCTGCTCGACCGCTGCCTCGGCGAGCGCCGCACCGCCAAGTCGAGCGAGCGCCTCCGTGAGGGTCGTTTGCCGGCTGAGGGCCTCGCCTTGACCGCAGAGCGCGACGGCGTCGTCGTCGCGACGGTGCGCCTCTGGCCTGTCGAGGCCGGCGGCAAGGCCGCCCTCCTGCTCGGCCCGCTCGCGGTCGCGCCCGAGCTGCAGGGCGAGGGTCTCGGCCGCGCGATGATGCGGGAAGCGATCTGGCGCGCGGCCTGCCGCGGTCATGGCGCGGTGCTGCTCGTCGGCGACGCCGCCTATTACGAGCGCTTCGGCTTCTCGGGTGATCTCACCCGCGATCTCGCCATGCCCGGCCCGGTCGAGCGCGAGCGCTTCCTCGGCCTCGAGCTGCGCGACGGCGCGCTGACGGGCGCGAGCGGCGTCCTCGTCGCCACGGGCCTTTTGGACAAGACTGCGTCGCAGACCGAGCCAGCGCGCCGTGCTGCTTGAGGCCTATCGTTTATCGATGAAGGCTGGGGCGCTCGCTAATCATTTGTAGCATCTGCGCTTCATGAGATTTTGCATCGAGAATAGCCGAAGACAGCCAATTCTCGATGTAATCACGCCGCATGCAGGCGACCATGAACAGCCGGTACTGAACCACATTCAGCCCGCTGGGCACCTCGCGCTCGAGAAGAATTTGGTCTGCATCGGACTCGGCTCGCCTATAATTCCGCTCAAGCTCCGATATCCAATGCGATCCGACAAGATCCGACTGCAAGTCGCTGATGAATTTATTGATTACTTTGGTTTCAGCCCGAAGTTTATCATCCGTATCAAATGGCGCGCAGCCTTTTGGTACATGCTCATATGCCTCAACTAAACGTCGGCGATACGCGTCCTGGGCCATAGCGGACGTCACGAGAAATGCCGTCCGATCGAGCTGACGAATTTTCTCCGACAATTCCAGTCGAGAAGTATCGTTTGCGACAACTGGTAACGGCACGCGCCCCAAAGGGCTGAACGTTCGCCAAGAAACAAGTGCCGCGCAGGCGACGAGCACGACAACGCAAACTGCCGCCAGCCCAGCGAAAACATATGCGCCCCAACCATATTGTGAAATGCCCGGCATGGAGCTTGCCGCCCAGCTCAGGCCTGCCCACAGAGAAGCAAGAAACGGCCCCCAATAGCCGTACTGATCGACGCGCTTATCGATCTTCGGAAAGTTACGCTTGAGCCAAGCCCTCATCAGCAGACACTACCACCGTGAGTTGCGACGGCGAGTCTCCAATCCTCTGCCTTCCACAAATTTGCGCACTGACGCTTCGATCGGGAACTTGGCTTCAGAGAGGCACTCTTCGGGTAGCCCGAATCACCGCTGATTATAAGAAACGTCACGCATCCGTCATCGAAACGTAGCCGCTCCGTCGTCACCGCCCGCCATGACCCCGCCCGAAGGTGGGGCCATGGCGCAGGCGGTGTTCACGGCAGAGAAGGCGAGGCAATGGAGCGCGCCGCGCTGGCGGCCGCGCCGGTCGACCGTGCTCGCCTTCGCGATGCTGGCGCCCTCGCTGCTGTTCCTGGCGCTGTTCACCTATTGGCCGGTCGTCCAGGTCCTCTGGCAGTCGCTGCACGGGCAGGTCCGCGTCGGTGGCCCACAGGCCTATGTCGGCCCGCAGAATTTCCTGAAGCTCTTCGCCGATCCCGCCTTCCGCAAGGCGCTGGCCAACAACCTCGTCTACGCGCTCGGCACGGTGATCCCGAGCCTCGTCCTGGCGCTGGGCTTCGCCATGGCGCTGGCGCGGTCGAGCCGGGTCAATGCGCTGTTCCGCGCGCTCTTCTTCCTGCCCGTGCTGATCCCGCTGGTCGCGGCCGCCTCGATCTTCCTGTTCCTGTTCCTGCCCAATGTCGGGCTGCTCGACTACCACCTCGCCAAGCTCGCCCTCTCCGGCCCCAACTGGCTCGGCGATCCCGACATCGCGCTCTGGTCGATCATGGCGCTGACGATCTGGAAGAACGCCGGCTACTACATGCTGTTCTTCCTCGCCGGCCTCCAGGCCGTGCCGGCCGACGCCTATGAGGCGGCGATCCTGGATGGCGCCGGCCCCTGGCAGCGCCTGCGCTACGTCACCCTGCCCTATCTCAAGCCGACCATCGGCTTCGTGCTGGTCATTGGCCTGCTCAACGTCGTCACACAGGTCGACCATGTCTTCGTGCTGACCAAGGGCGGCCCGTCGGACTCCACCAATCTGCTGCTGTTCTATGTCTACCAGCAGGCGGTCGAGAACTACGACGCCGGCCGCGCCGCCGCCGGCACGCTGGTGATGCTGGCGCTGCTGCTCGTCGTCACCGCCTCCTCGCTGCGCACGCTCGAACGCTCCTTCGGGGAGAAGGAGGCATGAGCGCTGCGAGCATGAGCACCGGCGTTTCGACCGGCGAGATCACGCCGAAGCTCGGCTATGCCGCGACGCTGCTGGTCGCCGGCCTCTGGATGGTGCCCTTCCTCTGGATGCTGGTCGCGGCCTTCAATCCGCAGAGCATTGGCGCCGGCATGGCGTCGCTGGTGCCGTCCTACGTCCCGACGCTGGCGAATTTCCGCGAGGCCTGGGCCTCGGCCGATTTCCCGCGCTACGGGCTGAACACGCTCGTCATCACGCTTGGCATCCTCGCCGTGCAGATCATCACGATCACGCTCGCCGGCTACGCCTTCGCCAGGCTGGAGTTCCCGGGCCGGACCCTGTGCTTCTATCTCTTCCTGCTCCAGCTCATGCTGGCGCCGGTCGTGCTGATCGTCCCCAATCTGACGACGATCGCGAAGCTCGGCCTCTATGACAGCCTGCTCGGCGTGATGGCGCCCTATTTCGCCTCGGCCTTCGGCACCTTCCTGATGCGCCAGGCCTTCCGGGCGATCCCGCGCGAGCTCGAGGACGCCGCCCTGATCGACGGCGCCAGCGTCTTCCAGCGCATCGGCTTCATCTATCTGCCGCTGGCCAAGCCCTCGCTCGTCGCCTTCTCGATCGTCTCCGTCACCGCCCACTGGAACGAGTTCCTCTGGCCGCTGATGGTGATCAACTCGCCCGATCTGCGCCCGCTCACCGTCGGCCTCGCCTCCTTCACCCGCGGGGCGGAGGGCGCGCAGGCCTGGGGCGTGATCGCGGCGGGAACCCTGCTGGTCAGCGCCCCCCTGCTGATCGCCTTTGCGCTGTTCCAGCGCGCCTTCGTCAACTCCTTCGTTTCCTCCGGCATCAAGTAAGGGAAGCCACCATGACGACCACCAGACGCAACATCCTCGCCGGCGCCGCGCTCGCCGCGAGCTTCGCGCTGTCGCCCGCCTTCGCCCAGGCGCCGACCGAGATCGAGCTGTTCTTCCCCGTCCCCGTCGACGGCCAGCTCGCCCGCGACATGGCTGCGATGATCAAGGAGTTCAACGAGAAGAACCCGTCGATCAAGGCGACGCCGGTCTACACCGGCTCCTATGACGAGACGCTGATCAAGACCCGCGCCGCGATGAAGGCCGGCAAGCCCCCGGCCGCCGTGATCATGTCCGCGAACTTCCTGCTCGACCTCAAGATCGAGGGCGAGATCCAGGCGATGGACGGCCTGATCAAGGCGGACGGCAAGACCAACGACCAGTTCATGGGCCAGTTCTTCGACGCGCTGCACGGCAATGCCGTGCTCGACCGTCAGGTCTACGGCGTGCCCTTCCACAACTCGACGCCGCTGCTCTACGTCAACACCGACCATCTCAAGGAAGCCGGCCTCGATCCCGACAAGCTGCCGGCGAACTGGGAAGAGCTGGTCACGACCGCCAAGAAGCTGACCAAGCGCGACGGCGACCGCGTCACCCGCTGGGGCATGATGATGCCGTCGAACTACGACTACGGCGGCTGGATCCTGCAGGCCCTGACCCATTCCAATGGCGGCCAGTGGTTCAATGTCGATTACGGCGGCGAGGTCTATTACGACACCCCCTCCATGCTCGGCGCCCTGACCTTCTGGTCCGACCTCATCGCCAAGCACAAGGTCCATCCGGCCAGCGTGCAGGCGGGCGGCGCGGTCTCCTCGGCCTTCCTCTCCGGCCAGGCCTCGATGATGCTGCTCTCGACCGGCTCGCTGACCCATATCCGCACCAACGCGAAGTTCCCCTACAAGGTCGCCTTCGTGCCGAAGAACGTGAAGAACGAGGTGCCGATCGGCGGCGCCTCGCTGGTGATCCCGACCGGCGTCGAGGGCGAGCGCCGCAAGGCCGCCTGGACGCTGATCAACTGGATGACGAGCCCTGAGAAGTCCGGCTGGTGGAGCCGCGCCACCGGCTACTTCGCCCCCAACAAGGCCGCCTATGACCTGCCGGAGATGAAGGCGTTCCTCGCCAAGAACCCCGACGCCGGCATCGCGGTGAGCCAGCTCGCCGTCGCCAAGCCGTGGTTCGCCACCTACAAGACCGTCCCCGTCCGCAAGGCCATCGAGGACGAATTGGCGGCCGTGCTCTCCGGCAAGAAGACGCCGAAGGAGGCCCTCGTCGCCGCCCAGAAGGGCGCCGACGAGATCATGCGTCCTTACGTCGAGCAGACCGCGCTGAAGCTGCCGACGAACTGAGGCCAGCCATCCACGTTCGCCGCTCGTGCTCCTCCCCTCCCCCTCGTGGGGAGGGGTCGGGGGTGGGGGGCGAACGACCGGGTTCGACGCACGGTCATCAACGCGATGGCAGCAGCGGCAACGCACCTTCGTCCTAACGCTCGCTTCGGCTTTCCGCCCCCCACCCCTAACCCCTCCCCACAAGGGGGAGGGGTACGCGTTTCATCCTGCCAGGTATCAAAACCCATGCTCATCGCCCAGATCACCGACCTGCACATCCGCCCGCGCGGCAAGCCCGCCTATCGTGTCTCCGAGACCAATGCACTGAGCGAGCGTGCGCTCGATGTCGTGGCGCGGCTCTCGCCCCGGCCCGATCTGCTGGTGATCACCGGCGATCTCACCGATTGCGGGCTGGCCGAGGAATATGCCCTGCTGCGCGCCATGCTCGACGGCCTCGGCCTTCCCGTCCTCGTCGTGCCGGGCAACCATGACCGCAGGGAGACGCTGACCGCGGGGCTGGCGCTCGATGCGCGGCAGGTGCTCGATGGCGGCTTCGTCCAGTTCGTCGCGGACTGCGGCCCGATGCGGCTGATCGGCCTCGACACGCTGCTGCCGGGCAAGAGCGCCGGCGCGCTCTGCCCCGCGCGGCTCGCCTTCCTCGACAAGGCGCTGACGTATGCTGACGGCAAGCCGGTCGCGATCTTCATGCACCACCCGCCCTTCGACTGCGGCATCCGTCACATGGATGCGATCCGTCTCCTCGACGGTGCGCAGGAATTCGCGGCCATCGTCGCGCGTCATCCCAATATCGAGCGCATCCTCTGCGGCCATCACCACCGGCCGATCGTGACGCGCTTTGCCGGCACGGTCGCGCAGATCGCCCCGAGCGTGACCCATGCCGTCACGCTCGACCTGTCGGAGGCGAGCCCCTCGACCTTCCATATGGAGCCACCGGCCTATCTGCTCCATTCCTTCCGCGAGGGTGCCGGCTTCGTCACGCACACGGCCTTTGTCGAGCGCTCGCCCGGACCCTACCCCTTCGTTCTGGATGCCGATTATCCCGGCAGCCACTAGACGTCACGAGGGCGCAGCGGCGACCGCTTGTGCGGTTGATGTTTGACTTGGGGGACGCTTCCCCCATACGAGCCGGGGTGGCTCCGCGCGGCCACCCCCAACAGCGCTGATCCCAAGGAGACAACCCGAGAATGAGCACCTGGCCCGTCTATGGAGAGATCACCGGCCCGATCGTGATGATCGGCTTTGGTTCGATCGGCCGCGGGACGCTGCCGCTGATCGAACGGCACCTGAAGTTCGACAAGAGCCGCTTCGTCGTCATCGCGCCCGATGACCAGAACCGCCACCTCCTCGACGAGCGAGGCATCCGCTTCATCCACGAAGCCGTGACGCTCGAGAACTACAAGGACATGCTGTCCCCGTTGCTGACCGCCGGCGGCGGCCAGGGCTTCTGCGTCAACCTCTCCTGCGACACCGGCTCGCGCGACATCATGGAGCTCTGCTCCAGCCTCGGTGCGCTCTACATCGACACGGTCAACGAGCCCTGGCTCGGCTTCTATTTCGACGAGACCAAGGGCCCGGGCGAGCGCTCGAACTATGCCCTGCGCGAGATGACGCTCGCCGCCAAGCGCGCCCGCCAGCCGGGCTCGACCACGGCCGTCTCCTGCTGCGGCGCCAATCCCGGCATGGCCTCCTGGCTCGCCAAGAAGGGCCTGCTGAACATCGCCGCCGACATGCGCCTTAATGTGCCGCAGCCGACCACCCGCGAGGAATGGGCCGCGCTGATGAAGCACGTCGGCGTCAAGGGCATCCATATCGCCGAGCGCGACACCCAGCGCTCGAAGAACCCCAAGCCCCCGGGCGTCTTCGTCAACACCTGGTCGGTCGAGGGCTTCATCTCCGAAGGCGTCCAGCCGGCCGAGCTCGGCTGGGGCACCCATGAGAAGTGGATGCCGGAGAACGCCCGCACCCACGAGACCGGCTCGCAGGCGGCGATCTACCTGATGCAGCCCGGCGCCGCGACCAAGGTCCGCAGCTGGTGCCCGACGCCGGGTCCCCAGCATGGCTTCCTGGTGACGCACAACGAGTCGATCTCGATCGCCGACTATTTCACGGTGCGCGACGACAGCGGCAAGGCGATCTATCGCCCGACCTGCCACTACGCCTATCACCCCGCCAATGATGCCGTGCTCTCCCTGCACGAGATGTTCGGCAATGCCGGCCGCCCGCAGGAGGAGCATCACATCCTCGACGAGGAAGAGGTCATCGACGGCATCGACGAGCTCGGCGTGCTGCTCTACGGCCACGAGAAGGGCGCCTACTGGTTCGGCTCGCAGCTCTCGACCGAGGAGACCCGCAAGCTCGCCCCCTACCAGACCGCGACCGGTCTGCAGGTCACCTCGGCCGTGCTCGCCGGCATGGTGTGGGCGCTGGAAAATCCCAACGCCGGCATCGTCGAGGTCGAGGAGATGGATCTCGACCGCTGCCTCGAGATCCAGATGCCCTATCTCGGCCCGGTCAACGGCTATTACACCGACTGGACCCCGCTCGATGGCCGCCCGGGTCTCTTCCCGGAAGACATCGACGAAAGCGATCCCTGGCAGTTCAAGAATATTCTGGTTCGCTGAGGGCAGTCATTCCGGGGCAGGCGCGCAGCGCCTGAACCCGGAACCCACGACCGGGCACGGCGGTTGCGGCCCGGTTCCGGCTGGCGTTGTACCCCGTCATGGGTTCCGGGTTCGACCCTTCGGGCCGCCCCGGAATGACAACGGCTTACGGCGCCCGCTTCACCGCCACCCCCGCCAGCAGCGCCCCGCCGGTGAGGAAGAACAGGATCAGCACGGCGAGCCCCGCCCGCTGGCTGGCGAAAGCCGTCGTCGCCAGCGCCACCAGCGTCGGCCCCAGGAACGACGTCACCTTCCCCGACAGGGCGAACAGCCCGAAGAACTCGCCGACGCGCTCGGGCGGCGCCAGCCGCGCCATCAGGCTGCGCGAGGACGCCTGCAGCGGCCCCGCGACGAGCCCGATCAGCAGGCCCAAGCCCAAATAGACCTTCTCCGGCAGCGAGCCGAACAGCCCGTCGCCGGGCGTCGCCGGTGCCGCCTCGACGACGAACAGAATCCGGTCCGGCGCCAGCGAGAGAATGCCGAGGCAGGCCAGCAGCAGGCAGCCGATCGCCCCCAGCACCACCGTCTTGCCGCCGATCGCATCATCGACCCGGCCACCGATCCAGGCGCCGAACGTGCCGGTCACCGTCAGCAGGATGCCGAACACGCCGATCTCGATCGTCTGCCAGCCGAAGACGCCGGCGGCATAGATGCCCCCGAAGGCAAACAGCGCCACCAGCGCGTCCTGATAGACCATGTTGGCGAGCAGGAAGCGCCCGAGCGAGGGCAGCCGCGGCAGCTCCCGCAGCGTCGCCATCAGGCGACCGACGCCCCCCTGCGCCGCCGCCCGCAGGCTCAGGCCCGAGCGCACCGTGTCGGGCGTGAACAGGAACATCGGCGCCACGAACACGACGAACCAGAGCGCCGTCAGCGGGCCGGAGAAACGGTCCCCCTCGCGTGCGGCGGCGTCGAGCCCGAGGATCGGTGTCAGCCCCACCAGCGTCTGGCCGGTGAGCGGATCGGCCGCGAGCAGCGCCAGCGTCAGCGCGAGCGAGATCAGCCCGCCGAGATAGCCGATCGCCCAGCCCGTGCCAGAGAGCCAGCCCAGCCGTTCGGGCGGCACCAGCCGCGTCATCATCGCATTGTTGAAGGTGGTCGCGAACTCGGCCCCGATCGTCGCCAGCACGAAGCCGCACAGCGCGATCGGCACGGCCCAGGGCGATCCCGGCACGGCGAACCAGAGCGCACCCGACCCCAGCACCAGCATCGCGCCGAACACCGCGATCCACGGCTTGCGCGGCCCGGTCCGGTCCGCGATGCCACCGAGCAGCGGCGACAGCAGCGCGATGCAAAGCCCCGCGAAGCCCGTCGCATAGCCCCACAACGCCTGCCCCTGCGCCGGGTCGGCCGCCAGCGCCGCGGCGAAGAAGGGCGCGAAGACGAAGGTCGTGATCAGCGTGAAGAAGGGCTGCGCCGCCCAGTCGAAGAACAGCCAGGCGGTGACGGCGCGGCGCGGGGGATACGATGTCGGGTGCACCGCTCAGCCCTCATCCTGAGGAGCAAGGCGCAAGCCTTGCGTCTCGAAGGATGCTCCAGCGGCGTCGGGAACCTCCTGAACCATCCTTCGAGACGCCGCTGCGCGGCTCCTCAGGATGAGGGCGGCGGACACCCGCTTCACTGCAGCGTCGTCTCGGGATCGCCGCCGTTGCGGGCCAGCTCGATCTCGGTGATCGCGACCAGCACCTCGGCGCGCTCCTTCAGGGTCGGCGCCTCCAGCAGGGCCTGCTTCTCGCGCGGACCGAAGGGGCACATCATCGAGAGCGCATTGACCAGCGCCTCGTTGGGGGCCTCGTTGACGCCCTTCCAGTCGATCTTGAGCTCGCTCGCCTTGGCGAAGGCGCGCAGCGCCTTGAGCAGGGCGTTGCGGTCGACCGCCTCCTCGCCGGCGCGCGCCGTGAAGTCGATCAGATACGCGTCATAGCCGACGCGGCACTGGCGATAGGGCGTCGTCACCGACAGCTCCTCGGCGATGCGGAAGCGCGCGATGCCCGTCAGCGTCAGGATGTAGCGGTCGTCGCCGGTCTCGGCGAACTGCGTGATGCGGCCGAGGCAGCCGACCTGAAGCAGCCCCGGCGTCGCCGCCTGGCGGCTGCTCTCCGGTTCCGGCTGGACGATGCCGATGACGCGATGCGTGCGGATCGCGTCGTCGATCATCGCGATGTAGCGCGGCTCGAAGATGTTGAGCGGCATCTGCCCGCGGGGCAGCAGCAGCGCGCCTCCGAGCGGGAAGACCGGCACCACGGCCGGGCAGTCGTCGGGCCCCTCATAGACGGCGTTCATGCCCATCGGCCGCTCCTCGCGTTCAGGAGAACAACAGGGTGGAGAGCTTGCGCCGGCCCGCCATGCTGTGCTCGTCCATCGGCCCCCAGGCCTCGAAGAACTGCAGCAGCTGCTTGCGCGCGCCGTCGTCGTTCCAGGCACGGTCGGCCTTGATGATGGCGATCAGATGATCAACCGCTTCCTCGCGCCGATCATTGGCGTTGAGCGCCAGCGCCAGGTCGAACCGCGACTGGTGGTCCTTCGGATCCGCGGCGACCTTCGCCTCGAGCTCGCTCGTATCGCCGAGCGCCGCGGCCTGCTGCGCCAGCTCGATGGCGGCGCGCACCGCCACCACGGCCGGATCGGCCGCCTTGGCCTCGGGCACCATGCCGAGGATGCCGGTCGCCCCTTCGAGATCACCCATGTCGAGATGCAGCTTCGCCAGGCCCGCGATCGCCGCGACATTGTCGGGCTCGAGCTCCAGCACATGAGCGTAGAGCTCGCTGGCGCCGGCTGCGTCGCCGGCCTCCGTCGCCGCCTTGGCGGCCGCGATCAGCTCCTCCGTCGCGCCGGGTCCCATCGTGCCGACGAGCTTCTCGATGAAGGCCTTCACCTGGCTCTCGGGCTGGGCGCCCATGAAGCCGTCGATCGGCTGGCCCTGCTTGAAGGCGATGACGGCGGGGATCGACTGGATGCCGAGCTGGCCCGGAATCTCCGGGAACTCGTCGATGTTCATCTTGACCAGGCGCACCTTGCCGCGCGCCGCCTTGACGACCTTCTCGATCACCGGGGTCAGCTGCTTGCAGGGGCCGCACCAGGGCGCCCAGAAGTCAACGAGCACCGGCTGCTTCATCGACTCCGCGATGACATCCTGCCGGAAGCCCTGGGTGCTCGTGTCCTTGATCAGGCCGGGTTGTTCGGCCGTGTCGCCATTGACCAGCATGGGTCGTCCTTCATCGCCTGCATATCGGAAACGGGGTGGTCCGGCCGCGCCCGCAGCCGGCCCATAGATGGGGAGGATCAGGCGTTCTGTCCATCTTCGGGAACCGGCAAATCGACGATCATCGGATCGTGGCCGGTCTCGCGCAGGAAGGCCAGCAGATCGTCCAGTTCGAGCCGGAGCGTCGCGGTGTTGATCAGCGGGTGGAAGTTCACCGGCTCGCCGGTCGCGAGGTTGCGGTCGAGCACCATGGTGACCGCGCCCTGCCGGTCGTTGATCACCGCCAGCGCGGTCACCGAGCCCGGCGTGACGCCGAGCTTCTCCATCAGCGCCTCAGCCGAGCAGAAGGAGAGCCGCCCGCTCGCGCCGATCGTCTCGTGCAGGCGCTTGAGGTCGATGCGCGCATTCTCGCGCGCCGAGATCAGAAAGAGCCGGCCCTTCTTGTCCTTCACGAACAGGTTCTTGGAGTGCAGCCCCGGTAACGTGCCGCGCAGGGCCTGCGATTCGGCCACCGTGAAGACCGCCTCGTGATCGACGCGCACATAGGCGATCCCGCGCTCACTGAGATGCGCACAGAGTTCCTCGGGCGTCAGCGGTGCGGCGGCGATATTCTGCGACATGGGAAGGCGGACCCGGCCTCGAAAGAGCGTTGGAGCGCTGCGTAACCCGCCGCAAACGCCGCCACAAGCGCCCGCGCGCGACCGGATCGGCGCGTTCCGCGGCGCTTCCGGGAAAAGATGAAATTGCCGCAACAAGGCGCTTGCACTGAGCGCCGCTTTGGGGCAATAAGCCGGCCTCCGCGGCAGAAACGCCGCGCCGATGTCCTGATGCGGGAGTAGCTCAGGGGTAGAGCACAACCTTGCCAAGGTTGGGGTCGAGGGTTCGAATCCCTTCTCCCGCTCCAGGACATCAAAGGTCTACGAGGCACGCAAGCGTCGGAGTTCCCGGCGCTTTTTGCGTTTTGGGGTCGTGCGGTCTGGCGGATATCTCGAAGCACCGCAGTGTGACTCCACCTTGGATGCCGTCTAAACCGTTCAAATCAAGGACGTACGGGCAGAGTTCATAGGGTCGATCTTCGGCACCGACTCACAGGGTGTTCAACTCCGGCATTGTGCCAGTGGCGTTCCGGCGCCTCCCAACTTGAGGAGTAAGCCCATGACCGAGACCGCCCCGGCTCTACGGCACATTGACGTTGATCGCATCGGCCCAGTTTGGATCCGCGACGACACCAGCGACTACGCGGTCTTCGAGCAGATCTTCCTCACGGAAGAATTCAACATCAGCACCGCCCCGCAATTCGCCTGGATCCGCGCGGCTTATGACCGGCTGATCGCCGCCGGCGAGACCCCGCTCGTCGTCGATTGCGGCGCCAATATCGGGCTCAGCACACTCTACTTCGCATTGCATTTGCCGGCAGCGCGGATCGTCGGCATCGAGCCCGCGCGAGACAATGCGCAGCTTGCGCGCAAGAACACGCAGCACAATCCCCTGATCGAGATCGTCGAAGCCGCCGTGTACGACCGGGAAACCGGCCTCGCGTTGGTGGACCCCCAAGCCGAAAAGTTCGCCTATCGGGTGCAGGAGGCCGAGGCCGGCGAGCAAGGCACAATCGCCGCCGTCACCATCGACGGCCTCATGCGGCGGTATGGCGCCACGCGCAATCTCATCGTCAAGGTCGACATCGAGGGTGGCGAAGACACCTTGTTCCGTTCGAACACGGACTGGCTCGATCGCACCGATCTGCTCATTGCGGAGACGCATGACTGGCTGTTCCCGGGGCAGGGCACCAGCCGGACCCTGTTCACAGCCATCGCGGGCCGCAAATTCGAAGTGATCCAGAAAGGTGAGTACATGTCGTTCTTTTTCCAGTGACAGGCGAACGTCTCCGCGCTGACATGTCCGATGAGGACGATCAAAAGAGGGCTGTGGTCCAATTCGCACCCAACAAGACATGGACTCTCTGCTGCAGCTCGTTCCCAAACCGGACATCGCGTTCGATGGGGACAGTGCTCAGGCGGTTGGCGTCGACCTAGCCGTCGCTGTGATCAATCTTCCGCATCGAACGGACAAGTGGAACGCCATCTCGAAACGCATGGCCGCGATCGGACTGAACAAACTGATCAAGGTGCCAGCGGTCGAGGGCGCCCGGTTGTCGTTGGAGGCCCTTAACCCCCTGTTGGCCCAACCGGCCGCACAGATCGAAGCGGCCCCACAGAGCCATTTCACTCTCACGCGGCCCGCGATCGGCTGTTTCCTCTCGCACATCGCCACCTGGCAGTGGATGATCGCCAGCAAGTTGCCGCGGCTGCTGGTCTTCGAAGACGATGCCAATCCGGCCGCGAGTTTCGATGCGAACCGATTCCGCAACGTCCTCGGCGCCATCCCGCCCAAGGCCGGTCTCGTTTTTCTCGGCCGCGCCATCATGAATGGCATGGCCGAGAGGCCCCAAGGCTCGGAACTGGCGCGGATCTACTTCTTCAACGGGACGTTCGCCTATCTGATCACGCCCGCCGCCTGCCGCACGCTGATCCCGGCCCTGCTCCCCATGAATGGGCACATCGATCATGAAATCAGCACTGTCCTGATCGAGCGCAGACATGAATTGGAGGCGCACTACACCGAGCCGCCCGTCTTCGAGCCCGACTGGTCGCTCCGCAGCGACTGCTATGTCCCGCTGGAAGGCGTCACGGACGCCAATCGCGCACTTGGCGTAGTCCTGCACGCACAGCGGCAGCTCCTCATCGACGATGGCTGCCCCCTGCTGCCGCCGTTTGACGCGGCGGACGTCGATTGACTGCGACCCGTGCTCGACCAACACGGACACCCGGGCGTTGGAGCCTCCGGGGGACCCGGCGTGGTTCACACAGCCCACCCACTGCCCTTTGCGTCGCCCCTCACAACACCGACGACATACCCCCGTCGACATAAATGATCTGGCCGTTGACGTAGTCTGAAGCCGACGACGCCAGGAACACCGCGGTGCCGATCAACTCGTCGGGCCGGCCCCAGCGCCGGGCCGGGGTGCGGCCCTTGACCCAGGCGTCGAAGCTCGGGTTGTCGATCAGCGCTTGGTTCATGTCGGTGATCATGTAGCCCGGCCCGATCGCATTGGCCTGGATGCCGGCTTCGGCCCATTCCGCCGCCATGGCCCGCGTCAGCATCTTGATGCCGCCCTTGGCGACCGTGTAGGGCGCCACCGTCGCCCGCGCCAGCTCGCTGGTCAGCGAGCCGATATTGATGACCTTGCCATGGCCGCGCGCGATCATGCGCTTGGCCGCCTCGCGGCCGATCATGAAGGCCGAGGTCAGATTGGTGTCGATCACCCGCTGCCAGTCGGCGGTCGCGAGTTCGACCATCGGCTTGCGGAACTGGATGCCCGCATTGTTGACGAGGATGTCGACCGCGATGCCGGCCGCGTCGAAGGCCGCGAAGGCGCGCAGGATGGCCGCCTCGTCGGTGACGTCGAAGGCCGCCGGCTCGGCCGCGTGGCCCGCGGCGTGGAACTGCGACACGGCCTCGGCGACGCGCAGCGGGTCGGTGCCGTTGATCAGGATGCGCGCGCCGGCGACCGCCAGCCCTTCCGCCATGGCGCGGCCGAGCCCGCGCGAGGAACCGGTGACGAGGGCGGTCTTGCCCGAGAGATCGAAGAGGGGATTGGTCATCTGATCCTCACAGGCTTGATTTGCGGACGGTCAGGTCCGTGCGCTCGAACACGGCCGGCAGCAGCTCGACGCCCAGCCCCGGCCCTTCCATCGGCAGGACATAGCCGTTCTCGATGGTCGGCATCGTCGTGACCAGTTCCTTGTACCAGCCGGTGTAGAAGGCACGCACCGATTCCTGGATCAGCGTGTTGGGCTGGCTGAAGGAGGCGTGGATCGCCGCGATGAAGCCGACCGGGCCGATGCAGTCATGCGGCGCGAAGGGGCGGTGATAGGTGTCGGCCAGCGCCGCGATCTTGCGGCCCTCGGTGAGCCCGCCGGTCCAGCACAGGTCCGCCATGACGATGTGCATCGCGTCGCGGTCGAGCATGTCCTTGTAGGGAAAGCGCGAGCCCAGCGTCTCGCTGGCGCAGACCGACACCGTCGTCGAGCGCGCGAACTCCGCCAGCGCCTGCGGCGAGTTCATCCGGATCGGGTCCTCATACCAGGTCGGCTCGTACTGCTCGAGCACCCTAGCGATCTTGATCGCGGTGGGCAGGTTCCAGAGCGAGTGCATCTCGACCATGATCTCGATCTTGTCGCCGACCGCCTTGCGGATCTTCTCGAAGGGCTCGCAGGCCCGGCGCATCTGCTCGGGCGTGATGGACATCCCCTGGTTCTCGATCCCCGCCGGATCGAACGGCCAGATCTTCATCGCCGTGATGCCGCTCTCGAGCAGGCTCTCGGCCACGGCGTCGGCCCGGTTCATGAAGCCGTCGAGATCCTCATAGGGGCCCTCGGTCTCGCCGAGATTCCAGGTCGAGACCGGCTTGATGTTATGCGTGCGGACATAATTGTAGCCGGCGCAGGTGTTGTAGATCCGCTGCTTGTCGCGGCACAGGCCGCCGAGCATCTGGTGCACCGGCTGGCCGCAGACCTTGCCGAACACGTCCCAGAGCGCGATGTCGACGGCCGACGTCGCCCGCGACTCGACGCCTGTCGAGGCCTGCGCCATCGGCAGGTTGGTCATCTCGCGATGCAGCGCCTCGATGTGGAGCGGGTCCTTGCCGAGCAGCCGCATCGCGAGCGTGTCGTGGAGGTGGGACTCGACCGCGCCCGCGCCATAGAAGGTCTCGCCCAACCCGATGATGCCGGCATCCGTATGGACCCGGACCCACAGCACATTCGCGAACTCCTCCGTCCGCAGCGTCTCGATGGCGGTGATCTTCAAAGCCTGCCTCCCTGGCGGCGGACGCTCTTGCACGGCACGAGCCGCTGAACGTCGTTGATGAGTGCCGGTCCGCCGCAGCCGTTCGACGAGACGGCCACGATGGCACGGCGCGACCATACGGCCGCTTGTAAAATATCACAATATGTTTAGTCTGCCGCCGATCGAAGCCAGGTCAACGAGCTTCGTCGGAGGAACGCAGATGGCGCAGCGCGCAGGCCGGCCGACCCTGGTGAGCGCGGACGATGCGCCCCCCGCGCGGCGCAACCGGGTCAACCTGTTCGAACTCGCCTATCAGCGCATCGAGGAGATGCTGGTCCGCTGCGAACTGGCGCCCGGCCGCTTCCTCGCCATGCAGGATCTGCAGGACATGACCGGCCTCGGCCGGACGCCGGTCCACCACGCCGTCAACCGCCTGGCCGCCGACACGCTGATCGTGATCCGCCCGCGCCATGGCCTGCAGATCGCGCCGATCGACCTGGCGCGCGAGCGGGTCCTGCTGCATCTGCGCCGCGACATCGAGCGCTTCGTCATCAGGCTCGCCGCCGAGCGGGCCGGCCCCTCCCACCGCAACCAGATGCTGCACATGGAGCGCCTGCTGCGCGAGCGCCGCGACGGGCTGACCCTGGCCGAGTTCAACACGCTCGACCGGCGCATCGACCAGATGGTGCTGGCCGCGGCGGGCGAGCCCTTCCTCGAACACACGCTGCGGCCGCTGCACACGCTCTTCCGCCGCATCGGCTTCATCCATCACACCCACATGGCCGAGCAGCCGGGCCTCGCGGGCTCGATCGACCACCATCTCGCCGTGCTGAACGCGATCGCGACCCGCCATGTCGAGCGCGCGGTCGCGGCCTCCGACGCCCTCATCGCCTTCGTCGAGACCATGTTCGACGAGATGGAGGCGCGGCTCGATCCCTCGCTGCTCGACTGCAGCGTCGAACCCCTTCTCGCCCCCTGACGGATTTCAACCGCTCGAACCGGACCGGCCAACCATGCGCATCATCTTCCACGGCGAGAACGCCGCCTCCTTCAGCCAGGGCTTCGAAGAGCTCGTCGGCCCCGACGCGCAGATCCGCATCCTGCCCGATGTCCTGGCGAGCCCATCGGACCGGGAGGCCTATGCCGCGGCACAGGCGATCATCGGGGTGAAGTTCGATGCCGGCCTGCCCATGCCGGCCGGTCTGAAGCTGTTTCACGTCCCCGGCGCCGGCTATGACGCCGTCGATCTCGCGCGGCTGCCGGCGCAGGCTCATCTCTGCAACTGCTTCGGCCACGAGCAGGCGATCTCGGAATATGTGATGAGTGCGCTGCTGGCCCGCGCCATCCCGCTCGCCGATGCCGACGCCAGGCTGCGCCGCGGCGACTGGGCCTACTGGGCCGGCTCGCCCGACCGCGTCCATGGCGAGATCGCTGGCCAAACCATCGGCCTGCTCGGCTTCGGCCATATCGGCAAGGCCATCGCACGCCGCGCCAAGGCCTTCGAGATGACGGTCCATGTCGCCAACCGCAGCCCGGTCGCGACGTCGGCCCTCGTCGACCGCGCCTTCGGCCTCGACGAACTGGAGGCTTTCTGCAGCTCGGTCGATGCGCTCGTCGTCTCCGTGCCGCTGACGGCCGACACCACCGGCCTCGTCGGCAAGGCGGCTCTGGCGGCGATGAAACCCGGCGCCGTGATCCTCAATGTCGGCCGCGGACCGACCATCGACGAGGCGGCGCTGTTCGAGGCCCTGCGCGATCGCCGCATCGGCGGAGCCGTCATCGACACATGGTATCGCTACCCAAATGCCGGGGAGCCTAATATTTTGCCATCCAAACTGCCTTTCCATGAGCTTTCAAACGTTTTAATGACACCGCACATGTCGGGCTGGACCAGCGGCACCATCAGCCGCCGGCAGCGAACCATGGCGGACAACATCACGCGGTGCCTCTCCGGCGCCACGCTCACCAACGTGGTGCGGGAAGGGCGCGCCTGAAGCCAGGAAGGGGATGCAGGCCTGCCGGCCAGCCCTCCGTCGCGGCTTCAGCGACCCAGACCGCCGAGCAAACCGGCCGCACGAAGCCGGAGCAACAACATCTGATCCCAAAGCCCAACGAGGAAACGGCACCATGAATCTGATGAAGCATCTCAAGATCGCCAGCACGCTGCTCGCGCTCGGCGCCGGCCTGCTCGCCGCCGGACAGGCCTCGGCCCAGACGCTGGCCGACATCACCAAGCGCGGCAAGGTCCGCATCGGCGTGCTGATCGGCGCCCCGCCCTACGGCTCCGTCGACTCGACCGGCAACGCCATCGGCTATGACGCCGACGTCGCTGCCCTCGTCGCGAAATATCTCGGCCTGCCGATGGAGGTGGTGCAGCTGACCCCGCCGTCGCGCATCCCGGCGCTCGAGGCCAACAAGGTCGACTTCCTGGTCGCGACGCTGGCCCCGACGCCCGAGCGCGCCAAGGCGGTGATGTTCACCATCCCCTACAGCGCCTTCCAGATGGGCATCTATGCCAAGAAGGGCACGCCGATCAAAACCTGGGCGGACCTCAAGGGCCGCAAGGTCGGCGTCAACCGCGGCTCCAGCGTCGAGCGCGAGTTCGTCAACCGCGAGAAGGAGTTGAACCTCACCATCCTGCGCTTCGAGGACGACTCGACCACGATGCAGGCGCTCTTCTCCGGCCAGGTCGACGCCATCGCCGGCCCCGACGCCCAGGCCAATGCGGCCATCAAGGCCCGCGGCGAGACCGAGACCGAGGTGAAGTTCTTCTTCGGCATGCAGCCGAACTCGATGACCGTCCGCAAGGACGCCTACGAGCTGAAGCAGTGGCTCAACAACGTCATCTACTTCATCAAGCAGAACGGCGAGCTGAACGCGATCTCCGAGAAGTGGGTCGGCGGCCCGCTGCCGGCGCTGCCCACCTTCTGATCCCTGCACCGGGCCGGCGCGGATCGCTCCGTGCCGGCCTTTTCATGACCCGCGGGTCGCGCCGCAGTTCGGCGCGCCCCGTGCCCGGCGCAGCCCCTGAATGGGGGAGGAGACCTCCTTGCAGTTCGACCCTGTCCTTGCCGAATCCGACCTGATCATCAGCGGAATCGTGCTGACGCTCTGGCTCTCGGCCGCGGCGATCGTGCTCGGCTGCACGCTCGCGGTGCTGCTGGTGGCGCTGCGCACGCTGGCGGGCCGCTGGGCCGGCATCGTCGTCGACGCCTATGTCGAGCTGATGCGCAACACGCCCTTCCTGATCCAGCTCTTCATGATCTTCTTCGGCCTGCCCCTGCTCGGCATCCGCATGTCGGGCGTCGAGGCGGCGCTGCTGACGATGACGCTCAATCTCGGCGCCTATTCGACCGAGATCATCCGGGCGGGCATCGATTCGATCCACAAATCCCAGCTCGAGGCGGGGCTCTCGCTGGCCCTCTCGCGCCGCCAGGTCTTCCAGTACGTCATGCTGCAGCCGGCCTTCGCGCGGGTCTGGCCGGCGCTGTCGAGCCAGTTCGTGCTGATGATGCTGGCCTCCAGCATCTGCTCCTTCATCTCGGTGCAGGAGCTCTCGGGCGCTGCCGCGCTCGTCGAGCAGCGCACCTTCCGCAGCTTCGAGACCTACATCATCGTCACCGGCGTCTATCTGGTGATGGCGCTCTCGCTGAAGGTCTTCCTGCTCTGGCTCGGCCGCCGGCTCTTCCCCCAGGTCTCGGGCCTCGCCCGGCTCGATGCCAAGGCGGAGGCGGCCTGATGCAGACCTTCGGTTGGCCAGAGGCCATGTTCATCTTCCGGGCGGCGGGCTGGACCCTGCTGCTCACCGTGATCGCCTTCGCCATCGGCGGCGTCATGGGTGGGGCGCTGGCGATCATGCGCCTGTCGCGGGTCGCGCTGATCCGCAACTTCGCCTCCGTCTACATCCTGGTGATCCAGTCGATTCCCGTGCTCATGGTCCTGTTCATGAGCTATTACGGGCTCTCGATCATCGGTCTCGAGCTGCCGCCCTTCCTGGCAGCCTCGGCCTCGCTCGCCGTCTACGTCTCGGCCTATCTCGCCGAGATCTGGCGCGGCTCGATCCAGTCCGTGCCGTTCCAGCAATGGGAGGCCTCGGCCTCGCTCGCCCATTCGCCGGCGCAGACCTATCGCTATGTCATCCTGCCGCAGGCGGTGCGCATCTCGCTGCCGCCGACGGTCGGATTCCTCGTTCAATTGGTCAAGAACACCTCGATCGTCTCGGTCGTCGGCTTCGTCGAGCTCTCCCGCGCGGGGCAGCTCGTCAACAACGCGACCTTCCAGGCTTTCCAGGTCTTCTCGCTGGTGGCGGTGATCTATTTCGCGATCTGTTTCCCGCTGTCCCGGCTCAGCCGCCATCTCGAAAAGGTGATGAATGCCAGCCGTTCTCATTGACGACGTCTACAAGCGCTTCGGCGACCTCGAGGTCCTGAAGGGCGTCTCTCTCAACGTCGAGAGCGGCCAGGTCGTCGCGCTCATCGGCCGCTCGGGCTCCGGCAAGAGCACGCTGCTGCGCTGCATCAACGGGCTCGAGGCGATCAATGCCGGCCGAATCGAGGTGGCCGGCCATGTCGTCGACCAGGACCCGAAGAAGCTGCGCGAGCTGCGCAAGGACGTCGGCATCGTCTTCCAGAGCTACAACCTCTTCCCGCATCTGACGGTCGGGCAGAACATCATGCTCTCGCCGCGGATCACCCAGAATGTGCCGCAGGACAAGGCCGAAACGCTCGCTCGCGAGGTGCTCGCGCAGGTCGGCCTTTCCGAGAAGTTCGACAGCTACCCCGACAACCTCTCCGGCGGCCAGCAGCAGCGCGTCGCGATTGCCCGCTCGCTGGCGATGCGGCCCAAGGTCATGCTGTTCGACGAGGTGACCTCGGCGCTCGACCCCGAGCTGACCGGCGAGGTGCTGCTGGTCATGGAGAAGCTGGCGAAGGACGGCATGACGATGCTGCTCGTGACCCACGAGATGAGCTTCGCCCGCAATGTCGCGAGCACGACCGTCTTCATGCACCAGGGCAAGATCTGGGAGAGCGGCCCCTCGCAGGAGCTCTTCGCCAACCCGCAGACGCCGGAGCTGCGCAACTTCGTCAGCGCCGGCTCGAAGTGAGACGCTGCGGCGCTCCCTGACAGGGGGCGCCGCCCGCGGGCCCTTGTCAGGCCGCCAGTGGCAGGGCGCCCTCGCGGGTGATGCCGGCCTGATCGAGCGCCTGCTTGAGGCGCGCGATCTCGGCCTCCGGCAGCTTCATCAGCGGCGGCCGCACCACCGCCCTGTCGAGCCGGCCGAGCAGGACGAGCGCCTCCTTCATGCGGTTGTGCATGTCGAGGAAGGGCGGCGCGTAGAAGGCCTGCGACAGCGGCACGATGCGGTCGTTGACCGCTTGGGCCGCCTTCAGATCGCCCGCCTGGACCGCCCGCCACAGCGCCACCTGCAGATCGGCGATGACGCTGCCCGAACCCGAGAGCAGCCCGTTGCAGCCCAGCGTCAGCGAGGCCATCAGCCAGGAGGAATGGGTGGTGAGCACGTTCACCGGACGGGCGAGGGCCTGGAAGGTCCGGATGTGCTTCTCGTGCAGCATCGGATCGTTCGACCAGTCCTTGATCGCCGCGATCGTCGGCACCGCCTCGAACAGGGCGAGCAGCGTCTCGAACGGATAGCCCAGCCCGCCGCCCATCGGATACTGGAAGGCGATGATCGGCAGGTCCGTGGCGTCGGCGATGCGCCGGTAATGCGCAATCGCCATCTCCGGCCGTAGCTGCCCGCCCATCGCCATGCTGTTGGGCGGGAAGACCAGCAGCGCCGAGGCGCCCTCGCGCGCCGCCATCGCCGCCAGCCGCGCCGCCTCGATCGAGCCGTCGGCATAGATGCCATTGATCAGCGGCACCCGGTCGCCGACTTCCGCCAGGGAGGCCGCCAGGATCTGCTGCTGCTCGTCGAAGGAGCAGGCATGCACCTCGGAGGCATGGCCGTTGACCGTGACCGCGCTGACACCGTCGACCAGCGCGCAGTCGCGCAGATGGCGGCGCGTCTGGCGCTCGTCGATGCTCATGTCGTCATGGAGTGCGAGCAGCGTCGCCGGGATCACGCCGGCGGGCCGGAAGTCCTTGAAGCGAGGCATGTCCGTCTCCTGTTGTCGGCGGGTCAGTCGTTCCAGATGCCGCCGGTGACGCTGATCGTTTCGCCGGTGATGTAGTCTGCCTCGTCGGAGGCCAGGAAGGCCACCGTCTTGGCGATGTCGGAGGGCAGGCCGGCGCGGCGCAGCGGAATCGTCTTGGCCCGGTCCTTCGCCGTCGGCAGCCCCTCGGCCGCGCGCTGGATCTCGGATTCGTCGCGCATCCTGGTCTCGACGATCAGACCGGGAGCGATCGCGTTCACCCGGATGCCGTATTCGCCGATCTCGAGCGCCAGCGACTGCGTCAGCGACACCACCGCGAATTTCGAGGCGCAATAGGCGCCATAGGCCGCCACGCCTGACTTGCCCATCCAGGAGGCGATGTTGACGATCGTACCGCTGCGGCGCTCGACCATGCCCGGCGCGATCTGGCGGGTGACGTGGAACAGCCCGTCGACATTGATGCCGAAGGTTGCCTTCCACTCCGCTTCGCTGGTCTCGAGGAGCTTGCCGACCTTGCAGATGCCGGCATTGTTGACGAGGATGTCGATGGGGCCGAGCGCCGCCTTCAGCGCGCCGATGCCGGCTGCGACATCATCCCGCGACGAGACGTCCCCCGCCGCGACCACGACCCGGCCACCCTCGGCGCAGAGCGCGTCAGCCGTCGCCTGCGCCGCCGCGCGATCGAGGTCGAAGATGCCGACCTCGCAGCCTTCCGCCACGAGCCGCGCCGCGATCGCCCGGCCGATGCCGTGCGCTGCCCCGGTGACGATCGCCTTGCGGCCGTTCAATCCATACATCTGTCAGCCTTGTGTCTTGGGTCAGCGTTCGATTTTGGGTTTGCGGTCGCCCTGCGCCGTCCAGCCGCCATCGACGACCATGACGGAGCCGGTGCAGAAGGAGGCATCATCGCTGGCGAGCCAGAGCATCGCCTGCGCGATCTCGATCGGCTGGCCGAGGCGCTCCATCGCCTGGCGTTCCTCGAGGCCGCGACGCAGCACAGCGCCGTCGGGGCCGCTCAGGATCTTGGTAAAATAGGGCGATTCGATCGTGCCCGGCGCGACCGCGTTGATGCGGATGCCGGCCGCGACGTGGTCGATCGCCATCGCCCGCGTCAGCGCCGCCACCGCCCCCTTGGAGGCGACATAGGCGGCGCGATCATGGATGCCGATGTTCGCCGCCGCCGAGGCCGTATTGACGATCGCGCCGCTGCCCTGCTTCTCCATCACGGGAATGGCATGCTTGCAGCCGAGGAAGACGCCGTTGACGTTCACCGCCATCAGCGCGTTCCAGTCGGCCTCCGAGGTCGACACCACGGTCCCGGCGATGCCGTAGCCGGCATTGTTGACGAGGATGTCGAGCCGGCCGTGATCGGCGACGACCTTCGCGATCATCGCGGCCACCTCGGCCTCCCGGCTGACATCGACGGTGTGGGCGCTCGCCTCGCCCCCCTGCCCCACGATCTCAGCCGCGACGCGCTGCGCCGCCGCCCCGTCGCGGTCGGCGACGATCACACGCGCGCCTTCACGGGCGAACAGCTTGCAGGCCTCATGGCCGATGCCGGAGCCACCCCCGGTGATGATCGCGATCTTGCCTGCGAGCTTCATGGCCTTGGCCTCCCTTCGAGGACCCCGTGACGATCCCGGCGCTCTGCGCTCACATCATCACCACGGGAGAAAAATGCTGGTCGACCGCCGCTAGAATGGCCTGAGCGACGATCCAGGACGATTTCGGATTGGTCGGAGACGGCTGGTTCGCGATCTCGAGCGACATGGTCCCCAACGCGCTGCTCACCCTGACCAGATGCGTGTTTCCGGTGGCGGCGGGATCGCAGACGACGTCGACGCCTGTCGCCTCGAAACCCGGCCCCGCCAGCGCCAGCGCCGCCGCGACGTTGAGGTTCTGCGGGTAGCGCGCAGCCGCCTCGCGCGCCGTGCCCGAAAGGCCGAGCGCGCGCAGTTCGCCGCTCCAGGCGGCCGGCGGCTTGCGCGATTCATAGCGCAGCTCGAGTTGGCTGGCGTGGCGCACGGCCCGCACATAGTCGAGCCCGCCGAGCGCGCCCGACGCCAGCAGGAGCCGCCCGCCGCCCCGGCGCGCCGTCGCGACGAGATCGGCGTAGAGGGCTTCGTCATGCAGGGCGCCGATCGACGAGATCAGCACCGGCAGGCCGAGCGCCAGGCAGCCCGGAACGCTCTCGCGCACCGCGCCATGGCCGGCGGCCTCGATCACCAGATCGGGAGCGAAGGCCGCGACCTCGTCGAGCCCCGACAGGGCCGCGACGCCCTCCGGAACCCGCCCGGCCGACGACGAACCCGGCCGCAGCAGCACGGCCAGCGCATAGCCGGGATCACGCGCCGCAAGCAGCGCCGCGGCGATGTCGGCGGCGATGGCGCCATAGCCGATCAGGACGACGCGGCGCGCGCTCAACCCAGCTCTCCGATCCACTCCGCGACCTGGGCGGTGAAGGCGTCGGGCCGCGAGACCGGGAAGAAATGCCCGCCCGAGTCGAGCAGGATCTTGCGGGCGCCAGGCAGGGCCGCAGCGAGATCCTCCTGCAGGAAGGCGGGCACGATCATGTCGTCGCGCGCGCCCAGAACCAGCGTCGGCAGGGTCAGCGCGGCGATGTCGGCCGAACCGTCGAAGGAGAGCAGCGCGTCGATGCGCTCGCGCACGACCTGGCGGGCTTCCGCCGAGACGGGCGCGGCCGCGATGGCCGCCTCATAGACGCTCCAATGCGCCTCCAGCCAGGCCGGCGGATAGGAGATCAGCACGGCGGTGGCGGCATAGGCCTGCGGGTTCTCGGCGAGAATGGCCCGCCGCGCTCCAAACAGCGCACTCATGTAATGGCTCGGCTTCAGCCAGGTGGCGCTGAGGATCAACCCGTCGAGCCGCTCCGGCGCGATCCGCGCGAGCGCCTGGCCGATGCAGCCACCGGTGGAATGGCCGAGCAGCACGGCCCGCTCGACGCCGGCCGCGTCGAGCACGCTCAGGCAGTCGCGCGCGAGCTGGTCGATCGTGCAGGGCGCGCTGCCGCGGCTGCTGGCGCCGATGCCGCGCTGGTCGAAGCGGATGACGCGCGAGGAGCGCGCGAGCGTCGCCGTGTTGCCCTTCCAGAAGCCCGCCGTGCCGCCGAGCCCGCTGACGAGCAGCAAGGCCGGCCCCGCGCCCTCGGAAAAGGCGTGCAGCACCGCCCCGTCCGGGGTTGTGACGGAAAAGGCGCCGGGCGTGCCGGTCGGAGGAGCAGAGCTCATTGCAGCGGCGAATAGGCGACGGGCGTCAGGATGCGCGTATCCTGGATGTCGATCAGCCCGTCGACGCGCTTGAGGTAGTTCTGCCAGCGCGGATCGGCCAGCATCGTCTTGCGCTTGGCGGCGCGCTCGTCGAGGCTGTTGTAACTCCACAGCGCCACGACATGGTTGAGCTCGCCGATCTCCGTGGTGAAATAGGCGATGAAGGTGCCCAGATGCTCCTTCTGCAGCGGCAGGCCATATTCGCCATAGAGCTTCACGAACTCGGCCAGCTTCCCGGCCTTGATGCGATAGTCGCGCTCTTCATAGATCATCGTTCGTCTCGCTCTTGCTACACTCTGGAGGGCGCTGCCCCCTCCTCCGACGCCCTGCCTGCGGGTTGCGGGCGCGGGCTTCGCCGCCGCTAGCCATACATGACCTTCGGCATCCAGGTCGCCATGGCGGGGAAGAACAGCAGCAGCAGCAGCACGACGATCTGGCAGATGATGAAGGGGATCACGCCCCAGTACATGTCCTGCAGCCGCATCGTCGGCGGCGCGATCGCCTTCAGGTAGAAGATCGAGGGCGCCTCACCACCGAGAACCAGAGCGGATCGAGCCCGAAGCTCTTCACCAGCGGGATCGCGATCGGCACGACGATCAGGATGATCGAGATCGAGTCGACGATGAAGCCGAGGATGAAGACGACGAACAGGATCGCCGCGACGACCGACCAGGGCGAGAGGCCGAGCGCGTCGAGAATGCCCTTGGTCGCCGCCATGCCGCCGGAGGCGAAGAACACCCCCGAGAACATGCCGCCCGCTAGGATGATGGCGAGGATCATCGCCGTCAGCCCGACGGTCTGCAGCGAGGCCTGGAAGAGCAGGCGCCAGGTCATGCGCCGGTAGACGATCGCCAGCAGCAGAACGCCGAGCGAGCCGCAGGCGGCGGCCTCGGTCGGCGTCGCCATGCCCGTGAACAGCGTGCCCAGCACCGTGAAGATGAGGAAGCCCGGCGGCACCAGCGCCACCAGCGTGAACTTGATCTTCTCGCTCAGGCTGCGCGGATCGGGGTCCTTCTCCGGCGGCGCCAGGGATGGCTTCAGCCCGCAGGCGATCACGATGTAGAGGATGAACAGGGCCGACATCGTCAGGCCGGGGATCAGGATGCCGGCCAGCAAATCGCCGATCGGCAGGGTCGCGATCGGCGCGAGAACGACGACCGGAACCGAGGGCGGGATGATCGTGCCGAGCGATCCACCACCGCAGATCGTGCCGGCGATCAGCTTGTTGTCGTAATGGCGCTTCACCATGGCGGGGATCGCGAGCATGCCGACCAGCGTCTCGGTGGCGCCGACGACGCCGCTCGCGGCGGCGAAGATCGTGCACATCAGCAGCGCCGCGATGGCCAGCCCGCCGGGCAGGCGCCGCGTCCACATGTAGAGCGCGTCGAACAGCCGTTCCGCGATGCCCGCCCGCTCCAGGATCGAGCCCATGAAGATGAAGAGCGGGATCGCGCCCAGCACATAATTGGTCGAGAGATCGTCGATGCGCTGCGCGAACTGGTGCACGAGCGTGCCGCCGAAGCGCATCAGGCCGAAGCCGAGCGCCGCGATCATCATCGACAGGGCGACGGGGAAGCCGAGGAAGATCAGCCCCAGCAGGGCCGGGAACATCCACAGGACGGTCTGGGCGGTCATCGGGCCGGGCTCTCCGTCGCACGGCCGAAGACGACCAGCAGGTTTTCGATCGCCTTGGCGAAGCATTGCAGGCCGAAGAGCGCGAAGCCGATCACATAGATGACGCGATACGGCCAGATCGGCGGGTTCCAGGCCGAGAGCCCCGTGCCCTCGCCCGTGCGGTAGACGCTGGCGACGTTTCCGACGAGCGCGTTGGTCAGCCAGGCCAGCATGCCCGCCATGATCAGGTAGCCGACCGCATCGATCGTCGCGACCGCGCGGCGGGGCAAAAGCTGGTGGATGAAATCGACGTTCACATGCTGGTCCGTCAGCACGGCATAGGACAGGCCGAGCAGGAAGATCGTCCCCATCATCATGTAGCTGAGCTCGAAGGCCCATTGCGTCGGCGCGGCGAAGGCGTAGCGGCTGACGACCTCGAACACCATGGCGAGAACGAGCGGGACGACGACGACAGCGCCCACGCGCCCCGACCAGAGCGAGAGCAGGTTGATGAAGCGAACGATGGGCATGACGACCTCGCGCCGGGAGGCCCGCGGCGGCGGCCATCAAGGCCACCGCCGCGGGCGAGGGATCAGCGCGAGCCGATGGCGAAGCGGAATTCGCTCAGCGGCTTGACGCTGGCCATGAAGGCCTTCTGGCTGTCATAGGCCTTCTTGAACCAGGCGTTCGAGGCCGCCTGCTTGTCGGCCCACTCGCCCGAGGCCTTGACCACGGCAGCGGTCAGGCTCGGATCGACCTGGATCACCTCGATGTTGCTGGCCTTGATCTGCTTGTAGGCGTCGAGGTCGCTCTTGGCGTAGCCGAGATAGGCGCCTTGTCCTTGTCGCCGATCTTCGCCCAGGTCGCGTTGTTGAAGATGCAGTCATGCGCGCCCGACGGCGCATGCAGGCCCGGCATGATGATGTACTTGGCGACCTTGTGGAACCCTTCCGACAGGTTGCTGCCCGGGCCGCCCCACTCGATCGCGTCGACCACCTTGCGCTCGAGCGCGCTGAACACTTCCGAGCCCGGCAGGACGACCGTCGAGGCGCCCAGCATCGGCGCGATCTCGGCCCAGGAGGACGAGGTCCGCAGCTTCAGCCCCTTCATGTCGGCGACGGTGCGGATCGGCTTGTGCGAATGCATGAAGAACTCGGTCTCCAGCACGCCGCAGGGGAAGGCGACGACGTCGAACTTCTCCTTGCGCCACTGCTTCCACAGATCGGCGCCACCGCCGTTGTAGAGCCACATCATCATCTCTTCGGGGTTGGGCCCCGCCGACCAGCCGGAGAAGATCGCGCCCGTGCGATCGACCGCCCAGTCATAGCCCGGCCAGCTGTGGCCCATGTCGGCGACGCCCTTCTGGACGGTCTCCGTGACCTTCAGCGCCGGACCGAGCGCGCCGGCCGGGAAGACGTTGATCTTGATCCGCCCCTCGGTCATGCGCTCGACGTTCTCGGCGTATTTCTTCGCGCCGATGTCGAGCCAGTG
>LNFM01006071.1_pt1 | contig 29496 bp, 28 predicted proteins | sample 596031 | NCBI WGS metagenome assembly LNFM01 (sample SAMN04254537, study PRJNA301005) | activated carbon metagenome | isolation source: dual media filters at the Ann Arbor, Michigan drinking water treatment plant | place: USA: Ann Arbor
AGGTTGATGCGCTGCCATGTGGCGAGGTCGACGAAATACCCGGCAGGCAGATTGCGCTTGCGGTCCTTCGTCGGCGTGCCATAGCCGAGATGCGGCATGACATGGGCGATCGACAGCACCCGGTCGAAATCCGTGCCGCCGATATGGATGCCCCGGTTTGCCAGTATGTCGTCCTTGCGATCCGCCGCCCGCGCCCGCTCCGGCGAGACCCGGATGATGGAAAAGTCGGACGTGCCGCCGCCCATGTCGACGATCAGCGCCAGCTCCTCGCGCGCCACGCTGCGCTCATAGTCGAGCGCCGCCGCGATCGGCTCGAACTGGAAGTCGATTTGCGAAAACCCTTGCGCGCGCGCCGCCTGCTCCAGTTCGGCCTGCGCGCGGGCATCGGCGGCAGGATCATCATCGACGAAGTGCACCGGCCGCCCCAGCACGATGCGCTCCACCGGTCCGCCGGCATGGCGCTCCAGCTGCCGCTTCAGCTCGGCAACAAACATGCCGATGATGTCGGTGAACGCGATCGAACGCGATTTTATGCGCGTCTTCTCGGTGCTCAGCGAACTGCCGAGCACGCTCTTCAGCGCACGCATCAGCCGTCCCTCCGTGCCTTCCGTATAGTCGGCGATCGCCTTGCGGCCAAACAGCGTCCGATTGTCCTCGAAGTTGAAGAAGATGGCGCTGGGCAGCGTCGCCTGGCCGTCCTCCAGCGGCACGAGTTCCGGCCGCCCGTCGCGCATGATGGCGACGGTCGAGTTGGAAGTGCCGAAATCCATGCCGCCGAAGATCGGTGTCATCGTCTCTGTCCAGTGTCGGGGAGGATAGGCCGGTCGCGACCGGGACGCCGCCGATAAACAACGCCGCCGCCGATGTCGAGGGCGTTCGCGAAATTCCTGTGCCACGGCCGTCCTTGCCGCGACTTGCCCGGTCCGGTGTTATGGTGGATAGTTATGTCTACAATGCCCGGTTTGGCGGAATAATTTTCCGCCGCGTGCCGGTTTCGGGGCCTGCCTTCCCCTCGGATTCAGCCGCGACACACACTATTCTGGAAAAAAGCACGCCTGCAGGGAGAGAAGTCGATGAACAAGCCGGTCACATCAACCAGGACTCCGGGCCGTGGGCGCATCTACGACTCGATCACCCAGACCATCGGCGACACGCCCTTGGTGCGGCTGGACAAGTTCGCCCGGGAAAAGGGCGTCGTCGCAAAGCTTGTCGCCAAGCTCGAATTCTTCAACCCGATCGCCTCGGTCAAGGACCGCATCGGCGTCGCGATGATCGAGGCGCTGGAGGCGTCCGGCAAGATCGCGCCTGGTCGGAACACCTTGATCGAGCCGACGTCCGGCAACACCGGCATCGCGCTCGCCTTCGCGGCCGCCGCCAAGGGCTACAAGCTGATCCTCACCATGCCCGAGACCATGTCGGTCGAGCGCCGCAAGATGCTGGCGCTGCTCGGCGCCGAGCTTGTGCTGACCGAGGGCCCGAAGGGCATGAAGGGCGCCATCGCAAAGGCCGAGGAGCTGCTGCAGACCATCCCCGGCGCCGTCATCCCGCAGCAGTTCGAGAACGAGGCCAATCCGGAAATTCACCGCCAGACCACGGCCGAGGAGATCTGGAACGATACCTCCGGTGAGATCGACATCTTCGTCGCCGGCATCGGCACCGGCGGCACCATCACCGGTGTCGGCCAGGTTCTGAAGGCGCGCAAGCCCGGCGTCCACATCGTGGCCGTAGAGCCCGAGGCCTCGCCGGTGCTGTCCGGCGGCCAGCCCGGCCCGCACAAGATCCAGGGCATCGGCGCGGGCTTTGCGCCAAAGATCCTCGACACCACGGTCTATGACGAGATCGTCAAAGTCTCCAACGAGGAGTCGGTCGCCAATGCCCGTCTCGTCGCCCGTCTCGAAGGCGTACCGGTCGGCATCTCTTCTGGCGCGGCACTGCAGGCCGCCGTCGTCGTCGGCTCGCGCCCCGAAAACGCCGGCAAGACCATGGTCGTGATCATCCCGTCCTTCGCCGAACGCTACCTCTCGACGATCCTGTTCGACGGTCTCGGCGCCTGATCCTCTGCCCGCCCGCCTCGGGTCGGGTTGGGCGGCTTCTGGCCCATTGCAAGCGTCCCCCCTGCCGTTGACGGCAGGGCCGTGATCGTGATGCTCTCTCGGCGAAACGCGGGGGGATCTCTCATGTACACGCTCTACAGCCGACCGGGCACCGGTGGCTTCGCCGTCGAGGCTGCACTCATCATGGCCGGCGTGCCCTTCACGCTGGTCAATGTCGAGAAGGGCGCCGTCGACGACGCCTTCCGCGCCATCAGCCCGCTCGGCCAGGTGCCGGCGCTGACCTTGCCCGATGGCCGCACCATGACGGAATCAGCCGCGATCTGCATGCTGATCGCGGATCTCCATCCCGCATCCGGCCTCTCGCCCGATATCCGATCGCCCGAAAGGCCGGATTTCCTGCGCTGGATGGTCTTCATGTCTTCTGCCATCTATTCAGCCGACCTGCGCTATTTCTACGCCGAGCGCTATACCTCGAATGCCTCGGGCATCGAGGGCGTCAAGGCGGCCGCGCTCGACGAAATGGATGGGTGCTTCGCCATCGTCGAGCGCTGGCTTGCGGGCCGCGACTTCCTCGTCGGCGACACGCTCTCGATTGCCGATGTCTACCTGCTGATGCTGGCGCACTGGCACCCGGTCGGAGAACGGCCACGCCCGGAATGGCAGAACATCGTCGCCCATGCCGAGCGCCTCAAGGCACTGCCGGTCATCGCAAAACTCAACGCCTCCCACCGCATGTGGTGAGCCTGCGGGGCAGGGGCCGCCGGCTCTGCCGGAATTATTCCTTTGTCATCGCCGATCATGCGTCTAAAACCGAGGCTTGCCGTTGGGGGGCGGCCGTCGCATCGCGCGAAAGCAAAGGGAGAAGATCGCATGTACAATTTCACGACCCGAACCGTCATCGGCGCCGTCGCTCTGTCGCTGGCCCTGGCCAGCGTGCCGGCCCGCGCGCAGGAGTTCATCAACGTGCTGACGGGCGGCACGTCGGGCGTCTACTATCCGCTCGGCGTCGCATTGTCTGAAATCTACGGCGAGAAGATCGAAGGCGCGCGCACCCAGGTCCAGGCCACCAAGGCCTCGGTCGAAAACCTCAACCTCCTGCAGCAGGGCAAGGGCGAGATCGCCTTCGCGCTGGGCGACTCCGTCCTGCTCGCGGCGGAAGGCAACACCGAGGCCGGCTTCCCCGGCCCCCTCGACAAGCTGCGCGGCATTGCCGGCATCTATCCCAACTATATCCAGATCGTCGCGTCGCAGGAATCCGGCATCAAGACGCTGGCCGACCTCAAGGGCAAGAGCCTTTCCGTCGGCGCGCCGGCCTCCGGCACGGAACTCAACGCGCGCGCCATCTTCAAGGCCGCCGGCATGACCTACGAGGATCTCGGCAAGGTCGAGTACCTGCCCTTCGCCGAATCCGTCGAACTGATCAAGAACCGCCAGCTCGACGCGACCTTGCAGTCGGCGGGCCTCGGCGTCGCCTCGATCCGCGACCTGTCGACCTCGCTGCCGATCAATGTCGTGGCCGTGCCTGCCGCCGACGTGGCAAAGATCGGCGCGCCCTATGTCGCGGTCACCATTCCGGCCGGCACCTATGACGGCCAGGCGGAAGACGTCGCGACGGCCGCGGTCGGCAACTACCTCGTCACCCACAGCGGCGTCTCGGACGAAACCGCCTACCAGATGACGAAGCTGCTCTTCGAGAGCCTCGACAGGCTGACGGCGGCGCACGCGGCAGCCAAGGCGATCGATTCGGCCAAGGCGCTCGATGGCATGCCGGTGGCCCTGCATCCGGGCGCCGAGCGCTATTACAAGGAAGCCGGCATCCTGAAGTAGGGGGATGCCAGCGTAAGGCAGTGCTCTCCGTTGCCCCCCTCTGGCCTGCCGTCTGGCGCTGCTCCGTCGAGACACACTGTTTCGGAAGAACGCATGACCGCCACTCCCGCTGAAGGTCCGATCATCCCGGAGGCGCCAGTCGCTGACGAAATCCCCACCGAGGGCCTGCCGCAGGGCTGGGGAGAAGGCCGCTGGGGCACCGCGGCCTTCTCGATCGCCGTCGCCTTCTCCCTGTTCCAGCTCTACACCGCCGCCTATGGCACGCTGCCCAGCCAGGTGGTGCGCGCCATGCATGTCGGCTTTCTCCTGCTCCTCGGCTTCGCGCTGGTCGGCAACCTCAAGGCGTCGGCGACTGGCGGAAGGCTGGTCCTGTGGGGGCTGGGCGTCGCCGGCTTCCTCACCGGCATCTACAACTGGGTCTTCTACAACGATCTCCTCTTGCGCACGGGCTTCCTGACCACCGCCGACCTCGTCGCCGGCAGCGTCATGATCGCCCTGGTTTTCGAGGCCGCGCGCCGCATCATGGGCTGGCCGCTCGCCGTCATCGCGGGCATCTTCCTCGCCTACTGCTTCTTCGGCCAGTACATGCCGGGCCCCTTCATCCACCGCGGCTATGGCTACGACCAGATCATCGAGCATCTCGGCTTCGGCACGGAGGGCATCTACGGCACGCCCATCTACGTCTCGGCGGCCTACATCTTCATCTTCGTCGTCTTTGCCGCCTTCCTCGAAAAGGCCGGCATGATCGCGCTCTTCAACGATTTCGCGCTCGGCCTCGTCGGGCATACGCGCGGCGGCCCGGCCCAGGTCTGCGTGCTGTCTTCGGCGCTCATGGGCACGATCTCCGGCTCCGGCGTCGCCAATGTCGTGGCGAGCGGCCAGTTCACCATCCCGCTGATGCGCCGCTTCGGCTATTCCGGCGCCTTTGCCGGCGGCGTCGAGGCGACCTCGTCCATGGGCGGCCAGATCATGCCGCCGGTCATGGGCGCCGTCGCCTTCATCATGGCCGAGACGCTCAACGTTCCCTATGCCGACGTGGTCAAGGCCGCCATCATTCCCGCCATGCTCTATTTCGGCGTCTGCTTCTGGATGGTCTATCTGGAAGCCGGCAAGAAGGGGCTCTCCGGCATGGACAAGGCCGGCCTGCCCAATCCATGGGAAGCCGTGCGCAAGCACTGGCCTCTCGTCCTGCCGCTTGCGGCGCTGGTCTACCTGCTCTTTGCCGGCTACACGCCGATCTTCGCCGGCACCATGGGGCTGGCGCTCGTCGTGGTGCTGATCCTCGGCACCCCGCTCGCCGCGCTGATCGGTCCCTACGCCTTCCGCGTCGTCTTCTGGATCGCGCTCGGCCTCGCCGCCGCCGCCTTCATGCGCTTCGGCGTCAACATCCTCGCTTTGGTCATCGGCGCGCTCATCGCCGCCTGCCTGTTCATCAATGGCGGCCGCGCAAGCCTGCTCATCTGCCGCGACTCGCTCGCCGAAGGCGCCAAGAATGCGCTGCCCGTCGGAATCGCCTGCGCCATCGTCGGCGTCGTCATAGGCACGCTCACGCTCACCGGCATCGCGTCCACCTTCATCGGCGCCATCATCCGGGTCGGCGAGGACTCACTGTTCCTGTCGCTCGTCCTGACGATGCTCACCTGCCTCGTGCTCGGCATGGGCATCCCGACCATCCCGAACTACATCATCACCTCGTCGCTTGCCGGGCCGGCCCTGCTCGAACTTGGCGTGCCGCTCCTCGTCAGCCACATGTTCGTCTTCTATTTCGGCATCATGGCCGACCTGACGCCACCGGTGGCGCTCGCCTGCTTCGCCGCCGCGCCCATGGCCAAGACCACGGGGCTGAAGATCTCGCTTCAGGCGGTCAAGCTGGCGACCGCCGGTTTCGTCGTGCCCTTCATGGCCGTCTACACGCCCGCCCTGATGCTGCAGGACGCCGGGCCGATGGCCGCGAGTTTCGGCTATCCGGTCGAGGTCGCCTACATCGTCTTCAAGGCCTGCCTGGCGATCGGCCTTTGGGGCGCGGCCGTCGTCGGATATCTCTTCGCTCCGATGCCCGCTTGGCAGCGCGCGCTGGCGCTGGCCGCGGGTGCGAGCCTGGTGCTGGCGCTGCCCCTGACCGACGAGATCGGCTTTGCGCTTGCCGCCCTGGTGGTCGGTCTCCACTGGTGGTCTCGCCGCGCATCGCAGGGTGCAGCTGCGTGAGCCTCTGCATCCTGGCCGCCGGCAAGCTCACGACGCTCGCCGTGTCGGCCTTCACCCTGGCCTGGACCCATTCGGTCGAACGGACGCGCTGGGAGGAGGACTGGAAGCTGACCGCCTCCGGCCTCGAAATCGTCGAGGCCCGGATCAGGGGATCGGGGGCGGGCATGGAGCCGCCCGAGGGCGCCGTGTTGAAAAATGGCTGGTGGGTCTACAGGCCCGCGCTGCCGCGCCAGGACAGGCTGGTGCTCGCCGCGTCAGGCGCGACCCGCGAGGGCTGGTCGCTCTGCGCTGAGGGCAGCTGCACGGTCATCGGCGAAGGCGCCGGCGAACCCGTCATTGTCTCGGCCTGTGAAGCGGATCACTGAAACGAGGCGCGGCTGTCCATCGCCATGCCGCGGCGGCGGGCACATGCCGGGCCGGGGCCGCGCATGTAGTGCCGCTCGGGGCGGTAGGTCGGCGCGATGAATTCACGGATCGCGAAGGCGCACGTGGTGAGCTGTGTCCAGATCGTCATCTTCTTCTTGTCCCTGTCCCTCGGATGTCCCTTCCGATTGGGATGGATCATAGCCGAGGGTCGTGAATAGTCCGTGAACGCCATGTTAATCTGTCGTCAGATCGCTGCCGCTTCGTGGCTGAAATGCGTTGTTTTCCAGGTGCTTTCACGCCTTTCGGCATGATTTCTGCGACTGTTGCGCATCTGCAACGCTCGTTTTGCGTCCTTGGGCGGCGGCCAACGGGCTCGACCATTCAGCCCATCGATTGCGGAAAAATCAGGAACCCATCGCCGGGGGTCGCGTTGCTACCCACCCGGAACGACGCAGCCGGGGACCGGTTCGACCGGCCCCCGCGCGGTTCCAGAAACAGACAGGAAGGATGACAATCATGGGCTTTTTTTCCAAGGACATCGAAACGCTCGACGACCTCTTCGTGCACACGCTGCGCGACATCTATTATGCCGAGAAGCAGATCGAGAAGGCGCTGCCGAAAATGATCGACAAGGCCACCGACCCCAAGCTGAAGGCCGGCTTCGAGAAGCACCTGCGCGAGACCGCGGGCCACATCGCCCGTGTCGAGGAGGTCTTCGAGATGCACGGCGTGACCGCCAAGCAGGTGCGCTGCCCGGCCATTGACGGCATTCTCGAGGAAGCCGACGAACTCGCCGGCGACATCGCCGACAAGCAGGTTCTCGACGCCGGACTGATCGCGGCCGCCCAGGCCGTCGAGCACTATGAAATCACGCGCTACGGCACGCTGATGGCATGGGCCAAGCAGCTCGGCCGCAACGATTGCGCTGCCGTGCTCGAGAAGAACCTGAAGGAGGAGCAGGCCACCGACAAGGCACTGACCTCCATGGCCGAAGGCTCGATCAACCTTCAGGCCGCCGAATAGGCACGGCGCGTCGGCCAGGGTGGATCAGCCTGGCCTGTGCAGCCTGCCTTGCGGGACCGGTGCCTACGGGCGCCGGTCCCGGCTTCGTGTTCAGGCGTTGCCGATCAATATGCCGGCCGCCAGCACCAGCGCGCCGCCGAGAACCACCTGGAACGTCGCGCGCAGGAACGGCGTCTCCATGTAGCGGTTCTGTATGAAGGCAATGGCCCACAGCTCCACGAACACGACCAGTGCCGCGATCGTCGTCGCGGTCCAGAAATCGGGAATGAGATAGGGCAGGGCATGTCCCAGCCCGCCGAGCGTCGTCATGATGCCCGACGCGAGGCCGCGTGCGACCGGCGAGCCGCGTCCCGAAAGCTTGCCGTCGTCATGCGCCGCCTCGGTGAATCCCATCGAGATGCCGGCGCCGACCGACGCCGACATGCCGACCAGAAAGGTCTGCCAGGTGTCGCCGGTCGCGAAGGCCGCGGCAAAGATCGGCGCCAGCGTCGACACCGACCCGTCCATCAGCCCGGCCAGGCCCGGCTGGACATAGGTCAGGATGAACTGCCGCCGCTCGTCGGCCGCCTCCTGCGTCTTCACGTCCTGCGGCAGGTGTTTCTCGCCCAGCCTGCGCGCCAGCGATTCATGCGCGGTTTCCGCCAGCGCCAGGTCGCCAAGCAGCTTGCGCGTCGCGGCGTCCTGCGTGCGCTTCATCGCCTCCTCGTAGAACAGCCGCGCCGAACGCTCCATCTGCTCGGCTTGCGAGCGGACCTTGTCCAACCCGAGCGGGCGCACCAGCCAGTCGGGCTTGCGCTCGTAATAGCCGCGCACATGCTCGCGCCGGATGAGCGGGATGCGCTCGCCGAACCGCTTGCGGTGCAGCTCGATCAGCGCATGGCGATGCTGGTCCTCCTCCTTGGCCATCTCCTCGAAGACTTTCGCCGACTGCGCATACTGGTCCTGCAGCCCGTCGGCATAGGCGCGGTAGATCCGCCCATCGTCCTCTTCCGACGAGATGGCGAGCGCCAGCACCTCCTGTTCGGAAAGCGAATCGAAGGAGCGGCGGCCGAAGCCGAAGACGCGCGAAAGCATGACAATGGCCTTCCAGTTTAGAATAATTCTAAACTATTCCTCGCCCACGCCAGCGTCAATGCGGCAGCCTTGCACGGGGCGGATATCAGCCATGCGCCAAAGATCGCACCCGATCCCTTTTTATCTACAGCAACCTTCACCTATATAGGTGGACATCAGCCTATAGAAGGACCGCTTCATGAAGCAGCCGAGCCCCGCCTTCGATCCCGCCCCCATCCTCGAACTCGTCGCCTCCATCGAGGCCGACCTGCAGCGCCTCAAGGGGATGCTGCAGACGCAGACGGAAACCTTCGACCCCGCCAGTCCGCACAACAAGACCTGCGACGGCAAGCTGACGCCGGAGGGCGTCGAGTGCTGCTACCGCCTGTTCGACGAAGGCAAAAGCCGCTATTCGGTCGCCCGCGCCATGAAAATCTCCTTCGCCGCCGCCACCCACCGCTTCAACGCCTGGCGCAAGGCCGGCGCCGAAAAACGGACAATGGGGTTGATGGGGTAAGCGGCCGGTTTCGCGCGTAGCGCGAAAGTCATGATGCCAGTGGCATCATGACAGGCCGCGAACGCCGGGGAGCTGCCGCAGGCAGCGGGGCCCCGGCCGGGGTGCGGATCGACTGGGGCTCTACTCCGGCGCAGCCGATCGATCGACAATGATTTGTCGATCGAAGCGACGAACGCCGCCAGCTTGGCCGAGGGGCGCTCCGACCGGGCTCAACCCACGCCGCGCCGACCGACTGCCGTCGCACCCGATCACCGACCCCCACCCCTACCCCTCCCCGCAAGGGGGAGGGGATCCGGCGACGCTGACGCCCCCCTCCCCCTTTTGGGGGTCGCAACGAAGCGCGCGCGTTCTCAAGTGCCCCGCACCCGTCCCCAAAAGTGTGCACGATCCTCGGCTGCTCGTGCCGAACCCCTCAAAACGCCATCCCCCCATCAGTCCACATCCGCAATTGCATTGGCCGGCCGGTTGTCCCCCGCGCATCGGGCCTGTAGGCCAAACCCATGACCGCCGCCCCGCACCTCCCGGACCGCTACGCCCTCGACGGCGCCTATGCCTGGACGCGTCTCGGCATTTCGCTGGTCTTCTCGACCATCGGCGGTGCGGGCATGTGGGCGGTCGTTGTCGTGCTCCCGCAGGTGCAGGCCGAGTTCGGCGTCGACCGCGCCGACGCCTCCATCCCCTACACCATGACCATGCTGGGCTTTGCTTTCGGCAACGTGCTGATCGGCCGCTTCATCGACCGCACCGGCTTCATGCTGCCGGCGCTGATCTCGTCGGTGGTGCTGGCGATCGGCTTCGTGCTGGCCTCGCTGTCCGGCTCGATCACGCTTTTCGCCGCCGTCCAGGGCCTGCTCATCGGCTTCGGCTCGTCCTGCAGCTTCGGCCCGCTGATTGCCGACATCTCGCACTGGTTCGACAGGCGGCGCGGCGTCGCGGTGGCGACCGCCGCCTGCGGCAACTACATCGCCGGCGCCATCTGGCCGCTGGTCATCAAGCATTTCCTGGTCAGCGAGGGCTGGCGCACCACCTATCTCGGCATCGGCATCTTCTGCCTCGTCACCATGGTTCCGCTGGCGCTTCTGCTGCGGCGCCGCCCGCCGCACGAGGCGCCGGGCGCCGTGTCGGCCGCGCGCCCCATCCGCGACATCGGCATCTCGCCGGGCACCATCCAGGCCGTGCTTGTCGTCGCCGGCCTCGCCTGCTGCGTCGCCATGTCGATGCCACAGGTCCACATCGTCGCCTATTGCGCCGACCTCGGCTACGGCGTGGCGCGCGGCGCGGAAATGCTGTCGCTGATGCTGGCCGGCGGCATCGTCAGCCGTCTCGCGTCCGGCTTCATCGCCGACCGCATCGGCGGCATCCCGACGCTCTTGATCGGATCGATCCTGCAAGGCCTGTCGCTGCTCTTCTACATCCCCTTCGACGGGCTGGCCTCGCTCTATGTCGTGTCGCTGGTGTTCGGCCTTTCGCAGGGCGGCATCGTGCCCTGCTACGCCATCATCGTGCGCGAATACATGCCGGCGCGCGAGGCGGGCCGCCGCGTCGGCATCGTCATCATGTCGACCATACTCGGCATGGCGCTCGGCGGCTGGATGTCGGGCTTCATCTACGACCTCACCGGATCCTATGCCGCGGCCTTCCTGAACGGCATCGCCTGGAACCTGCTCAACGTCACGGTCATGACGCTGCTGCTGTGGCGCTCGACGAGAGGCCGGACGGTTTTGGCCTGAACCGTCAATCCAGCGTGCGTCGGAAGCGCAGCAGCGCGAGCCCCGCGAAGACCACGACGAAGACGCCAAGCGCCATGACCTCGGTCGCGATCGCCGGAAAGTCGGCGCCCTTCAGCATCACGGCCCGCGTGATGCGCAGAAAATGCGTCAGCGGAAAGATTTCGCCCAGCGCCTGCGCCCAGTCCGGCATGCCGCGATAGGGAAACATGAAGCCGGACAAGAGCAGCGACGGCAGGAAGAAGAAGAAGGTCAGCTGCATCGCCTGCATCTGCGTGCGCGCCACCGTCGAGATCGTGTAGCCGAGCAGCACCAGCGCCAGCACGAAGACGAAGATCGCCGACATCAGGAGCGTCAGCGAGCCGAAGAACGGCACGGAGAAGATCAGCTTCGCCGCCGTCAGCACGAAGACCACCTGCACGCCGCCCACGACCAGATAGGGCAGCACCTTGCCCAGCATGATTTCTGCCGGGCTCGCCGGCATGGCGAGCAGGTTTTCCATCGTGCCGCGCTCCGTCTCGCGCGTCAGCGCAATCGACGTCATCATGACCAGCGTCATCTGCAGGATAACGCCGAGCAGGCCCGGCACGATGTTGTACTGCGAGATGCCTTCCGGGTTGTAGCGCCGGTGCACGACGACCTGCAGCGCGGAAGCCGAGGCCTCGGCGGCCGCTGCCTGCATCCCCTGCTCGCGCAGGAGCGCCTGCGCGGCAACCGTTCCCAGCGTCGAGATCGCGCCGCTCGCCACGGAAGGATCGGTCGCGTCCGCCTCGATCAGGATCTGCGGATGGTCTTTTCGCGCCACGCGCCTGGCGAAATCAGACGGGATGGTGACCACGAACGACACCGCCCCGCTCGCCATCAGCGCCTCGGCCTCCGCCGCGCTCGCGGAAACATGCCGGAACCGGTAGTAGCCGGTCGTCTTCAGCGCCGACACGATTGCGCGCGCATAATGATCGTTGCTGGTCGCCACCAGCGCTGCCGGCAGTCCCTTCGGGTCATTGTTGATGGCAAAGCCGAACAGCACTAGCTGCATCAGCGGCACGCCGAGCATCATCGCAAACGTGATGCGGTCGCGCCGCATCTGGATGAATTCCTTCACCAGCATCGCGACCAGCCGCCCGGGCGAGAAGACCGCGTTCATGGCTGCTTCTCGGCGAGGTGTTGCGTCCTAAGGCGCCCCCCTCTGTCCTCCTGAGCCTTTGCCGAAGGGCGGCCATCTCCCCCGCGAGGGGGGAGATCAGCCAGTCGCCGCGCTTGCCGGGCATGATCTCCCTCGCGAGGGGGAAGATCGGCCCGCAGCCATGACGTGCCTGATCTCCCCCCTCGTGGGGGAGATGCCGGCAGGCAGAGGGCGGCGCGAAGGAAAGAGACCTTGGCCATCCGGTCGAATGAACACCTCATCCCATATTGTCCTTCGACCCCGCCATGAACTGGATGAACACATCCTCCAGGCTGGTCTCGCCCGGCATCACCGTCGTACCGGCGCGCTTCCTGATCGGCGCCAGCGACGCCTTGAGCGCCTTGGCATCCGACCCCACCACATGCAGCGTCGTGCCGAAGGGCGCCACCTGTGCCACGCCCGGCTGGCCCTCGAGTGCCGCCGCAACCTCGTCCAGCCGCGGTCCCTCCACGACGAAGGTCGTGAGGCCCGCATTCTTCACCACGTCGGCGACCGTGCCGGTGGCGAGCAGCTTTCCATAGGAGATGTAGCTGATGCGGTGGCAGCGCTCGGCCTCGTCCATGTAGTGCGTCGACACCAGCACGGTCAGCCCGCCGCGTGCCAGGCGGTGGATCTCGTCCCAGAATTCGCGCCGCGCCTTGGGGTCGACGCCCGCCGTCGGCTCGTCGAGCAGCAGCAGTCTCGGCCGGTGCATGATGCAGGCGGCCAGCGCCAGCCGCTGCTTCCAGCCGCCCGACAGCGTGCCGGCGAGCTGGTTGCGCCGCGACGTCAGCCCGAGTTCGCCAAGCGTCCGGTCGACATGCTCGCCAAGCGGCTTCAGCCCGTAAAGCCGGGCGACGAAGGCGAGGTTCTCGGCAATCGTCAGATCCTCGTAGAACGAGAATTTCTGGGTCATGTAGCCGACCTCGCGCTTGATCCTTAGCCCCTCGGTCAGGAGATCGTGGCCGAGCACCGTGCCGGTGCCCGAGTCCGGAGTCAGCAGCCCGCACATAATGCGGATGGTGGTGGTCTTTCCCGACCCGTTCGGCCCCAAGAAACCGACGATTTCACCCTCGGCGACGTCCATCGAGACATGGTCGACGACCGTCTTGGCGCCAAAACGCTTGACCAGGTTCTGGACGGAGATGGCGGCGGTCATGGTGAAATGCGGGGGAGTAAGGGAGTAGGGCAGTAGGGCAATAGGGGTGCCGGTTGGTGGATTGTGATGGACATCGGTCTCTCCGAACGCATTTTCCTACTGCCCTACTGCCCTACTGCCCTACTGCCCTACTGCCCTACTGCCCTACTGCCCTACTGCCCTACTCCCCTACTCCCCTACTCCCCTACTCCCCTATTCCCCTACTCCCCTACCTCTTCAATTCCACATCCACGATCTGCCCCGGCTGCAGCATCGAGGCGTCGCCATCGGGACGCGCCTCGACGAGGTAGACCAGCTTCTGGCGCGTCTCGAGCGAGTAGATCACAGGCGGCGTGAATTCCGGGTCGGGCGACACATAGCTGACGCGGGCCGTCAGGCCGGCTGGACAGCCGTCGCAGCGCACCGTGAGTTCGGTCCCCATCGCGATCGACGAGAAGGCGTCTTCGGGGATGAACACCTTCAGCTTGACGGCGCCGTCGGGCAGCACCGAGATGACCGGCGCCGAAGGCCCGGCCGTGTCCCCCGGCGTGCGGATCACGTCGTCGACGCGGCCCGGCGAGGGCGAGCGGATCTCGCGCTTGCCGAGCCGCCAGCTCGCCTGGTCGCGCTTGGACCGCGCCTGCTGCACGAGGTTCTGTGCCGCCTTGATCGTCTCGGCGCGCGCCGGCAGCGCCGCCACCGCGAGATTGGCCTCTGCCTGGCCGATCGCCGCATTGGCGACCGCCACCCGCGTGCTGGCCTCGTCGAGCTGCGCCTGGGTGGCGATGCCGCGCTTGAACAGGTCCTGCGTGCGCTCGCGAACGCGGTTCGCCTCGTCCGCCTGCGCGCGGGCCGAGGTCAGCGTCGCCTCCAGCACGGCGATTTCCTCCGGCCGCCGTCCGAGCTTCAGGTCGGCCAGCTGCGCCTCGGCCTGCGACACGAAAGCCTCTGCCTCGGCGACCGCGAGCCGCGCGTCGCGGCTCTCCAGCGTGGCGAGCGTGGCGCCTGGATAGACCCGGTCGCCGCGCCGCACCGACACCGTCTCCACCGTCGCCACCTCGATCGGCGCGAGCAGCACATAGTCGCCCTCGACATAGCCGACGGCGAGCGGCGCGGGCGCCCCGCATGCCGCAAGCAGCGACGACAGGATGGGAACGGCGCAGAGAAAGCTCATGTCCTTGTCCCTTTGCGGGAGGCCAGGATCGCCTCCAGATTGCCCTTGGCGACCGCCGCGACCTTCGTCGCCTCTGCCGGCCCGATCGCGCTCCAGCCCATCCGGCGCATCACCGCCTCGCGGCCGATGCGGAAATAGACGACCTGGCCGATCAGCGTGAACACGGTCAGCCTGGTCGTCTCGCTCTCGGCGTCCTCGCCTGTGGCGGCCTCCCAGATCACGCAGAGCCGTCTGTGCATCGGCTCGAACACGCCGGCATAGATGCGGTCGAGCGCCGCGGTCGGCTGCGACATCTCGCGCAGCACGAACTGCACGATCTCGCCCGCCTGCGGCGACGCCACGATGAAGCCCACCATGCGCTCCACCGCCGCGCCCAGCTGCGCGCGCGCGGCCTCCGGCGTCATGCCGGCGGCTGCGGTCTGGTCGAGCGCGCCGATCGCCGGCCCCGCGATCCCCTGGATGGTCTGCACGATGTGGTCGGCCGCCGCCATCCGCAGCCCCTCCTTGCCGCCGAAATGATAGGCGATGGAGCCGATATTCGCCTTGGCAGCCGACGCGATCTCACGCGTCGACGTCCCGTCGAACCCTTGCCGCCCGAACAGCCTCAAGGCCGCATGCACCAGCGCCGCGCGGGTCTGCTCGGCCGGGGAGGCGGGTGGTTGCGGAGGGGCCGGATTGATCATTTTCGTGAATTAATCAATCGAATGATTAAAGTCAAGGTGTTCTGCTTCTAAGGCCCGCGCAACCGACGGTCAGAGTTTTGCTTCGATGCTAGGAACTGCGTGGCATCGGCCATCTCGGGCATGGTCGGCTATGATGCGAACAATCCCTGCGCTAGGCTGATCGCGATCCCTCACTCAAAGCGCGCTGAAAAAAGGTAATAGAGACGTGATCGACAGACAGCGGTTCCAGTGCCGAGTATGTGGGTTTGATCACGATCCATACCTGCCTTGGGGGGCAAGCGGAAAAGAACCTACTTATGATTTCTGCACATGCTGCGGGGTGGAATTTGGTTATGGCGACGAAAGCCGGCTAGTTTGCCAATGGCGTCGATCTCACTGGATCAAAGTGGAGAACTGCGTGTGGTCTCAGGGCGAGAAGCCTGGAAACTGGGACATGGCATCTCAGATTCGCTCCATCCCGCAGCAATACCGAGGGCCGGATGATGAGGTCTTAATAGCCTACCATTTGGCGCAAGCCCAAGACGTCGACAGGTAATGCTCCCGCGAGGTAACCGATTCCGTGTAATGGTCGATTCGCGATGCAAACAGCCATGACCACATCCGCAGGCACTTGGCTCGACCGCTTCGGTCAATGGATCGCCGGCCGTCTGCAGGAAGAATCCTCCGGCTACGAGCCTTACACACCGTCGGATCCGGACACGCTGCGCCGCGTGCTGGAACCGGGCGACATCCTGCTCGTCGAAGGCAACCAGCGCATCTCGGCGGCGATCAAATATCTCACCCAGTCGACCTGGTCGCATGCGGCGCTCTATGTCGGCGACGCGCTGCCGGCGCCAGCCGACGGGTCGGAACGTGCCCGCCTGGTCGAGGTCAATCTCGGCGACGGCTGCATCGCCGTGCCACTGTCGAAATACCGCACCTACAACACGCGCATCTGCCGCGCCCGGGGCCTCACGCCGGAAGACCGCGACACGGTCGTCGCCTTCATGACGGCGCGCCTCGGCTACCGCTACGACCTCAAGAACATCATCGACATGCTGCGCTATTTCCTGCCGACGCCGCCCGTCCCCGTCCGGTGGCGGCGCCGCATGATCGCCTTCGGCTCGGGCGATCCGACGCGGGCCATCTGCTCGACCATGATCGCCGAGGCCTATGGCCTGATCCGCTACCCTATCCTGCCGGAAGTGACGCGCGCGCCGGGCAGGGCGTCGGCGCAGTCGACCTATTCGCGCCAGGAGATCCTGCACATAAGGCATCACTCGCTCTACACGCCGCGCGATTTCGACCTGTCGCCCTATTTCGAGATCGTCAAGCCGACGCTGGAATACGGCTTCGACTACAAGGGCGTCACCTGGGGCGACCAGGTGTCTGCCGATGGGGCGCCCGGGGGCGGGCGCGCCTGACGGAAGACCCTGACTCAGGGTCAGCGACCGGCTCTTGGTGACTGCGGAACCTTTCGTCGCCGCGGCCATTTTTCCCGCAGCAGAACAGCACCAAAACCAAGCAGACCAATCGATCCACGGTCCTCATCGACCTTGGGAGGGATATCATGGCCAAATTTCTGACGACGACGCTCCTCGCCCTGCCGCTGATCCTGTCGGGAATCGCAACCGCCTCGGCCTTCGGCACCACCCCGGATGTTGCCCCGATCCCGCAGCCACGCCCGCAGCCGGTTCGGGAAGCAACGGCTCCCGCGCCGCTTCCCGCCAACATCGTCGCCATCGGCGTCGAACCCCAGAATGTGCCGGAGAGCCGCCGCAACGTGCGGGTCGTCGGCTGGAAATTCCTTCCCGCCCGCGACGAATCGATCGCACTTGCAGGGCGCGACGCTGCCGAGGCCGCCGACATTCGGACCGCGGCCGCCAAGGCAGACCGGGTCGTCGCCGAAACCGCGCTCGCCAGCGCGCTGTTCGGCGTCGGCCCCGCCATGGCCAGCGCCGAGTAGTCTCAGACTGCCTTTTCGCCGACGGTCGGCGCTTCGGCGCTCGCCCCGCCGCGCGCTTCTTCCAGGGCATCCGCGATCGTCGCGGCATAGCGCACATGCGGCGGCTTTATGCCGTGCGCAAACAGCATGCGTCTGACCTGCGGCGAGGCGCCGGTGATGAAGAAATGCACGCCGGCCTTGGCGGCCTTGCGCGCCGCGCCCTCCAGCACATTGGCCCCCGTCGAATCCATGAAGGGCACGCCCGTGCAGTCGAGCACGAAGCTCTTGCGCTGGTCGGCGATGCGGTCGAGCACGGCGCCCACCGTCGAGGCGGCGCCGAAGAAGAATGCGCCGGAAATGCGGTAGACCACGATGTCCGGGTCGCTCGTCTGGCTGGCGTCGTAGGCCGTCCGGTCGCCGCTGCCGTCCGCCACGTCGTCGCCCGAAACAGGCGTGTTGGTGCTCACCGCGATGGATTTCGCCATGCGGTCGATGAACAGCACCGATCCCAGCAGGAAGCCGATCACGATGCCCTCGGTCAGGTCGCGGAACACGACGAGCAGGAATGTCACCGACAGCACCAGCGCGTCGCCCCAGGACGAGCGGAACAGCGCGCGCACCGCGTCGCGCTCGATCATGTTCCACGCCACCACCGCCAGCACGCCGGCCAGCGCCGCGAGCGGGATGTAGCCGGCCAGCGGCGCGGCGATCAGCATGAACATCAGGATGAAGACGGAGTGCATGATGCCCGCCACCGGCCCATGCGCGCCGGCCCGCACATTCGTCGCGGTGCGCGCGATCGTGCCGGTCGCCACCATGCCGCCGAACAGCGCCGCGCCGATATTGCCAAAACCCTGCGCCACCAGTTCGCAGTTGGAGCGGTGCCGCCGTCCCGTCATGCCGTCGGCCACCACCGCCGAGAGCAGCGATTCGATGGCGCCGAGCAATGCGAAGGAAATCGCGTCGGGCAGCACGGCCTGCATGCGCTCGAGGCTGATCGTAGGCAGCGCGGGCAGCGGCAGCGTGCGCGGAATGCCGCCGAAGCGCGTCGCGATCGTCTCCACCGGCAGCGAAAACACCGCGCAGATGATTGCCGCCAGCGCGACGGCGGCAAGCATCCCGGGCCAACCCGGCCGGAATTTTTTCAGCCCGACGATGGTGACGACCGTCAGCACCGCCATGGCGGTGGCCGATGGGCTGATCGTGCCGCTTGCCTGCCACAGCGCCTCCAGCTTGGGCAGGATCGCGCCGGGCTCCTTGCCCGGCAGCGTCAGGCCGAACAGCTCGCTGATCTGGCTGGCGAAGATGATGACGCCGATGCCCGCCGTGAAGCCGACGGTGACGGGGTAGGGAATGAACTTTATGTAGGTGCCGATCCTGAGATAGCCGATGGCGAGCAGGAACACGCCGGCCATCATGGTGGCGAGCAGCAGGCCGTCGACGCCGTGCCGCTCCACCGTCGCCGCCACCAGCACGATGAAGGCGCCGGCCGGCCCGCCTACCTGGAACCGGCTGCCGCCAAGCGCCGAAATCAGGAAGCCGGCGACGATGGCCGTAAACAGCCCCTTGTCCGGCGACAGGCCCGACGCGATCGCGATCGCCATCGACAGCGGCAGCGCGACGATCGCCACCGTCAGCCCGGCAATGGCGTCGGCCTTGAACTGCGGCAGGCCATAGCCCTCGCGCAGCACGGTCACCAGCTTGGGGGTGAACAGTTCGGCAAAACTCGGCTTTGCGGGCTTGGCGGATCTGGAAGCAGACATGGCGATGATATTTCCAGCGGTTGCGGTTTGCCTTGGGGGTCAGCCGGTCCTGTCGTCGGTGGGCGGTCGTCGCAGCCGCACGCCGCGGCCGCCCCGCTCGCTCGGCTGGTCCTCGCCGATCAGTTCGACGCCGAACGAGTCCAGCGCCGCGATCACCTTGACCAGCGAATCCACCACGCCGCGCACCACGCCGTCGCTCGCCTCCATGCGCTGGATGGTGGGCAGCGAGATGCCGGCGCGCTCGGCCAGCACCTTCTGGTCAATTCCGGCGAGCGCGCGGGCGGCGCGCATCTGTTGTGCGGTGATCATGGCAGCCGCTCCTGACGAGGCAATATCAGCGCATCATACATGCATAGTCATGTATGAGCAATGAGTATTGCCCGACCAGAGCGCATCATGGCTGGGATTACCCGCTGTGCGCCGCGCAAACGCGATCCGGCGCCCTGCACCGCGGCGCCGGTCTTCCCGTCACTGTAATCCTTGGCGGTTCTGATCCCGGGGACCGTCAGGCGCCGGTCGTCTCGCCCTTGCCGCCGCGCCGCAGCACCCACTGCGCCGCGAGCCAGCACAGCATCGCCCAGGCCGCGCCGGCGCACCAGCCGGCCAGCACGTCGGAGGGCCAGTGCACGCCGAGATAGACCCGGCTGGCGCCGACCAGGACGGTCGCCAGGAAGGCGACGAAGAGCACATAGATCTTCGTCGCCCGGCCGGGAGACACCTGGGCCATCAGCGCGCCGAGCGTCAGGTAGGTCACCGCCGACAGCATGGCGTGGCCACTGGGAAAGCTCAGCGTGAAGACTTCGGTCAGGTGCGGCACGAGGTCTGGACGGGGCCGGTCGAGGCCGAGCTTGAGCAGGCTCGACAGAACCTGCCCGCCCGCCACGGCCAGGAAGACGAACACGGCCGCAGCCGGCTTCCGCGTGATCAGAAGGTAGAAGAACACGGCCGCGCAGAGGAACATCAGCACGCTCACGCTGCCCAGCGCGGTGACGTCGCGCACCGCCTCGTGCAGCCATGCCGGGCCGATTGGCGTCGAGGGATCGCCGGCGACGCGAAACGCCAGCAGGATCGCCGTGTCGAAGGCATGCGGCGTTGCGCCGCGCGCCACCTCAGTCATCTCCACGAAGCCGTAGAGCCCGCCCGCCACGATCACGCAGGCGAGCAGGATGGGAAACTCCACCTTACCGAGCAGGGCAATCCTGTCTCTCAACTCGCGGCCTTTCCATTTTTCGGCAACGCCGACGTGGCGCAACAGCCCCGACAGGTATGGCGCCCGTGCCCCGGAGGCAACCCGTCGGCGCGCCTGCTGTCATGTGGCTGTAACCTGCCAGCCATAGGTGTCGGCCGAGTCACCCATCCAGCCACCCCCAAGCCAGAGGTCGACGCCATGAACCAGCATCTCCCGCCCCAAAACCCCTTCCGCACCAGCCAGCTCGAGGAGAACACCGGGCCCGGGCAGAACTCCAGCGACAACCCGACCATGGGCGAACTGATCGCCGCGCGCTTCTCGCGCCGTGGTTTCCTGAAAGGCTCGCTCGCCGTCACCGCCATTGCCGCCACCGTCAGCCCGATCGCGCTGATCACGGCCGACAACGCCCGCGCCGCCACCGGCTCGGCATTTGCCTTCGACGAAGTCGAGGCGGGCGTCGATGCCGACCACCACGTCGCCGCCGGCTATGATGCCGATGTGCTGCTGCGCTGGGGCGATCCGCTCTTTGCCGACGCGCCCGCCTTCGACCCGCTCAACCAGACGGCCGAGGCGCAGGCAAGGCAGTTCGGCTACAACAACGACTATGTCGGCTATATCCCGCTCGACGGCTCGAACGATCACGGGCTGCTGGTGGTCAACCACGAATACACGAACCCGCATCTCATGTTCCCGGGCATCGTCGAAATCGTGGAGAAGGACGGCAAGAAGGCCGCCGAGGTCGCGGCCCTGTCGAAGGAGCAGGTCGATATCGAGATGGCCGCCCATGGCATGACGGTGGTCGAGATCCGCAAGACGGACGGCAAGTGGCAGGTCGTTCCGGATGGCAAGATGAACCGCCGCGTCACGGCCGACACCGAGATGCTGGTCACGGGTCCCGCCGCCGGCAGCGACCGCCTCAAGACATCTGCCGATCCGTCAGGGACGAAAGCTCTCGGCACCATCAACAATTGCGCCGGCGGCACGACGCCCTGGGGCACGGTCGTCTCCGGCGAGGAGAATTTCCACGGCTATTTCCTGGGTGAACTGCCGGCCGACCATGCCGAGGCCGAAAACTACAAGCGCCTCGGCCTGCCGGGCGGCTCCTATGACTGGGGCAACGTCCACGATCGCTTCGACGTGTCGAAGGAGCCGAACGAGCCCAACCGCTTCGGCTGGATGGTCGAGATCGACCCGATGGACCCGACCTCGGTGCCGAAGAAGCGCACCGCTCTCGGCCGCTTCAAGCACGAAGGTGCCGAGTCGATCGTGGCGAGCGATGGCCGCGTCGTCTTCTATCTCGGCGACGACGAGCGTTTCGACTATGTCTACAAGTTCGTGACCGCCGGCACCTACAACGCCGCCGACCGCGCCGCCAACATGGACCTGCTCGACGAGGGCACGCTCTACGTGGCGAAGTTCGCCGAAGACGGCACGCTCGAATGGATGCCGGTCGTTCACGGCCAGGGCCCGCTGACGGCCGAGAACGGCTTTGCCAGCCAGGCCGACATCGTCATCGAGACGCGCCGCGCCGGCGACCTTCTCGGCGCCACCAAGATGGATCGCCCCGAGGACATCCAGCCCAACGGCGCCAATGGCAAGGTCTATGTCATGCTGACCAACAACACCAAGCGCAAGGCGGACGCCGTCGATGCCGCCAACCCGCGCGCGGAAAACGCCTTCGGCCACATCATCGAGATCGCCGAAGATGGCGGAAACTTCGCGGCGCTGACCGGCAAGTGGGAAGTGCTCCTGAAGTGCGGCGACCCGTCGGTTGCTGAAGTCGGCGCATCCTTCTCCACCTCCACCACGGCCAATGGCTGGTTCGGCATGCCCGACAACTGCGCCATCGACGCGGCGGGACGCCTCTGGGTGTCGACCGACGGCAACGGACCCAAGGAAACCGGCCGCACCGACGGCCTCTGGGCGGTCGATACGGAAGGCGAGGCACGGGCGACCTCGAAGCTGTTCTACCGCGTCCCCGTCGGGGCGGAACTGTGCGGCCCGGTCTTCACGCCGGACGACCAGACCGCCTTCGTCGCGGTCCAGCATCCGGGTGACGAGGGCGAGAACTGGGAAGCCTTCGGTCGCCCCTCCTACTTCGAGGATCCGTCGACGCGCTGGCCCGACTTCAAGCCCGAACTCCCCGTCCGTCCCTCCATCGTCGCCATCACCAGGCAGGGCGGCGGCAAGATCGGCGTGTGACGATCAGCAACCCGGCCTCTCCTCCGGACACGGGGGAGGGCGCCGTGCGCCCTCGTGGTTCGACAGGCTCACCATGAGGGCTACTGCGGCGGATCCGGCTTCAAGTCGCGGGAGGATCGTCTTTCCTGCACCACGAGACGCGCGGAGGGCGACGCCCTCTGCGGCACCCCCAACCCTCATGGTGAGCTTGTCGAACCATGAGCTTGTCGAACCATGAGCTTGTCGAACCATGAGCTTGTCGAACCATCGACTTGAGTTCGACCGTTCCGAGTCTGCCGCGACAAGCACAACGCCCATCATGGTGAGCCTGTCGAACCACCGAATCCAAGGCCACCTTAGTCCGTGCGTCCGATGGGCGGCCACTGACGGTTGTATGGCTTTCCTTGTCTGTTTTTCGCCAGTTCTGGCAGCCGCTCATAGGCAAGTGCGATCAGCGCCTCTTTCTTGGCTCGGCTCCATCCCTTGACCTGCCGCTCTCTCTCGATCGCATCGGTGATCCGGCCATAGGTCTCCGTAAACACCAGCACGACCGGCCGACGCTTGCGCGTGTAGCCATCGTAAACGCCTTCATTGTGCTCCCAAACCCGCGCTTCGATCTCCTGCTTGGTCAGACCGGTATAATAGGAGCCATCGGAACAGCGGACGATATAGACCGTGACTTCCATGCGACGGTGCACCTGTTGCATGCCACCTGGCGACTTTGCACCTCCGATGACTTGCGGGCAACTGGCCGAAAACGTCCGTTCGTCACCTTCGAAAGGCTCCGCAGAATGCTGAAGACGCCTTGGTCAGGACGTTGGACCACCTACGCATAGCAAGGGCGCCACGCCCTAAGCCCTCATGGTGGGCCTGTCGAACGAATGGCGCCACGCGCAGAGCACTCATGGTGAGTCTGTCGAACGACAGGCGCCACGCCCTAAGCCCTCATGGTGAGCTTGTCGAACCACGGGGGCTTAGGGTCTCCGCCCCCTACCGGCCGCCGATCGCCGGCCCGAAGGTGATCAGCCCGACGGCCACGATCGCCAGCACGACGCCGCCCGACTGCAGCACGTTGAGCCGCTCGCCGAACCAGGCGAGCGCGATCACGTTGACCGCCACCAGCTGGATCACCGCCGAGAGGCTGAAAGCCGACGCCATGCCGAACTCGCGCACCAGCCGCAGCATAATCAGGTTGCCCGCCGAATAGAGCAGAAGCGTCAGCAGCAGCTTGCCCAGCGTCGGCGCCAGCGCCCACTGCTTGGCCACCGTCGCCGCAAGAAGGAAGATCACCGTCGAGGCGCCCAGCTGCAGAAATCCCGACAGGCTCATCCGATGTCCCCCATGGCGCGCGCAAAAATGCGGGCGGCGCTTGCGCGGCGATGTCCCCCGAAACGCAGTCGCACGTCAAGGGCATGCAACTGAAGCACTTTGGGCGATGGATTGAGGATGCAAAGCCACGCTGACGACTCCCTCCCCCTTGTGGGGAGGGGTAAGGGGTGGGGTGCCTGAAGGCTGCCGAGTCCGCCAAGTTCGGCCGGGCCACTTTGCGCCGTCTCCAGAGCGGTCTATGAACGTCGCAAATGCAATGGAGCATGAAATGGCTGAGAAGGTCGCGATCATCACGGCGGGCGGCAGCGGCATGGGCGCCGACGCGGCGCGAAAACTCGCCGAAGATGGTTTCCAGGTTGCGATCCTGTCGTCGTCCGGCAAGGGCGAGGCGCTCGCCGAAAAGCTCGGCGGCATCGGCGTCACCGGCTCCAACCGCTCCAACGACGATCTGAAGCGCCTCGTCGACGCGACGATGGAAAAATGGGGCCGCATCGACGCGGCCGTCAACAGCGCCGGCCACGGTCCGCGCAAGCCGATCCTCGACCTCACCGACGAGGACTGGCAGGCCGGCCTCGACATCTATTTCATGAACGTGGTGCGCGTGGCGCGGCTGGTCACGCCCATCATGCAGGCGCAGAAGTCGGGCTCCATCGTCAACATCTCCACCGCCTGGGCTTTTGAGCCGAGCGCCATGTTCCCCACCTCGGCCGTGGCGCGCGCCGGCCTCGCCTCCTACACCAAGATCTTTGCTGACCAGTTCGCCGCGCACAATGTGCGCATGAACAACGTCCTGCCGGGCTGGATCGACTCGCTGCCGGAAACCGGCGAGCGCCGCGACAGCGTCCCGATGGGCCGCTACGGCCGTGCCGCCGAAGTCTCCGAACTCATCGCCTTCCTCGCTTCCGACAAGGCCAGCTACATCACCGGCCAGAACATCCGCATCGACGGCGGCATTTCGCGAAGCGTGTGAGCCATCCTCCCCCGCTTCGCAGGGGAGGATATTGCATCGATCGACTGGCCGAGAGTCCTGCCCCGAGGGGCCGGTCGATCCTGCGCCACGGCATGTTGCGCCGGGTTCGCATCGGCGTAGCGCGCGTTCCGGACCGTGATCAGCTGCCGCCGAATTCGGCCTTGAAGGCATCGAAGTCGATCTGCATGCCGTTGAGGATCGCGCTCCAGTGGCGCGTCAGGCCGGCCTGCGCCACGGCTTCCGCGATCTCTTCGTCGGTGGCGCCCAGTTCGCGTGCGAACTTGGTGTCCAGCCAGACGCAGTAGCGGCACGGGATCTGTGCCGCGACGGCGATGTTGATCAGTGACTTGATCTTGGGATCGAGCGCGCCCTGCTCGACCTCCAAGGATTTCGTCAGGGCCCAGGCGGCGGCGATGCCCTGCTTGGGGTAGACCTTCATGAATTGCGGGGTAACTCCATACACCGCCTCGATGTCCTTGTAGGTCTCCTCGATCGGCGGCTTTTCCTGCGCGGAGGCCATCGTGATGCCGAACATCAGCGTCGTGGCGGCGGTCAGCGTTGTAGCGACTTGAACGAGTTTCATGGCAGTTCCTTTCGGTTTTCGTGTGTGAAGGCGCATGGAGGCACGGCCCGGCGCGCCTCCAATCCGGGCCATGGCAGCTGTCCTTTGCGGGAACGAGCTATTCTCTGGCGGACGTCAGCCTAGCTGGTGCCCACGGGTCCCGGGCGCTCGGCCCGGGGGAAGTCGGTCGTGCTGGGCGGATCCGCGCCGTCGCCGGGGCCGGTCTGGTTAGTGTCAGAGTCATGTGCTGATGCTTCCTTTCCCGCGCCGCGCGTCACAGCCGCATGAGGTGATTGCGCGGGCGCGTGGTCCGTTCACGCACGAAGCCGATGTCGCGCAGCAGATGGTCGTTGAACTCGGCGAAGCCGGTCGGAATGTCCGGCGCTCCCGCCGGTCCGCGGTCTGTTTTGCGACGCAGCGTGGCGTTCGAGATCAGGCTGGCGATTGTGTTGAAATGCATCGAGATTCTCCTCGGCGGACGGGATCGCGCCCTGTCCGCGCCTCGTGGTTGGTTCATTCAGTCAGGCCGCGGCCGATATTGGGACGCATGCCTCGCAGATCGCGGCCATGTGCCTGTGGTCGGTGCCGCAGCAGCCGCCCAGGATGCGCATCGACGGGAAAGTCTTGGTCAGCATCCCGTAGCGGCGGGCGAGGTCTCCGATGTCGCCGATGTCGAGCGTCTCGGACTCGTCGAGCTCGGCATGGCTCTTTGCCGAGGCGTTGGCGCGCACGCCCCGGATGCGCCGGACCCACGCTTCGTTGCGGGCAAGCGCCTGCTCGAAATGTGAGGGATGCGCGCAGTTGACCATGTAGTAGACAGGCGCGCCGCCGGTCGCCTCCTCGGTAGCCTCGACCGCCGCGCGCAGCGTCGTTCCGTCCACCAGCCTGCCGTCGGTCTCCACGGTGAAGGAGACGACGCAGGGCATCCCGGCGGCCTTGGCGGCCAGCGCGATGCCGACGCCCTCGTTGACCGTGTTCATCGTGATGGCGGACACCATGTCGACCTGCGTGTGGGCAAGGATGTCGACCTGGAGCGCGTGGTAGTCCCGCGCTTCCGCCGCCGTCATGCGCCCGGCCTTGTAGCCGTCGCCGCGCGGTCCGATGGCGCCATTCAGCACGATCGGCGAAGACGGCGTCTCCCAGGTGTCGCGCAACGCGGCGACGAGGTCGACGGAGGTGCGATTGACCGCCTCGAGCCGGGCCGCGTCGAAGCCGATCAGCCGGCCCCAGTCGCGGCTCGCCCGCCAGGTTGCCGTGTCGAGCACGAAGCCGACGCCTCTGTCGCGTGCGATCGATAGGTAGCGCTCATAGTACTTGACCAGCTCGGCGCGACCTTCGGCATGTTCGAGAAGCACGAAGGACGCGAACTGCTGCAGCTCCTGCCCCTGCAGGAAGATGAGTGCGGTCTCCATGCCGCCATCCGACAGGAAAATCCCGCCGTTCAGCTGCGGCAATGCGTTGCGGTACTTGGTCATGATCTTTTCTCCTTCCACTGACCGGTCGGCTTCGGCCTTGCGGCGCGTTCCGACTTGAACTGGCGGTGTTTTGACGTATTCTGCGGACGGGAAATAGAATCCTCGTGGTCCGGTGAAGGCACGGACCGCAAACCGGTTTCAGATCAAGAGCTTGACCGGTTATTTGGTTTTCTGACCGAATGCGTGGTATTGAGCCGCGGCTGAAAACCGTACCGCCGGTACAGTGAAATCGAGGGGTTTCGCAGATGGGCAAGGGTGCCGACACCCGCGAACGCATTCTGGAGATCGCCGAGACATCGGTGCTCGCGAAGGGCTTTGCCGCGACATCGATCGAGGAGATCATCGCCGAGGCAGGGCTCACCAAGAGCGGCTTCTTCTACCATTTCCGTGACAAGAACGAACTCGCGCGGGCCATGCTGCGCCGCTACGTCGAGACCAACGACCGCGAGTTCGACGAGATGTTCGGCCGCGCCCGCGAACTCTCGGACGACCCGCTGCAATCAATGCTGATCGGCCTGAAATTCATGGCCGAAAGCCTCGGCGCCGGCCATCCCGGCTGCCTCATCTCATCGATCTGCTACCAGGAACGGTTGTTCGACCGCGAGATCGTGGAACTGACCGGCGAGGTGGTGCGCCGCTGGAACGCGCGCTTCCGCGCCTATCTCGCCGAGATCGAGGCGGTCCATCCGCTCGCCGCGCCGGTCGACCTCGACGACATCGCCGACATGCTGGCCTGCGTGGTCGACGGCGCCATCATCATGGCCAAGACGCTGAACGAGCCGGCCAAGCTGGAGCGCCAGATCCTGGCCTACCGCGCCTATGTGCGGCTGCTGTTTGCCGCCGGCAGCGCCGCGCGCCCGCGTCCGGCGGCAATCGCCGCGGAATAGCGCGCTGCCTTCGCGCCGCGTCCGACGGCCCGTCATGAGCGTGCCGAACCAGCTCGTGCCGCGCCCCGCGTCCGACGGCTTGTCCTGCGCCCGCCGAACGGCTAACACGCGCGCATGACCACACCTCTGTCCCACATCCGCAATTTCTCCATCGTCGCCCATATCGACCATGGCAAGTCCACGCTCGCCGACCGGCTGATCCAGTCCACCGGCGGGCTGGAGCTGCGCGAGATGACCGAGCAGGTTCTCGACAACATGGACATCGAGAAGGAGCGCGGCATCACCATCAAGGCGCAGACCGTGCGCCTCAACTACCGCGCCAACAATGGCGAGGACTACATCCTCAACCTGATCGACACGCCCGGCCATGTCGACTTCGCCTACGAGGTCTCGCGCAGTCTGCGCGCCTGCGAGGGTTCGCTGCTCGTCGTCGACGCGTCGCAGGGCGTCGAGGCGCAGACGCTGGCGAACGTCTACCAGGCGATCGACGCCAACCACGAGATCGTCGTGGTCTTGAACAAGATCGACCTTCCCGCCGCCGAGCCCGAGCGCATCCGCGAGCAGGTCGAGGAGGTCATCGGCCTCGATGCGTCGAATGCCGTCCTCATCTCCGCCAAATCCGGCATCGGCATTCCCGAGGTGCTGGAGGCCATCGTCCACCAGCTGCCGCCGCCGCGCGAGGGCGACATCGACGCGCCGCTCAAGGCCATGCTCGTCGATTCATGGTACGACACCTATCTCGGCGTCATCGTGTTGGTCCGCGTCATCGACGGGCGGCTGAAAAAGGGCCAGACCATCCGCATGATGGAGGCCGACGCAAAGTATCTCGTCGAGCGCACCGGCGTCTTCACCCCAAAGATGCTCACCGTCGACGAGCTCGGCCCGGGCGAACTCGGCTTCTTCACCGGCTCGATCAAGGAAGTCGCCGACACGCGCGTCGGCGACACGATCACCGAGGACAAGCGCCCGACCGCGCAGGCCCTGCCCGGCTTCAAGCCGGCGCAGCCCGTCGTCTTCTGCGGCCTCTTCCCGGTCGACGCGGCCGAGTTCGAGGAGCTGCGCGCCGCCATGGGCAAGCTGCGCCTCAACGACGCCTCGTTCTCCTACGAGATGGAGACGTCGGCGGCGCTGGGCTTCGGCTTCCGCTGCGGCTTCCTCGGCCTGCTTCACCTCGAAATCATCCAGGAGCGGCTGGAGCGCGAGTTCAACCTCGACCTCATCGCCACCGCGCCGAGCGTTGTCTACCGGCTGAACCTGCGCGACGGCAGCCAGAAGGAACTGCACAACCCGGCCGACATGCCCGACGTGATGCAGATCCTCGCCATCGAGGAGCCGTGGATCCGCGCCACGATCCTGACGCCCGACGACTATCTCGGCTCGATTTTAAAACTCTGCCAGGACCGTCGCGGCATCCAGGTCGACCTGTCCTATGTCGGCAAGCGCGCCATGCTGCAATACGATTTGCCGCTGAACGAGGTCGTCTTCGACTTCTACGACCGTCTGAAATCGATCTCCAAGGGCTATGCCTCCTTCGACTACCACCTCACCGACTACCGCGAGGGCGACCTCGTCAAAATGTCGATCCTGGTCAACGAGGAGCCGGTCGACGCGCTCTCCATGCTGGTCCACCGCACGGCTGCCGAAAAGCGCGGCCGCGTCATGTGCGAGAAGCTGAAGGAGCTGATCCCCAACCACCTCTTCAAGATCCCGATCCAGGCCGCCATCGGCGGCAAGGTCATCGCCCGCGAGACGATTTCCGCGCTCCGCAAGGACGTCACGGCAAAGTGCTATGGCGGCGACGTCTCGCGCAAGCGCAAGCTCCTCGACAAACAAAAAGAGGGCAAGAAGCGCATGCGCCAGTTCGGCAAGGTCGACATCCCCCAGACCGCGTTCATCGAGGCGTTGAAGATGGGGGATTGAGCGGTTCGGCCCTTTTTTTGGGCCGAACGCATAGACCCGGTGGGTCTATGCGAGCGAAAATCCGGGTGGGGCGAGGATCGGTCCGCGCAGCGGACGAAAGGCCAACGACTTGGCCTTTCGAGTGACGAGCGACCGAAGGGCAGGGGAAGCCGGAGGCAGCGGGTCCCACCCCGGGGCCACGCTCCTGAAGTGCCCGACCTGTTCCCTCCCCCACCGGGGGAGGGTGGCGGCAAAGCCGCCGGGTGGGGTCCTTGCGGCCCCGCACGACCCCTATCCCTTCTCCCCCTGTGGGAGAAGGTGGCTCTGCGCCCTTGCGCCGAGACGGATGAGGGGTGCTCCAGCGTGGCGCTCCACCGAGCACCCCTTG
>LNFM01003718.1_pt1 | contig 29491 bp, 29 predicted proteins | sample 596031 | NCBI WGS metagenome assembly LNFM01 (sample SAMN04254537, study PRJNA301005) | activated carbon metagenome | isolation source: dual media filters at the Ann Arbor, Michigan drinking water treatment plant | place: USA: Ann Arbor
ACCTCGTCATTTGACGGATCGCCGATGAGACGCTGGCCGACACTGTAGATAAACACTAAATCCGCCAGAAAAAGACCAACTATAAAAAGCACGACGAATTTCATTTCGCCTCCGAAGGTCAGTATTAGGATGTTCCTACTCTAAACTGAGGATGCGCTAGTCTGAAAAAGAAAAAGCCGCCCGAGCCTTTCGGTGCGGACGGCTTCCCGAACCAAAAAACTCAATTGGCGATGCGCCTCAGGCGCTGGTTGATGATCTCTTCGGCGTCGTGGATGATCCGCTCGACCAGTTCCTTGACCGTCGGGATATCCTTGATGATGCCCATGACGGTGCCGGCGCTCCACACACCCGACTCCATGTCGCCGGTCTCGAGCAGCGAGCGGCCCTTGACGCCGACGACCAGGTCCTTGATGTCCTCGAAGGTGGCGTCGGCCTTGGTGGTCTCGATCTCGTGGACCCGCTTGGCGATGTCGTTCTTGTAGATACGCGCCGTGTTGCGGAATTTGCGGTAGACGAGCTGGGTATCGCGCTCGTTGCTCTCGACCAGCTTGCGCTTCACGTTCTCGTGGATCGGCGCTTCCTTGGTGGCCATGAAGCGGGTGCCCATGTTGATGCCTTCCGCGCCCAGCGCGAGCGCGGCCACGAGACCACGGCCGTCGCCGAAGCCGCCCGAGGCGATCATCGGGATGGTGAGCTGGTCGGCGGCGGCCGGCAGCAGCACCAGGTTCGGCACGTCGTCCTCGCCCGGATGGCCGGCGCATTCGAAGCCGTCCATGGACACCGCGTCGCATCCGACCTGCTGGGCCTTCACGCCGTGCCGGACCGAGGTGCATTTGTGGATGACCTTCACGCCGGCTTCCTTGAACCACGGCATGTAGGGCTCCGGATTGCGGCCGGCGGTCTCGATGATCTTCACGCCGCCTTCGATGATGGCGCGGGCGTATTCGTCATAGGGCGTCGGCCGCACCGTCGGCAGGATCGTGAGGTTGACGCCGAACGGCTGGTCGGTCATCTCGCGGCAGCGCTTGATTTCCTTGGCCAGGTCCTCGGGCGTCGGCTGGGTCAGCGCGGTGATGAAGCCGAGCGCGCCGGCATTGGCGACGGCCGACACCAGCTCGGCGCGGCCGACCCACTGCATGCCGCCCTGCACGATCGGATGCTTGATGCCGAACTCTTCGGTGAAACGGGTCTTGATCATGGTTTCTCTCAGTTCGCCCCGGTGGGGATCTTGTTGAACGGCAGGTCCTTGTCGACCCGGATGTCGCCCGGCAGGCCCAGCACGCGCTCGGCGATGATGTTGCGCAGGATTTCGTCGGTGCCGCCCTCGATGCGGTGGGCAACGGCGCGGAAGAAAATCTCGTGGAACTGTCCGCCGTTCACCGCCAGGTCTTTCTGGCTGATGACACCGTAAGCATCCTGGATGTCGAGCATGGTCGAGGCCATGTTCAGCCGGTTGACGCCCAGCACCAGCTTGCTGATCGAGGCTTCGGGACCGGGCGCCTGGCCGCGCGACAGCGCCGAGATCATGCGGTAGGACGTGTTGCGCAGGCCGGCCGAGCGGATGTACCAGTCGGCCAGCTTCTCACGCACGCTGGCGTTGTCGATGGCCGGGCCGTCCTCGTCCTCGATGACCTTGGCCATCTCGAACATTTCCTCGAAGTTGGTCGGGAAGCCGCCGCCCACCGCGAGACGCTCGTTCATCAGCGTGGTCAGCGACACCTTCCAGCCCTCGCCCACCTCGCCCAGCCGCTGGCTGTCGGGGATGCGGACGTCGGCGAAGTAGACCTCGTTGAAGTCGGAGCGGCCGGACACCTGCTTGATCGGCTTGATGGTCACGCCGGGCGAGCGCATGTCCAGGTAGAACATGGTCAGGCCCTTGTGCTTGGCCACGGTGGGATCGGTGCGGGTGATCAGGATGCCGTAGTCCGAATAGTGGGCGCCCGAGGTCCAGATCTTCTGGCCGTTGATCACCCACTCGTCGCCCTGCTTCTCGGCGCGGGTGCGCAGGCCGGCAAGGTCGGAACCGCTGCCCGGCTCGGAGAACAACTGGCACCAGATTTCCTCGCCGCTGGCGATCTTGGGCACATGGCGCGCCTTCGCCACCTGCGAGCCGTGCGCCATGATCGTCGGGGCGCACATGCCCTGGCCGATGATGAACAGACCGCTGAGCGCGCCCAGTTCGCCCTCTTCCTGCGACCAGATCACCCGCTCGATGGGCGTGGCGCCGCGGCCGCCGAATTCCTTCGGCCAGTGGATGCAGGCCCAGCCCGCGTCGTACTTCTTCTTCTGCCACGCCTTGGAGATGGCGATGCCGTCCTGGTCGCGGCCGCCAGCCTTGTTCTGCCAGTCGGCCGGGCGATTGGCCGCGATCCATTCCCTGGCCTGCACGCGGAAGCCGGCTTCCTGCGGGGTATCGTTGAAATCCATCCTATGTCTCCGTCAGGCCGCGTTGCGCTCTTCCAGGCGGCTGATCAGCCGGTCCTTCCAGCGCGGCAGGCTGCCCAGCACCAGGCTCAGCACCTTCGAACGCCGGTAATGCAGATGGCAGTCGAACTCCCAGGTAAAGCCCATGCCACCATGCACCTGGATGTTCTCCTTGGAGCACTCGTGATAGGCCTCGGTGGCGCTGACGCGGGCGGTGGCGGCGGCAATGGCCAGCTCGGGCGCGTCGGTCGACAGCGCCCAGGCGCCGTAATAGGAGTTCGAGCGCGCCAGCTCGGTCGCCACATACATGTCGGCCAGCTTGTGCTTGATGGCCTGGAACGACGCGATCGGACGGCCGAAGGCATAGCGGCCCATGGCGTAATCCCGCGCCATCTCCAGCGCGGCCTGCGACCCGCCGACCTGCTCGAACGCATAGAGCACGGCGGCGCGGTCGAACACCTTGTCGAGGATCGCCCAGCCCTGCCCGGTCGCGCCCAGCGGCTCGGCGGCGGCGCCGTCGAAGCTGACCCTGGCGTGGCTGCGGGTCGGGTCGACGGTGTCGACCGCCTCGGCCTTCACGCCGGCGCCCTTCATGTCGACGATGAACAGCGAGATCGAGCCTTCGTCATTGCCTGCGCCGGTCTTGGCCGCGACCACCGCATAATCCGCCACGTCGCCGTCGGTCACCGGCAGCTTCACGCCGGTCAGCTTGCCGCCCGCGGCCGAGGTCTTGATGGTCTTGGGCGTCACCGCGCCGGCGCCTTCCGACAGCGCCAGGGCGCCGATGATCGCGCCTTCCGACACCTTCGGCAGGTATTTCTGCTTCTGCGCTTCGGTGCCGGCGATCAGCACCGCCTCGGCGAACAGGTAGACCGTCGACGAGAACGGGATCGGCGCCACCGCGCGGCCCAGCTCCTCGGCGATCACGCACAGCTCCAGATAGCCCAGGCCGAGCCCGCCATATTCCTCGGGAATCGAGGCGCCCAGCCAGCCCATCTCGGCCACGCCCTTCCACAGCTCCGGATGGTAGGGCTCCTTGCCGTCGAGGATGCGGCGCACTTCCTTGGTCGAGCACTTGCTCTGCAGGAAGCCGCGGGCCTGTTCCTTGAGCAGCTTCTGGTCGTCGGAAAATTCAAAATTCATGGGTCTACTCCCCTGCTTTCTTCTGTTCCTGGGTGCGGTAGTCGCCGAACGTCTCGTCGCGCTTGGTCAGCGCCTGGGTTACGCCCTTGCGGAGTTCGGCCCGGTAGGTCTGCGATGTCTCGGTGAAGAAGGCCAGCGCCTGCACCTCGGTGCCGGCGCGGATAGCGGCGCGCATGCCCATGATCTCCATGGCGTGGTGGATGCTGCGCTTGTTCATCTGCTGGATATCGGTCGGCACCTTGGCGACGCGCTCGGCGTGCTCGAGCACCTTCGCCTCCAGCTCGTCCGCCGGATAGGCGCGGTTGGCGAAGCCCTTGTCGACTGCCTCGATGCCGTTCATGGCGTCGCCCGTGAGCATCAGCTCCATGGCGTGGCGCATGCCGAGCATCCACGGGTGGAACTGCATGTCGGGCGGGCTCATGGTGCGCACCGGCGGATAGCCGATCTGCGCGTCCTCGGCCACATAGACCAGGTCGCACGCCGTCGCCAGTTCGGTGCCGCCGGCCAGGCAGTAGCCATGCACCTGGGCGATCACCGGCTTGGCCAGGTCCCAGATGGTGAACCAGCCCTGCACCACATGGCGCGGCCAGTTGCCGATGCCGCCCGGCGTGTAATAGGGCTGCTCCTGGTTGTTGGCGCCGGCGAGGTCATAGCCGGCGCAGAACGCCTTGCCGGCGCCGCGCAGGATGGTGACGCGGATGCTCTCGTCGACGTCGGCGGCATGCAGCGCCTTGAACACCTCGCCGCGCAGGCCATTGTTCATGGCATTGCGCTTCTCCGGCCGGTTCAGGGTGATGCGGCGCACGAACGGCGCGGGATCATCCACCAGGATGAATTCGTAGTCGGACACGGCTCAGACTCCCCCAGCGGGACGGGTATCTTCCCCAAGAAGACGGTGGGAGCACTTTAAAGAGTTTGAAAGGGGCCGCAAGCCCGCCCCGGCGGAAAAATAACCGGTGGGTAACATAAATTCGAACATGTTTGAATATGTAGACGAGCCACCACCCACGATCGTCATTCCCGCGCACGCGGGAACCCAGCTCTTCGCAGGGCTGGTTGACCGGTCAGGCTTCGAAAATCCAAAGGATTCTTCGTGACCGAGTGGTCGAGAGGTCGCGTGACGGCCCCAACTAGGTTCCCGCGTGCGCGGGAATGACGGCAGATGGGTGCTAAATTATAAGAGCGAGACTTGAACGATTGTATAACGCACCGAGCTAATCCCGCCCCGCCAGCGCGTAAAACCCCGCAGCGAAGTACGGCACCATGCGGTCGAGGATTGCATCGAAGTCGGAGGCGTCGACCAGATCGCCCGATTGGCGGTTGATGGCGCCGGTTTCGGCCAGGGCGTAGACGATGGCGCCCTGGAGGAAGAATACCGAGTAGTGGACGTTGCGCGCCGACGCCGCCGGCAACGCGCGCTTGAACGCGTCCGTGTAGGCTTCGACGACCGGGTCGTAGCGCTCGTTCATGGGCGCGAGGAAACCGTGGCTCTGCCTGGTGTTGGCGGTATGCGACAGCAATTGCAGGTAGTGCTTCCAGCCCGGCCCGCCGCGCATGGTGCGCTCGAACATGGGTTCGCAGAACGCCCGCACCAGCGCCTCGACGCTCGGCGGCCGGCCATCCGCCGCCGCGATGGCACGGCTCAGCGACGCCATCTGCCGGCTGCTGTTGTCCTCGGCGCGGCGGGCGATGACGTGGCGGAACAGCTCTTCCTTGGGCCCGAAATGGTAGTTGGCCAGCGCCAGCTCGACACCGGCGTGCCTGGTGATGTCGCGAATCGAGACGCCGTAATAGCCGCGCTCGGCGAACAGCTCCTCGGCGGCGTCGAGGATCTTGTCCTTGGTCGACACCTTGGTCTCTTCGGGGGGCCGGCGCTCCAGGTCGGCTATCTCCATGGTCCGCAATACCTTTCGCCGAAGCCGCCGCACTGCTGGCAAACAGTCCGGTGCGGCCAATATTGACTCTCTTGACAACAACCGGCCCTTTCGGCACGGTTGTTGAACGATCGTTGAAATTTTGCACGATCGAACGGGTGATGGCAAGACGGATCGGGGAACGACCATGAGCACGGTGGACAGCAAGCTCGACATGGAGCGCCCGGCGAAGATGCCGGAGCCCAGCCTGCGCGGCGACATCATCGACGCCGACCGCTACATCTCGAAGGACTATTACGAGAAGGAATGGCGCAGGGTCTGGATGCGCACCTGGCAGATCGGCAGCCTGTCCTATCATATGCCCGAGCCGGGCGACTATCTGAACACCACGCTGGGCCGCGAATCCATCCTGATGGTCCGGCAGGAGAACGGCAGTGTCCGCGCCTTCTTCAACGTCTGCCAGCACCGCGGCGCGCGCCTCACCTTCGCCGACGAGGGCTGCGCGACGAACGGCTTCACCTGCCCCTATCACGGCTGGACCTGGGGCGCCGACGGCCTGCTGAAATCCATGCCCGACGCCGACGACTTCCCCGGCGGCAGCCAGATCGGCAAGCTGGGCCTGATCGACATGCCGTGCGAGGAATTCGCCGGCTTCGTCTGGTTCAACATGGACCCGAACGCCATTCCGCTGCGCGAGGCGCTGGGCAGCTCGGGCGACGAGATCGAGGGCTACCGCATGGAGAACATGGTGCGGGTGCTCGCGCTGACCGCCGACGCCAACTGTAACTGGAAGGTCATCACCGACAATTTCAACGAGGGCTATCACGTCCAGGTGCTGCACCCGGAGCTGGCGCCCTATATCGAGACCGTGTTCTCGGAGTGCCAGTTCGACCTGCGCGAGAACGGCACCAACAGCGGCTGGTTCCCGTCGCACCGCCCCACCGCCTCCTACACGGGCGACGAGCCGCCCGCCGACGTGGCGGCGATGATGGAGAAGTGGGAGCTGAACCCGGCCGACTATCACGGCAACGCGCGGATGAAGCAGATCCGCCTCGATATCCAGCAGCAGAAGCGCAGGATCGGGCCTTCGAAGGGCTATCACCACTACGCGCACCTGAAGGACTACCAGCTCACCGATTACGTCATCTACAACATCTTCCCCAACAACGTGATCACGGTGGGCCCGGACGGCGTGCAGCTGCTGCGGCCGCGCCCGCACGCGACCGATCCGCAGAAATGCGAGTTCGACCACTGGTACTTCGTGCCGCATATCGACGGCGTGACGACGGTCCCCTCGCCCGCCGGCGGCCCGGACCTGCCGTTCGAGGACGCGCCCGTCGACCACTTCAGGTACGGCGAGAAGACGCTGGGCCGCACCAACGACCAGGACCTGTCGATCGCGGAGAACCAGCAGCTCGGCTTCAACTCAGCCGGCTACCGCGGCGCGAACCTGACCAACCAGGAGCGCCGCGTGCAGCACTTCCACGACACGCTGAACGACTACGTCGAGGGGCGGAAATAGGGCTTCCCCTCCCGATTTTGCGGCCGACGCGAATAAGTCCAGCAGGGGCAAGACACTACCTTGTCCGTATCCCTGAGCTTGTCGAAGGGCGTTTGCACGAACACCGATGCAAGGCCCTTCGACAAGCTCAGGGACACGGCGAAAATTGAGTAGTGCACAGCGGCTGGATTACTTGCCTTCGGCCGCCGGCAGCTTCTCCAGCCCGATCTTCTGGTCGCCGTAAACCACCCACTCCAACCCGTTGGCCTTGCTCTTCACATGGGCGGGGCGCTTGTAGGCGAGGCTGGCCCAGACGTCGAAGGGCGTCACCGTCTCGCCTTCCTCGTAGAGGATGCCGACGCCGATCAGGTCCTCGCTGATCGGGATGGTGCGGCATTTGGCCGGCGACTGTGTTACCCCCACCACGTTCTCGCCCGCCGCGTCGACGCGCACGGTGACGAAGCCGCCGACCACGGCCTGGTCCGCCGGATAGCCCACGGGCAGCATTTGAATCAGCCGTTCGCCGGTCTTGCCGTCGGTCATCGCCACGAGGTTGTAGGAGGGCGCGCACCGGTCGATCGTCGCCTCGCGCGAGGTGTAGACCGCCTTTATCAGCGCGATCTGGTCCTCGGTCGCCGGTTTGGGAACGCCATGGGCCACATAGGTTTCCTTCAGGACGGTGGTGCCACGCACCGCGATCTCGTAGAGCACCGCCCCGTCGCCTTCATGCGCGCCCAGGAAGCTGACCAGCATCCTGTCGCCATCCCGTGATACCACCCAGCCGCGCAGCCGTTCGTCGGCGTTGACGCCCGCCTCGCGCATGTAGGCCGCGGCCGCCGTGCCGGCGTTGTCGTAGTCGAAGATGTCGCGGCCGATGCGCTTGGCCATGTAGGTCGCGGCGCTGTACTTGCCGGGAATGTCGAAGGTCTCTTCGTTCGCGGGTCGGGAGAAGGCGAAATACAGCGTCAGCCCGGCGGCCACGACCACGCCCGCCAGCGCCAGTCCCCATTTGAGGCCGATCGTCCTCATGCCAAGCCCTCGCCCCCCACCACCAGACGATAACCCGGCAGGGCCGTCCTTGTCGCGGGGCGCGCGGTCTGCTAACCAACCCGCAAAATAAACTAACAGTCTGTCAGACTAGCTAACCGGCTCGCCCGTTAGCGCAGATCGAGAGCACAGCATGATACCGCGCTATACCCGTCCCGAAATGGCCAGCATCTGGGAACCGGAGACCAAGTTCCGCATCTGGTTCGAGATCGAGGCCCATGCCTGTGACGCGCTGGCCGAGCTGGGTGTGATCCCGAAGGACGCGGCCAAGGCCGTCTGGGAGCGCGGCGCGTTCGAGGTGGACCGGATCGACGCCATCGAGCGCGAGGTGAAGCACGACGTCATCGCCTTCCTCACCAATCTGGCCGAGCATGTGGGCCCGGAAGCGCGCTTCGTGCACCAGGGCATGACGTCGTCGGACGTGCTCGACACCTGCCTCAACGTCCAGCTGGTGCGCGCCGCCGACCTGCTGATCGACGACATGGACAAGCTGCTGGCGGTGCTGAAGCGCCGCGCCTTCGAGTACAAGAACACCGTCACCATCGGCCGCAGCCACGGCATCCATGCCGAGCCGACCACGTTCGGCCTGAAGCTGGCCCAGGCCTATGCCGAGTTCAGCCGCAACCGCGAGCGCCTGGTGATCGCCCGCAAGGAAGTCGCCACCTGCGCTATCTCGGGCGCCGTCGGCACCTTCGCCAACATCGACCCGAGGGTGGAAGAGCACGTGGCTAAGGCCATGGGCCTCGAGCCGGAGCCGGTATCGACCCAGGTCATCCCGCGCGACCGGCACGCGATGTATTTCGCGGTGCTCGGCGTCGTCGCCAGCTCGGTCGAGCGGCTCGCCACCGAGATCCGCCATTTGCAGCGCACCGAGGTGCTGGAGGTGGAGGAGTATTTCTCGCCCGGCCAGAAGGGCTCGTCAGCCATGCCGCACAAGCGCAACCCGGTGCTGACCGAGAACCTGACCGGCCTCGCCCGCCTCGTCCGCATGGCGGTGGTGCCCGCCATGGAGAACGTGGCGCTGTGGCATGAAAGGGATATCTCGCACTCGTCGGTCGAGCGCGGCATCGGCCCCGACGCGACGGTGACGCTGGACTTCGCCCTGGTTCGCCTCACCGGCGTCATGGACAAGCTGCTGGTCTATCCGGAGAACATGCAGCGCAACATGGACAAGCTGCGCGGCCTGGTGTTCTCGCAGCGCGTGCTGCTGGCGCTGACCCAGGCCGGCGTGTCGCGCGAGGACAGCTATTCCATCGTCCAGCGCAACGCCATGAAGGTGTGGGAAGCGGCGCAAATCGGCGGCGAGGCCGACTTCCTCGCGCTGCTGAAGGCCGATCCGGGCGTGATCATCCCCGACGCCGAACTGGAGGCCCTGTTCGACCTCGGCTACCACACCAGGCACGTGGACACGATTTTCAGGCGGGTGTTCGGGGAGGCGTAGGGCCGGTCCACCGCCGTACCGCGCTTGGCCGTCCCCACCGCGTCTTTGCGAGCGCAGCGCGGCAACCCAGTGCCGATGCAGCAATAGCCCTATCCGTGTCCCTGAGCTTGACGAAGGGCCTGCCCATCGTTCGTGCAAGGCCCTTCGTCAAGCTCAGGGACACGGTGGAAATTGAGCGCGGCCCAACGACTGGGTTGCCGCGCCGCCTCGCGGCTCGCAATGACGTTGGATTATTGGAAGTGCTTGAGCCCCTCAGGCGACTTCGTCGGCGATCTGCTGCTTGGCGACCATCATCAGGTCGTCCATTTCCTTGCGCAGCCGGTACTCGGTGACGGCGACCTGCTTGGCGTCGAGGTCTGCCTTGACCTTGCGGAATACGTCGTGGTCGCCGGCTTCCTGGAAATCGGACTTGACCACTTCGATGGCGTACTGGGCGACGGCGTCGCCGGTGAGGCCCATCTGCTCGGCCGCCCAGCGGCCCAGCAGCTTGTTGCGGCGGGCCATGACCTTGAACTGGAGCTCCTGGTCGTGGGCGTACTTCGATTCGAAGGCCTTCTCGCGATTGTCGAACTGGGTCATGGCTTCTGGCTCCCGCCGGGTGGCATTGAGAATTGATAACCAGATAGCGAGCGGGATGCCTATAATCAACCGTGTTAATGGATTGTCGGAACCGCGTGATTGCTCTATGGTCCCGCGCTCCAAATCTGCCCCCTATTGCGGCAAGGAATCAGCCAATGAGCCGGCGCCGGCAAATCTACGAGGGCAAGGCCAAGGTCTTGTTCGAAGGCCCTGAGCCGGGAACGCTCGTCCAGTACTTCAAGGACGACGCCACTGCGTTCAACAACAAGAAGAAGGGCACGATCACCGGAAAGGGCGTGCTCAACAACCGCATTTCCGAATTCATCATGCTGCGCCTGGGCGAGGTCGGCATCCCGACCCATTTCGTGCGCCGCCTGAACATGCGCGAGCAGCTGGTGCGCGAGGTCGAGATCATCCCGATCGAGATCGTGGTGCGCAACGTGGCCGCGGGCTCCATCGCCCAGCGCCTCGGCATCGCCGAGGGCACGCCGCTGCCCCGCTCCATCGTCGAGTACTTCTACAAGAACGACGAGCTGGGCGATCCCATGGTGGCCGAGGAGCACATCACCGCCTTCGGCTGGGCGACGCCGCCCGAGCTGGACGAGATCATGGCGCTCGCGCTCCGGGTCAACGACTTCCTCAGCGGCCTGTTCCTCGGCATCGGCATCAAGCTGATCGACTTCAAGCTGGAGTTCGGCCGGCTGTATGACGACCAGGACCAGATGCGCATCGTGCTGGCCGACGAGATCAGCCCGGACAATTGCCGGCTGTGGGACCTGCACACCCAGGAAAAGATGGACAAGGACCGCTTCCGCCGCGGCCTCGGCGGCGAGGCGGAAGCATACCAGGAAGTGGCGCGCCGGCTGGGCATCCTGCCGGAAAGCGGCCCCACCGACATGAAGGGACCGGAGGTCATGCAGTGAAGGCACGGGTTCACGTGACGTTGAAATCAGGCGTGCTCGACCCACAGGGCCGGGCCATCCAGCACACGCTGGGCTCGCTCGGCTTCGGCGGCGTCAGCGACGTGCGTCAAGGCAAGTATCTGGAACTGGACCTGGCCGAGACCGACCGTGAAGCGGCCGAGCGTTCGGTCAAGGACATGTGCGAGAAGCTGCTCGCCAATACCGTCATCGAGAACTACAGCATCGACCTGGTGGAATGAAGCCGGCCGTCATCGTATTCCCCGCCTCGAACTGCGACCGGGATGCCGCCGTCGCCATCGAGAAAATCTGCGGCGTGAAGCCGCTCATGGTCTGGCACGGCGACAGCACGCTGCCGGACGTGGACCTCATCGTGATCCCGGGCGGCTTCTCCTTCGGCGACTACCTGCGCTGCGGCGCCATGGCCGCCCGCTCGCCGGTGATGCGCGAGGTTGTCGACCGCGCCAACAAGGGCACGCCGGTGCTGGGCATCTGCAACGGTTTCCAGGTGCTGACCGAGGCAGGCCTGCTGCCTGGCGCGCTGATGATGAATGCGCACCTGAAGTTCGTCTGCAAGGACGTGGCGCTGAAGGTCGAGAGCAACCAGTCCATGTTCACCAGCCGCTACCAGGCGGGCGAAGTGGTCACCTACACGGTCGCCCACCACGAGGGCAACTACTTCGCCGACGACGCGACGCTCGGCGAGATCGAGCAGAACGGCCAGGTGGCGTTCCGCTATCTCGACAACCCGAACGGCGCGCGCAACGACATCGCCGGCATCTTCAACCGGGAACGCAACGTGCTGGGGCTGATGCCCCACCCGGAGCGCATGATCGAGCCCGATCTGGGCGGCGCCGACGGCGCACGGATGTTCGAAAGCCTGGTGGCGTCCCTATGAGCGCGATCACGCCCGAAATCGTCGCCGAGCACGGCCTGAAGCCCGACGAGTACGAGCGCATCGTCCGCGCCCTGAACCGCGAGCCCAACATCACCGAGCTGGGCATCTTCTCGGTGATGTGGTCCGAGCACTGCTCGTACAAGTCGTCGCGCCGCCACCTGCGCAAGCTGCCGACCGAGGCGCCGTGGGTGATCTGCGGTCCCGGCGAGAACGCAGGCATCATCGACATCGGCGACGGCCAGGCCGCCATCTTCAAGATGGAAAGCCACAACCATCCCAGCTTCATCGAGCCCTATCAGGGCGCGGCGACCGGCGTGGGCGGCATCCTGCGCGACGTGTTCACCATGGGCGCGCGGCCGGTGGCCAATCTGAACGCGCTGCGCTTCGGCAGCCCGGACCATCCCAAGACCCGGCACCTGCTGTCGGGCGTGGTCGCCGGCATCGGCGGCTACGGCAACTGCGTCGGCGTGCCGACCATCGGCGGCGAGTGCGACTTCCACCCGGCCTATAACGGCAACATCCTGGTCAACGCCATGACCGTGGGCATCGCCGACACCGACAAGATCTTCTATTCGGCCGCCGCCGGCATCGGCAATCCGGTGATCTATGTGGGCTCGAAGACCGGGCGCGACGGCATCCACGGCGCGACCATGGCCTCGGCCGAGTTCGGCGCGAATTCCGAGGAAAAGCGCCCGACGGTGCAGGTCGGCGATCCGTTCACCGAGAAGCTGCTGATCGAGGCGTGCCTGGAGCTGATGGCGACCGACGCCATCGTCGCCATCCAGGACATGGGCGCCGCGGGCCTCACCTCGTCATCGGTCGAGATGGGCTCCAAGGGCGAGGTCGGCATCGAACTGGACCTCGACAACGTGCCGCAGCGCGAAACCGGCATGACGCCCTACGAAATGATGCTGTCGGAAAGTCAGGAGCGCATGCTCATGGTGCTCAAGCCCGGCCGCGAACCCGAGGCCATGGCGATCTTCCGTAAGTGGGACCTCGACTTCGCGGTCATCGGCAAGGTCACTGACACCCGTCGCCTGGTGCTGAAGCACAAGGGCGAGATCGTCGCCGACATTCCGCTGGGTCCGCTGGTCGACGACGCGCCGAGCTACGACCGGCCCTATGAGGAGACCGAGAAGCAGGACGTGCTCGGCCCCGACGCGTTCACCGCGCCCGAGAGCAACGCCGACGCGCTGCGCGAGCTGCTGGCGACGCCGGACCTCGCGTCGAAGCGCTGGATCTGGCAGCAATACGACCACATGGTCATGGGCGACACCATCGGCCGCCCGGGCGGCGACGCCGGCGTGGTGCGCGTCCATGGGACACAGAAGGCGCTGGCCATCACCACCGACTGCACGCCGCGCTACTGCAAGGCCGATCCGGTCGAGGGCGGCAGGCAGGCGGTGGCCGAGACCTGGCGCAACATCACGGCGACCGGCGCCCTCCCGCTCGCCATCACCAACTGCCTGAATTTCGGCAACCCGGAGAAGCCCCTGATCATGGGCCAGTTCGTCGGCTGCCTCGAGGGCATGGCGGAAGCCTGCCTGGCGCTCGACTATCCGGTGATCTCGGGCAACGTGTCGCTCTACAACGAGACCAACGGCCAGGCCATCCTGCCGACACCCGCCATCGGCGGCGTCGGCATCCTGACCAATTACGAGCAGCGCGCCTCGATCGCCTTCGCGGCCGAGGGCGAGACCATCGTACTGATCGGCGATACCGAAGGCCATCTGGGCCAATCGCTCTATGCCCGCGAGCTCTGCGGCCGCGAGGACGGCGCGCCGCCGCCGGTCAACCTGTCGGCCGAGCGCAAGAACGGCGATCTGGTACGCGGCCTGATCATGACCGGCGTCGCCACCGCGTGCCACGACGTCTCCGGCGGCGGCCTGCTTGTCGCCATCGCCGAGATGGCCATGGCCTCGCGCATCGGCGCCGTGCTGGACTACGACCGCGGCGGCGTTCCCTCCTACGCCTACCTGTTCGGCGAGGACCAGGGCCGCTACGTCATCACCACCAACAGCCCGGAGCTGGTGCTGGAGCAGGCGGCCGTCGACGGCGTCAGCGCGTGGGTGATCGGCGTCACCGGCGGCGCGACGTTGAAAATCTCAGAGGCCGACTCCATATCAGTGGCCGAACTGACCCAGGTCCATGAAGGCTGGCTGCCGGCTTACATGGCCATTCCCTGACCCAGGAGCCCGATCGCCCATGGCGATGGACGCACACGAGATCGAAAGTCTGATCAAGCAAGCCCTGCCCGACGCAACGGTCACCATCGAGGACCTGCGCGGGGACGGCGACCACTATGCGGCCCACGTGATTTCCGAAGCGTTCCGGGGCAAGAATCGCGTACAACAACACCAGATCGTCTACAAGGCGCTGCAAGGCAACATGGGCGGCGTGCTGCACGCGCTGGCGCTGCAGACCTCCGTACCGGAATAGGACCAGAAGATGAGCAATCCTGTTTTCGACAGCATCCAGTCCGAACTCGACAGCAACGACATCGTGCTGTTCATGAAAGGCACGCCGCTGTTCCCGCAATGCGGCTTCTCGGCCACCACTGTCGAGATTCTCAAGCGCATGAACGTGCCGTTCAAGGGCATCAACGTGCTGGCCGACGACGAAATCCGCAACGGCATCAAGGAATTCAGCGACTGGCCGACGATCCCGCAACTCTACGTAAAGGGTGAATTCGTTGGCGGCTGCGACATCGTGCGCGAAATGTACGAGACCGGCGAACTGCACGAATACATGAAGTCCAAGGGCTTCGACCCGGAATACGTGTAGGCCTATCCGCGCGTGAACCCGTAAGTCCGCTCCACGCGGCACACGTCCAGCCTGAACCAGTCGTAGAACCGCTCGCGGCCCATGGCCTGCGCGCCGAGGTGCTCGGCGTTGGCGCGCCAGGCCTTTACCGCGTCCTCGGTCGCCCAGTAGCTCACCGTGATCCCCCGTCCATCCTCGCCACGGACGCTGTCGTGGCCGAGATAGCCGGGCTGGGCGCGGGCCAGTTCCTCCATACGGTCGGCCACGGCGCCATAGCCCTCAGCATCGGCGCCCCTGCGCGAGGTGAAGATGACGGCGTAGGCGTCTTTTTCCATGGCGGAAACCTTTCACAATAATGACACTGGCGGTCTGCTATCCATTGCAGAAACCATAAACTGCCGCCAGCCGGAACCCGCCATGATCGACGACGACGATTTCTGCGACCGTCCCCTCGCTTCGCCCACCCTCGGCGACATCATCTCGCGGCGGATCAGCCGGCGTGCCATGCTCAAGGGCGGGCTCGCCGCCTCGGCCGCGCTCGCGGCGGTGAGCCCGACGGCGCTGATGGCGGTGGAGAAGGCCGCGTCGCAGCCTTTCACCTTCAAGGGCGTGGCGCGCGGCGTCGATGAAAACCATGTGGTGGCCGAGGGCTACGACGCCCAGATACTGATCCGCTGGGGCGACGCGGTCCTGCCGGGTGCACCAGCCTTCGATCCGTCCAACCAGTTGGCCGAGGCCCAGGCGCTTCAGTTCGGCTACAACAACGATTATGTCGGCTACATCCCGTTGCCCGCCGGCTCGAAAAGCTCGGACCACGGGCTGCTGTGCGTGAACCACGAATATGTCTCGGCGGAGGTCATGCACCCGACCCAGCCGGAAGACGCATCCGACGCCGCCAAGGCCGCCTGGATGAAAAAGCGCGCCGCCATCGAGATCCAGGCCCATGGCGGTTCGGTGATCGAAATTCGCAAGCAGGGCGGTACCTGGACAGTCGTGGAAAACAGCAAATACGCCCGCCGTGTCACCTCGGACACGCCGATGACGATCGCCGGCCCCGCGGCGGGCCACGAATGGATGAAAACCAAAGCCGATCCCACCGGCACGAAAGTGCTCGGCACCATCAACAACTGCGCCGGCGGCATCACGCCGTGGGGCACCTATCTGATGGCCGAGGAGAACTACAACAAGTATTTCGGCGGCATTCTGCCGGACGAGGACCCCCGCCTGCAGGCGTTTTTCCGCTACAGCATGCCGGCGGGCGGCACCTGGATGGCGCTCGACGACCGGTTCGACGTGGGCAAGGAGCCCAACGAGTCGTTCCGCTTCGGCTGGATCGTCGAGGTAGACCCGTTCGATCCGGCATCAACCCCGATCAAACGGACGGCGCTGGGCCGGATGGCGCACGAGGGCGCCGAGTCCATCGTCAACAAGGATGGCCGGATCGTCGTCTACATGGGCGACGACAGCCGCTTCGAGTACCTCTACAAATACGTGTCGGAGGGCCGCTACGACCCGAAGAAACCCGATCCGGGCCTGCTCGACAAGGGCACGCTCTACGTCGCCCAGTTCGCCGACGACGGCACCATGAAATGGCTGCCGCTGATCCACGGCACCGGCGGATTGGACGCCTCGAACGGTTTCGACAGCCAGGCCCGCGTGCTGATCGAGACCCGCCGCGCCGCCGACATCCTGGGCGCCACGCCCATGGACCGGCCAGAGGACGTGGAGGCCAACCCGGTCACCGGCAAGGTCTATGCCATGCTGACCAACAACTCGCAGCGCGGTCAGTCCAGCATGGCGCCGCCGGACGGACCGAACCCGCGCGCCGGCAACTCCAGCGGGCAGATCGTCGAGATCGGGCCGGACGGCGGCGACCACGCGGCCGCGACCGCCAGATGGGATATTCTCGTCCTCTGTGGCGACCCGGAACGCGACGGCATCGGCGCGGCGTGGAACAAGGCGACCGGCCCGGACGGCTGGTTCTCCTCACCCGACAACTGCGCGGTCGATCCGGCGGGCAATCTCTGGATCGCCACCGATCAGGGCGACAACTGGGTGTTCAATTCCGGCAAGGCAGCTCCAGACGCGCCCAAGGGCGAGGTGCCTGCGGGCGTGTCGTCAGACGGCTTCTGGGCCATCGAGACCGAAGGCCCCGGCCGCGGCCTGGCGAAGATGCTGTACCGCTGCCCGATCGGCGCCGAGATGTGCGGCCCGCGCTTTACGCCCGACGGCCAGACCCTGTTCCTCGCCATCCAGCATCCAGGCGACGACAGCTGCGACAGATGGCCGCTGTTCAAGGGCCCGTCCACCTTCGAGAACCCGGCGACCCGCTGGCCCGACTTCAAGGAGGGCATGCCGCCGCGACCGTCGGTGGTGGTGGTGACGAAGAAGGGCGGCGGCCGGATCGGAGCCTGATCCATCACGCCCAAAACAAAACGGGCCGGATTTGCATCCGGCCCGTCTGAAATCCTATAGCGGCAAACTCAGCGCGAGTAGAACTCGACCACCAGGTTCGGCTCCATGTGGACGGCATAGGGCACGTCGCCCAGCTTCGGCGTGCGCACGAAGGTGGCGGCCATGGCCTTGTAGTCCACGTCGAGATATTCGGGGGTGTCGCGCTCGGCCGACTCGACGGCTTCCAGCACCACCAGCAGCTGCTTCGACTTGTCGCGCAGCGAGATCACGTCGCCCTCGCGGACGCGGTAGGACGCGATGTTCACGCGCTTGCCGTTCACCAGCACGTGGCCGTGATTGACGAACTGGCGGGCGGCGAAGACGGTCGGCACGAACTTGGCGCGGTAGATGACCGCGTCCAGGCGGCGCTCCAGCAGGCCGACCAGGTTCTCCCCGGTGTCGCCGCGCATGCGGACGGCTTCGGCGTAGATGTTGCGGAACTGCTTTTCCGTGATCGAGCCGTAGAAGCCCTTCAGCTTCTGCTTGGCCATCAGCTGGTTGCCGAAATCCGACGGCTTGCGGCGGCGGCGCTGGCCGTGCTCGCCCGGCGGATAGGACCGGTTGTTGACCGGGCTCTTGGGACGGCCCCAGAGGTTCTCGCCCAGACGGCGATCGATCTTGTACTTCGCGTTGATCCGCTTGGTCATTCAGCCGTTCTTCTCGGTTCGCGTTCGTGCAAAAGATAATCGCGGGCATCGCTGCCCGCTTGGGTGGGCGCACTATACGCAGCGACGACGCGATGTCAAACGGTTAGAAACCGGAAATTGACGGGTTTTCGACGCCGCCGCAGACGCCGGCGCTGCCAGCCTGCGGCCTGATCTGTCCGCCGTTCAGGTTGGAAGTCACGCCCATGTTTTCGCTGGCTCGCAAGTGTCGCAGTGGCGCTTGAGCAGGACCGACACGGAATGCCTCCTCGTCAAAACGCGATGCGGACTGCATTTCGTAGTCAGTCGCCTGGACGCAAGGGAACCTCGATCGGCTCCCGCTCTTCCAAAGCTGGTGGCTCGGGCATCCGACGAAGTGCTGCGACCGCATCCTTGAGACTGGGCCGGACCGGAGAGATCACGTTGCCCTTCTGTGTCAGAGGGTCATCCGGAAGGTGCGGGCACACCGCCCTCACACCTGCGGCAGGCGCATGATCTCGGGCGGGCCGTCCATGAATTCGCCCATGGCGCGGCCCAGTTCCTTGAAGTGGGGATAGCCGCGGTGGGCCTTCATGGCGTCCTCGCTCTCGTAGCGCTCGACGAAGACGAACTGGAGCGGATCCTCGGTGCCGTGCAGCTCGTAGAACAGGCAGCCCGGCTCGTTGGCGTTGACCGCCGCCGACAGCGCCTTGGCGGCCTTCACGAAATCCTCGGCCTTGCCGTCTTTCGCCTTGATCTTGGCGACGATGCACCATGCGGTCATTGGTCCCTCCCCTTCAGTCAGTCGTTCTTGACGCCCCGAGTCTTATACGAAGACAGGGCGACGATGATACCCCGAAGCGTGCGCACGTCCTGCTCGCGGAGGTCGGCGCGCTGCCACATGTTGCGCAGGTTGAGGATCATGCTCGGCCGCTTGGCCGGCGGAAACAGGAAGCCGGCCTGGTCGAGCGCCTGCTCCATGTGCTCCATGAAGCCGAGCAGCTCTTCCTTGGTGGCGGGCCGCGAGCGGTCGTCGACCGCGGGCCCGGCAACGGTTGCGCCCGCCGCCATCATCCACTCGTAGCCCAGCAGCAGCACCGCCTGGGCGATGTTGATGGACGCATAGTCCGGATTGGTCGGGATGGTGACGATGGCGTCGGCCAGCGCCACGTCCTCGTTGGCGAGGCCCGAGCGTTCGCCGCCGAACAGGAGGCCCGTCTTCTGTCCCTGCCCGCTTCGCGACCACAAATCCTCGGCGGCGGCGCGCGGGGTCAGCACAGGCTTGATCATGCCGCGCTGGCGCGCCGTGGTGGCGATCACATAGTGGAGGTCGGCGATGGCGTCCTCGGTGGTCCGGAACACGGTGGCGTTGTCCAGGATATCCGTGGAACCCGCCGCCATGGGCACGGCGTCCGGATTGGGCCAACCGTCACGGGGCCGCACCAGGCGCAGGTCGGTCAGGCCGAAATTGTTCATGGCCCGCGCCGCCGCGCCGATGTTCTCGCCCATCTGCGGGACGACGAGGATGACGGCAGGCCCGGCCATGGCCGGGCCTAGCCCCGGCGCCGCCAGAGCGGCTGGCCTTCATCGGCCGACGGCTGGTAGGTGACCTTGAAGTCGTCGAATGCCTTCAGCGCGTCCTCGATGCTGCGGCCTTCCTTCACCTCGAAGGCGTCGAAGCCCACACGGTGCATGAAGAAGATCTGGTCGCGCAGCACGTCGCCCGTCGCCCGCAGCTCGCCCTTGAAGCCGTAGTGGCCGCGCAGCAGCCGCGCCGTGGTGTAGGCCCGGCCGTCGCGGAAGCTCGGGAAGCTCAGCGCCACGACCTCGAAATTATCGAGGTCGGCGGCGATGTCGTCGGCGTGCTCGCCGGCGGCGAGCTGGATGCCCAGGCCGCTGTTGCGGCGGCCGATCAGCGCCTCGCGCTCGGCCTTCCAGCGCGACAGCGACACGATGATCTTGCCTTCGGGAAGCGCCGCGCCGTCCTCGACGCGCTGCCAGTCGTCCTCGACGATTTCCCGCTGCTTAATGATCCGCATAGACACGTTCCTTGAAGGGCTCCATGCCGATGCGCCGGTAGCAGTCGATGAACCGCTCGTCCGGCTCGCGCTTGGCGACGAAGACCTCGATGACCTTTTCGATGGCGGGGACGATGTCGTCCTCGGAGAACGCGGGACCCATGATCTTGCCAATCGAGGCATCGTCCTCGGGCGATCCGCCGAGGGTCACCTGATAGAACTCCTCGCCCTTCTTGTCCACGCCCAGGATGCCGATATTGCCGGCATGGTGGTGGCCGCAGGCGTTGATGCAGCCCGAGATGTTGAGCCGCAGCTCGCCCAGGTCGTGGACGAAGTCAAGGTCGTCGAACCGGTCGATCAGCCGCTGGGCGACCGGGATCGACCGGGCGTTGGCCAGGCTGCAATAGTCGAGGCCGGGGCAGGCGATGATGTCGGTCAGCGTGTCGACCGTGGCGGTCGCGACGCCGAGCGTCTTCAGTCTCTCCCACAGCTCCGGCAGGCGCGACGTCTCGACGTCGGTCAGCACCAGGTTCTGCTTGTAGGTGGTCCGCAGGGTGCCGAGCGAATACTCGTCCGACAGGTCGGCGATGGCGTACATCTGGTCCGTCGTCGCATCGCCCGGCGCCACGCCCTTCGGCTTCAGCGAGATGGTGACGATGGAATAGCCCGGCACCTTGTGCGCGGTCACGTTCCGGTCGTGCCACATCCTGAACGGCTTGCTGTCGGCAAGCAGCGCGGTCACGGCCGCGTCGCCTTCGGGCAACGCGCGGTAGGCCGGCGGGGCAAAGAATGCCTTCATGCGCTCGATCTCGCTGTCTTCCAGGTCGAGCGAGCGGCTCATGTTCAGCTCGTAGTCGGCATCCACCTGGCGGCGGAATTCCTCGATGCCCAGTTCCTGCACCAGGATCTTGATCCGCGCCTTGTAGATGTTGTCGCGCCTTCCGTAGCCGTTATAGACGCGCATCACCGATTCCGAATAGGACAGCAGGTGCCTCTTCGGAATGAAGTCCTTGATCACCTTGCCGACGATGGGCGTGCGGCCCATGCCGCCGCCGACGATGACCTGAAAGCCGATCTCGCCCGCGTCGTTCTTCACCAGCCGGTAGGCCATGTCGTGGAAGTAGATCGCGGCGCGGTCGCGCTCGGCGCCGGTCAGGGCAATCTTGAACTTGCGCGGCAGGTACGAGAATTCCGGATGGAACGTGGACCACTGGCGCAGGATCTCGGCATAGGGGCGCGGATCCTCCAGCTCGTCGCGGGCGACGCCGGCGAACTGGTCCGTCGAGATGTTGCGGATACAGTTGCCCGAGGTCTGGATGGCGTGCATCTCGACCTTGGCCAGGTCTTCCAGCAGGTCGGGCATCTCCTCCAGCTTGATCCAGTTGTACTGGATGTTCTGGCGGGTGGTGAAATGGCCATAGTCGCGGTCGTATTTGCGCGCGATCATCGCGAGCTGGCGCAGCTGGGCCGACGACAGCACGCCGTAGGGAATCGCCACGCGCAGCATGTAGGCGTGAAGCTGCAGGTAGAGGCCGTTCATCAGCCTGAGCGGCCGGAACTCTTCCTCGGTAAGCTCGCCGCGCAGGCGCCGTTCCACCTGGCCGCGGAACTGGGCGTTGCGTTCGGCCAGAATCTGGTGGTCGAACTTGTCGTACTGGTACATGGCATGCCGCTCCTGAGCGCTCCACGGTGACCGCAGGCTGGGCGCCTTTTACCCGCCTTGCCCGCCGAGAGCAACCCCTATTTCACACTGTTGGTGTGTTGTTCATCCGATTTCACATACTACAGGGAGGTTTTGTCCGGATCAACCGGAACCGAAAGACCCCCGGAGCCGTTCTGCCGTCACAAATTCGAAACCGATCCGTAACCCGATTGACGCGCGACGGGAATAGAGAGGACGCGACCATAATGTCTCGGAGGAAATCACCATGCGGGCCTTGCGTTCCCTCGTTCTGGCCACGGCGGCCGCCGCCGCGCTGGCCTCGGGCCACGATGCCTCGGCACTGACCCTGAAGCAGATTCTTCGCCACGAGAGCGGCGTGTTCAATAAGGGCGCGGCGGAGATCGTCACCTTCGATCCGGGCGCCAATCGGTTCTACGTCGTCGATGGCGCCATCCCTGCCATCGATATTCTGCAACTCGAGGGATCGAACCCCGAGAACGCGAAGTGGTCGGAGGCCGGCCAGCTCGAATTGGCGAAGGACGAATCGCCCACCGGCGTCGCGGTCCATGGCGGCGTCATCGCCGCCTCCGTCCACGGCGCCAAGGAACAGGGCCGCCCCGGCAAGGTCATCTTCTTCGACGGCTCGGGCAAACGCCTCGCCGAGGTCGCGACCGGCTCGCTGCCCGACATGGTGACGTTCTCGCCCGATGGCCGCTACGTGCTGACCGCCAACGAGGGTGAACCGACCGAAACCCTGGACCCGGACGGCTCGGTCAGCATCATCGACATCTCGGGCGGTGTCGCGGCCGCCAAGGCTGTCACGGTCGGATTCGAGGGCCTCACCGCCGCCGACATGCGCGCCGCGGGCGTGCGCGTGTTCCCCGGCAAGGAGCCCAAGACCGACTTCGAGCCCGAATATGTTGCCATCTCGGCCGACAGCAAGACGGCGTGGGTCGGACTGCAGGAGGCCAATGCCTTCGCCAAGATCGACATCGCCGCCGGCAAGCTCCTCGGCATCCTGCCGCTGGGGGTGAAGGACCACAGCAGGCCGGGCAACGGCTTCGACCCCCACGACAAGGACAGCGCCATCGACATCGCGCCCGTGCCATCGCGCGGCTTCTACATGCCCGATGCCATCGCCGCGTTCACCGTAAAGGGTACCACCTACATCATCAGCGCCAACGAAGGCGACGCGCGCAAGGAAGACGAGCGCGTCGAAAAGGCGAAGCTGGACGCGAAAACGCTCGATGACGCGCAGAGCAAGCGGCTGGAACGTCTGAAGATCTCGACCATCGACGGCGACACCGATGGCGACGGCGACATCGACCAGCTTCATACCTATGGGGCGCGGTCGTTCACCATCTGGGACGCGAACGGCAAGCTGGTCTACGACAGCGGCGATCAGATCGAGCGCATCACCGCCGACCGTCTGGGCAACAACTTCAACAACAACAACGACGAGAACAAGGGCGACAGCCGCAGCGACGACAAGGGGCCGGAGCCCGAAGGCGTCGATGTGGGCGTGATCGGCGGACGCACTTACGCCTTCATCGGCCTGGAGCGCACCGGCGGCGTCATCGTGTTCGACATCAGCGATCCGGCGGCGCCCTCGTTCGCGGCCTACGAGAACAACCGCACCTTCATCACCTCGTTCGACTTCTCGCTGAAGAGCGACCTGGCCGCCGTCGGCGACCTGGGGCCGGAAGGCGTCCGCTTCATCCCCGCCGACGGCAATCCGCTGGGCGTGCCGCTCCTGGCCGTCGCCTCTGAGGTCAGCGGCACGGTCACGCTCTACGCGATTTCCAGATAAGGTGCCCCTTCCGACGGGCCGGCAATCGTGTCTTCCTAGACCATCAGCGGCGGCAGGCCTTGAGGCATGCCCTGAGCGCGACGCCGGCGCGCAGTATCTCGGCCTCGAGCGCGTCCACGGCCGCTTCGGCTTGCCCGGCCTCCCGCGTCAACTGGTCATGGAGCGCGAGTTGCTGCTCGAGGAAGCGCTGGCGGCGGCGCAACTGGCTGTCGAGCTTGCGCTGCGCCGCGCCCTCCGCCGCGAGCGCCTCGCGGTCGGAGGCGCTCAGCGACGCGCCGACCTCGGGATCGTATTCCCGCTCGATCAGCCAGCCGTCGAGAGTGCTGCCGGTCAGGTAACGGAGCAGTTCCTTCTGGCCTTCGATCCGCGTGCCCAAGGACTGGTCGAGCGCCAAGGCATGCCGGCGCCAGCCGGCGCGCAACAGCCCCGCATAGTAGTCTGCTACGCTGAAATCGGCTGGCGGCGGCGGCTTCAGGGCGGCGTCGAGCTCCCTCAGCTCGGCCTCCATCCGGCCGCGCTTGACGTCGTCGGCGACGGCGCGACGGCGTTCCGTGAGATCGAGCCAACGCTGCTTGACACGCGGATAGTTGTCCTTGAGCGCGATGAAATCGGCGGCCTGCTCCAGGCAATCGGCGCACATGGTGTCCAGGTCGGTTTCGGTCAGCCTGTCGAGATCGATCGGCGCCGTCCCGCCGGCGGGCGCTTCCACCACGCCGCCAGCATCGGCCCGCGCGGCGGCCTCCCGCCGGTATTCGTCGGGCGCCCACGCACCAGTAGTAACCCGGCAGTCGCTCTGCAGGAGGCTATTTTGCCACCGGCCTTCCATGACCGTGTCGCTGACCACCTTCAGCTCCAGGATGCCACTACCGCCGCGCGCACTCGGACATTGCTGCGCGTAGGACACCGGGAAGCGGTAGTGACGCTTGCCCGTCAGCGTGTCCGCGTCGCGGGTCGCTTCGAGGAACAGTTCCCCCGACGTCCAGCCGAAAGTACCGGCAGCCTGGGCGCTCGGCGTGCGTATCCGGCCCTCGACCTTGCCGTCGCGCTCGACAAAGTCCACCGTGGTGCCGTCCCCGCGCGTCCACCGTCCATCGATGCCGCGAGATTGCGCGGCGGCGCCGCAGACAAGCGTGCCGGCGATCAGCAGCGAAAGCAGCGACGTGCGCACACCAGGGCTCATTCGCCGGCTCCCGGCCGCGCTCCGCCATCCCAGCGGCGGACCACGCCGGCGTCCGCCGAGATGGCACAGGCCGGTGCGGGCTTGGGCGGATCCTCGACCGCCCGTGGGAACACCGGCATCCGCCGGGGAGTCGTGAACGGCTCGGGCGTCGAAACAAGCGCCGCGATCTCGACGCGGTAGGCAAGGCTCGCCGCGGCGGCGTTCAGGCTGTCGACGCATGCCGGGTCATCCTGGTCGAGGCTCTCCCGGCCGGCCTGGGGCGCACCGCCGCGTCCTGCATGCCAGGCCGCGCGCGCCCTGAGCGTGACGAGCTGTGGCCATGCGTCGTCGATGAGCCAGTCCACGGTTTCCGACCAGCCGCGCAGCGCGGCGTCCAGGTATCGCGAATAGGCCGCCCGCTCCTCGCCGCCGGCGGTCGAGCCGGCCAGGCCGCGCGCCTCGCGCAGCACCTCCAGGCTGGCCATGAAGTTCTTCTGCGTGGCGGCGGCCGGACCCGCCAGCGAAGCGGCGACGTCGCCGGGAACGGCTGGAATCCCGTAGCGCCCGTATTCGGCCCGAAGGGTGCTCGCCAGCGCGCTGGAGCCGTACACGGCTTCGAACGACTTGAAGCGGGCCGCGACACAGGCAACCGCCTCATCGACGGCAGGCGTCATTCCATCTGGACCCCGCACGTCGAAATGGCATGATTCCGCGGCGGTGGCGCAAGGCGCACCAAACAGAACAAAGACGATCGCCGCTGTCAGCCTCTTCACCATCGTCCCCAACCGATGCTGGCTTCAGGGACCCGATGATAGCCGAGGTACCGGAATGCCGAAAGCCGCTACGGCGTTGCCTTGGTGCTCTGCTTTAGATCATGGCCGGCGACGGCGTAAATCGCGTCGAGCCTTTCGCGCGCCTGCCGCACCAGGGCCGGGTCGCGGCCCCACGCCACCACATGTTCGTATGACTGGGCCGCCTGGAGGATCTCGCCGCGCTTCACATGGAGGTGCGCGGCGATCAGCTCGATCTCCTGGCTCATGGGCAGCAGCCGTTTGGCCCGGTCGATCAGCGCAACGACATCGTCGGGCGGTCTGCCCGGCTGGATCAGCCAGGTGCGGGCAATACCCGACAGTGACAACACATGATCGGGATCGATTGCCAGCGCCTGGCGATAGCGCTCGGTCGCGGCGGCAACGAATGCCTCCCAGCCCGGCTTGGCGGCGGCAACCAGTTCGGCCGCGCGGCGGAGATGGAGCTCGCCATGGAGGCTCAGCATGTCCGGATCGCCGACGTCGGCAGGACCCGCATCGGCCAGGATCTTTTCCGCCTTCGGGATATCCTTGTTGGTGATGGCGACCGCGGCGAGCAACGCCCTCGCCCGCATGTTGCCGGGATTGATGGCGATCGCCCCTTCGATCAACTCGACGCCCTTGTCCTGCCGGGGGGAGAAGTGCAGCAGCGTATAAGCGAGCTGCTCGCGCACCTCGTCTGCCGGGGGCACGCGGATCGAGGGCTGGGGCAGCGGCGCATCGGGCCTGTCGAAGCGTTCCACGTCGTATTTCGCCACGCGCCGGTACTGGCGGATATGGCGCGAGAACGCCTCGTCCGATTCGCCGAAGACCTCCTCGAACACCGGCAACGCATCCACGGTGGGCGTGTTGAGCCGGTCGAGAAAGGCATAGAGCTTGGCCCGCCGCTCCGCGTCGGTCATCAGATAGTGGACGAGCAGCCAGGATTCGGCGTTGAAGTCGCTGTTTTCGTGCCCGATCTCGTACCCTTTGGCGTTGAGCAGCGAGCCGAGCGGGATGCGCCGTGTCTTGTTAAGGGTCAATACCCGGTGCATGGGCGGCGCACCGACCTTGTAGCGGCCGTCGCTGGTGACATCGAAGGTGGACAGGAACTCGGCGTAGCCTTCGTGGAACCACAGCGGGTAGCGCCGCCTGGCGTCGATCTCCAGCAGGTAGTGGACATATTCGTGGAGCACGCCGTCCATGCCCACGGTGCGGGTGTTTTGCTTGGTCCGGTATAGCGGGCCATAGGCGGTGTAGGTGACCTGCAGGCTGTCGGTACCGTCGGGCGCGCGGGCGGTCAGGTTGACCGCGGCCAGACCGCCGCGGTAGCTCTGCTGGAACGCACCGAACACATTGTCGCTGGCGATCAGCGACTTGAGCTGGCCGGCGCCGACCAGGGCGACGATATGGAACGGCAGCGGGTTCGAGTCGATATCGAGATTGGTCGCCTGGATGACCAGGCGGCGGAAGTCTTCGAGATTCTGCACCAGATACCGCGCGCGACTCTCGCCCGCATTGGTCAGCACCACGAAGTTGGCGGTCCGCGCCTCGACCCAGGAGCCCTCGGCGATTTTGGTGAGGTCGGACGCGGCGGCGGAAGGCAACGCCGCGCCGGCGACGAACATCGCCGCGAGCACCAGCCTTCCGAGCATCCTAGCGGCCATGCAGTGTATCCCCTTTACCCGAGAAGAGATGTGAGGCTAGGGTCGGCCCGACAAGGGACAATCGGGGAACGGGAGAGTTCGCATGGCACAGGTGACGACACATTTCGACACGATCGATGAATTGGTCGGTCAGAAACTCGGTACGTCGGATTGGCTGCTGGTGGATCAGGAGCGGGTCGACAAATTCGCCGAGGCGACCGGCGACTTCCAGTGGATCCACGTCAATCCCGAACGCGCCGCCAGGGAGTTCATGGCCGGCGGCACCATTGCCCACGGCTACCTGACCCTGTCGCTGCTGCCCGGCCTGATGCAGGGCATCCTCGCGGTCCAGGGCGTCGGCCACGGCATCAACTACGGCAGCAACAAGGTGCGCTTCACCAACATGGTGAAGGTCGGCTCGCGCGTTCGCGCCCACCAGACGCTGAAGAACGTCGAGCACCGCAAGGACGGCGGCAAGCAGATGACCTACGAGGTCACCGTCGAGATCGAAGGCCAGGAGCGCCCGGCGCTGATCGCCGAGACGCTGGGCCTGATGTATCCGGGTACTGGAACCAACAGCCTGTCCAAGGAGTAAGATGCCGCAACGATGGATCCGGCGGTTCTCCCAGGGCTACAGGGCGTTCCGCGACAACTATTTCGAGAACAACCGCCAGCTCTTCGAGCAGTTGCGGGACGGCCAGGCCCCCAAGGTCATGCTGGTCGGCTGCTGCGATTCGCGGGTCGAGCCGGCGCTGATCCTGGACGCGGGTCCCGGTGACCTGTTCATCGCCCGCAACATCGCCAACCTGATCCCGCCCTATGAGCCGGACATGCGCCACCACGGCACCAGCGCGGCGCTGGAGTTCGCGGTGAACAACCTGGGCGTCATCCACATCGTCGTCATGGGCCACGCCGAATGCGGCGGTATCCGGGCCGCGCTGATGGGCGAGCTGGCCGGAGAAAGCGAGTTCATCGGCACCTGGGTATCGATGATCGCACCGATCCGCAACGCCGTGCTCAGGGAAGCCGGCGACCGGCCGGTCGCCGAACAGCAGCGCCTGCTGGAGCAGCGCTCCATCGTTCAGTCGCTGAAGAACCTGGACAGCTTCCCCTTCGTCGTCGAGCGCGTGCGGGCGGGTACGCTGTTCATCCACGGCTGGTGGTTCGACATCCATTCGGGCGATCTGCTTGCCTACGATCCGGCGACCGATGCGTTCGGCGCGCTACCGTTCTGACCCACGCAAAATTTCGCGGACCGGCCGTACATCCGTTTGACTGCCGCGACCGTTAACCGCAGAGTTTTCTGGATGGGGACGCCTGCGGCGGCGGTTTTACTGTTGACGGGTCTCCGGCATCCGCCGGCGCGACTCTACGGAGGTCATCTGATGCGGAACTGGATTACTCTGGGCTTCCTGGTGGTGATGGCCGGCGCGCTGGCCGCCTGCGGCGACGATAAGGCGGCCGACAAGGCCAGCAATGAGGACAAGGTCCTCAACGTCTACAACTGGTCCGACTACATCGCGCCGGACACGCTGGCGACCTTCGAAAAGGAAACCGGCATCAAGGTCCGCTACGACGTCTATGATTCCATGCCCATGCTGGAGGCCAAGCTGCTGGCCGGCGGTTCGGGCTACGACGTGGTGTTTCCGTCGCTGACGCCGTTCCTCGCCCAGCAGATCAAGGCCGGCATCTACCAGCCGCTCGACAAGGCCAAGCTGTCCAACTACCCCGGCCTGTCCCCGGCCATCCTGAAGACCATGTCGAAGAACGACCCGGGCAACACCTACAGCGTGCCTTACATGGTCGCGCCCACGGGCATCGGCATCAACGTGGGCAAGGTGAAGGAGCGGCTGGGCACGGTCCCGCAGGGGAGCGGCGACCTGCTGTTCGATCCTGAGGTCACCGCCAAGCTGAAGGATTGCGGCATCAGCCTGCTGGACGATCCGGTCGACGTGATCCCCGCGGTGCTCGCCTGGCTGGGCAAGGACCCGACCAGCCAGGACCCGGCCGATCTGCAGACCGCCATGGAGGCGCTGCAGAAGATCAGGCAGAACCTGAAGTACATCCACTCGTCGTCCTACATCAACGACCTGGCGAATGGCGATTTGTGCGTGGCGCAGGGTTATGGCGGCGACCTGATCCAGGCCCGCGACCGCGCCAAGGAAGCCGCCAACGGCGTCGAGATTTTGGCGTTGGTGCCCAAGGAAGGCACCGCCTTCGTCATCGACACCATGGCAATCCCCAAGGACGCGCCGCATCCGAACAACGCCCACGTCTTCATCAACTACATGATGCGGCCCGACGTGGTGGCGGCGATCACCAACACCACCGGCTATGCCAATGCCGTGCCGGCATCGCTGGAAAAGGTGGACGAGGCGATCAAGTCCGATCCGTTCATCTATCCGTCCGACGAGGACCGGGCCAAGGGCTTCTCCGTGCCGCCGGCCGAGAAGGACTACGAGCGCGAGCGCACCCGCGCCTGGTCGACGTACAAGACGGAGACCAAATAGGAAATGGCGGTCGGATCCGGCGGCCTCCAGGACAAGCCCTGGACCGATCCCAAGGCCGAGCCCTTCGTCCGGGTTCAGGGCGTGTCGAAGCATTTCGGCGACGTCGCGGCGGTCAACGGCGTCGACCTCAACATCTACCGGGGCGAGTTCTTCGCCCTGCTGGGCGCTTCCGGCTGCGGCAAGACCACGCTGCTGCGCATGCTGGCCGGATTCGAGACGCCCAGCGCCGG
>LNFM01004544.1_pt1 | contig 29487 bp, 25 predicted proteins | sample 596031 | NCBI WGS metagenome assembly LNFM01 (sample SAMN04254537, study PRJNA301005) | activated carbon metagenome | isolation source: dual media filters at the Ann Arbor, Michigan drinking water treatment plant | place: USA: Ann Arbor
TGGGTGCGGTGGGGCTCGACGTGAGCTTTCCCGTGCGCAGCTCGACGGTGGGAGGGTTCTTGAGCGTGATCGATCTCGGTGGGCTCTTGTCACTTCCCGTCGGAGATCTGCAGGCGACGGTGCTCGGGCAAGACGGCTCGATGCGCGAGGGCTTGTTTCAGGTGTCGCCGCGGGTGTCGCCCGAGCAAGTGCTCTCTCCGGGCCTGTATTTTCGCTGGGGAATCTTCAACAGCCCCCTCGTGCTCGCCGTCGGCGGCTCGGTCACTCCAGCCGCGCGCCAGGTGCAAGAGCTGCGGACGGGCGGGATGATGGCCCCGGCGATCTCTCAGACCGTGAGCGTCTTTCGCGCGGGCGCGTTTCTCTCTGCCGACGTGACGCTGTTTCCGTTTTGAGAGCAGCGCGGGGATCGACGGCCTACGGGAGCACTGCGCGATGCAGCACCACGGGCCTCGTCATGTCGGCGTTGTCTGCGAACACCGCGTAGGCGCTGGACGCGACGCGATAGCGGACGGTGTTGCGCGAGGCGACGAAGAGCACGTCCACGCCGCTCGCGACCGCGTCTGCTGCGGCCGTCGGCACGAGCCTCAACGTGATGGCGTCCGCGTCCGTTGCTTCCGAAACCGCGAGCAGCCCCGACTCTCTCGCGAGCAGCCACGTGCCGCTCGCAGGGGTGGCGCCGTCGAGCAGGATGACCGACCCGCCTGCGCGAGCGAAGCCCGAGAGCGCGTCGCCCCAGAGCGCGGCGAGCGCGCTCATCGCTGAGCGCTGGTCGTAGACGAGCAGCGCGTCGTAGCGGTCGACGGTGAGCTCGCGGGACAGGTCCGCTTCGGACGCGAGCGGCGTGCGTCGCACGCGACCAGCGCCCAGCATCGAGTCGAGGATGCCGTCGACGCGCATGCGCACGGCGCCGTCTGCGTAGCGCGCGAACGTGAGCACTCGGATGTTGCCTCGCGCTCCGAGCCCTACGGCGTTGGCGAGGATCACGTCCTGCGGAGGGCGCGAGGACTCGTAGTCGCAGCCGATCAGGACCATGTGCCCGGCGCGCGCGGCGCGGCAGCGACCGCCGTTGCAGATGCCGGTCGGGCAACGCACTCCGCAGCCGCCGCAGTGCTCGGGGTCGCTGTTGGGGTCGACGCACATGCCGGCGCACTCGATGAGCGGCGGCGCGCAGCGAGGAACGCACATTCTCAGCGAGCACAGCTCGGCCGCGGCGCAGGTCCTCCCGCAGGCTCCGCAGTTCGCTCGGTCTTCTGCGAGGTTGACGCACGTCGAGCCGCAGTTGACGAGAGGCGGGGCGCAGCCGCTGTCGCCGACCGCTCCATCGCCAGCACCTCCGCCGTCGGGAGGGGCGCCGTCCGTGCTCGTTGCATCGCTGCCCACGGCGGCGTCGCTCGCATCGGAGGACATGCCGTCGATCGGAAGATCGCCATCGATCGAGCCATCGATCGAGCCATCGATCGAGCCATCGATCGAGCCATCGATCGAGCCATCTGGGGCGCCGTCTTGCGGCGGAGCTTCGTCGCGAACGTCGCGCACATCATGGGTCGCGTCTGCGGCGTCCATCGCGCCGTCTGCGCGGACGCAGCGGCGGGTTGCGCTCTCGATCCAACCGGGGGCGCATTGTCCGCCGACGAGCGAGCTCGGGCATCCGGCGAGCGCGACGGAGAGCGCGGCGAGCGTGGTGGCGATCGATGCAGCGCGAGCGTTCATGGCGTGACCCCCGGTCGAACGTCGATGTAGCCGCGCGGAGTAAACGCGCGGCCTGGTGTGCGTCTGCCGTCGAGCACGAACTCGACGCGTCGGTTGAGCGCGCGACGCCAGTAGTCCTCGCCATAGGCGACCGGCTGCCTCTGTCCGTAGCCGATCGGGACGAAGCGAGCCCGCGGGACGCCATAGCGCGCGAGGGCGTCGATGATGGCGCGCGCGCGCAAGAGCGAGAGACGAAAGTTGTAGTGCTCGTCGCCGATGGAGTCCGCGTGCCCCTCGATGAAGACGATGTTGAACTCGGGATGCGCGTTGAAGATCCGCGCGATATCACGCAGGACCGGCTGGCTCTCGGGCGTGATCCGGATCGAGTTGAAGAAGAACCGAAGCTGGTCGACGTACTGAATGCGTCCGTCGAGGACGCGCGCGAGGCTCTCGTCGGGGCAGCCGTCTTCGTCGCTGATTCCGTTGATCACCTCGGGGACGAGCGGGCAACGATCCGCGGTGTCGGGGATCGTGTCGCGGTCGTTGTCTGGATCGGGGCAGCCATCCGTGTCTTCGAAGTTGTCGTAGTCTTCTGGGTCGTTGACGCAGCGATCGACCGGGTCGCTGATGCGATCGTTGTCCGTGTCTGCGTCGGGGCAGCCGTCGTGATCGAGGTCGCTCGCGAGCGAGTGAACATGCGTCCGACAGCGAGGCGCTTGCATCTGCTGCGCGACCCGGCGGCGGGGCTCGTTGCGCTCTGCGCGGCGCTCTGCAGGCGCTCCGAACGAGCGCGACAGCTCGAGCCCCGCGGTGACGAACTGACCGTCTCCCGGCAGCACCGAGGGAAGGACGTCGAACAGTCGCCAATAGCCCACAGAGGCGCCAACACTGAAGGGAGCGAAGCGCACGACGAGGCCCGCGCGCGGAGTGATCGCGGGGGCGAAGCGCGTTCCGGTGAAACCCGCGGCGACCGAGAGCTCGAGGAAGGGGCTGACGCGCGCGGGCGGCGCGAGGGGTTCGATCCTCGCCAACGCGGCGAGCGCCACCCAGCCCCCAGGAGCTGTGGGCGCGAGCACGCCTTCGGGCAGCTGCGGATTGACCAGCGAGAGCATCGACAGCTCGATCGCGCCGCCGAGGCTCAGCCAGGGGAGCGGCCGCGCAGCGACCGCCATCGACAGCCCCGCTCCCGGACCGAACAACTGCGTCTGCGGCGCGGCGACCGGGATCACCGCGGCCGCGCTGCCGCGCAGCTCCACCTGCGCCCGCGCTGTGGCCGGCGCAAAAAGCAGGATCGCCGTGATCGCTGAAGCAGATCGACCGAGCACTGAACCCAACGACGATTCATAGCACAGTCGGACGAACTATGGAATTAACGTGCTCGGATCAGTGTGGGTAGAACGCCCACGATTCCTCTCTCGTCGTGCGAAGGGATGCGGCCTGCTTTCGCGGTACGTTCGTGACGCGTGTCGCTGCGCAAGCACAAGCAATTCGAGAGAGACAAGCCTCACATCAACGTCGGCACGGCGGGGCACATCGGGCACGGCAAGACGACGCTGAGCGCCGCGCTCTCGGCCGAGCTCGCGCGCGCGGGTCGGCCAGCGGCGACCCCCATCGCAGTGATCAATCGAGGCGGCGCGTGGCGGGGACGAAATCTCGTCGTCAGCTGCATGTCCGGCTACCTCGAGTACGTCACGGAGAAGCGTCACTATTCGCACGTCGACTGCCCTGGGCACGCGGACTACGTGAAGAACGCGCTGACGAGCCTGTCGCAGATGAACACCGTGATCTTCGTCGTGAGCGCGACGGACTCGGTGATGAGCCAGAGCCGCGAGCACATGCTCTTCGCGAAGCAGCAAGGGGTCGCGCGGACCGTCGTGTTCATCAACAAGTGCGACATGGTCGAGGACGAGAGCCTGCTCGACCTCGTCGAAGAAGAGAGCCGCGAGGCGCTCGTGGACGTGGGCTTCGACGGCGACGAAACGCCGGTGATCCGAGGATCTGCGCTCGGCGCGCTCGAGCAGCAGCCGCGGTGGCTCGGCGCGCTCGACGCGCTCGTCGACGCGATCGACGAGACCTCTCGAGACGTCCCCGCGCGCGACGAGGCTCCGGCGCTGATGCCGCTGTGGAACCGCTACTCGATCGCCGGCAGAGGGACCGTGGCCGTCGGCGTGCTGCAGCGAGGGTGCGTCGCGAAGGGCGACGAGCTGCAAATTCTCACGCCAACCGAGACGATCGTCAGCAAGGTGCTCGACGTCGAGACGTACCGACAGAAGCTCGCGGCAGCGCACGCAAACGACGCGATCGGCGTGCTGCTCGGAGGAGTCTCGCGCTACCAGCTCCATCGCGGTGACGTTGTGTGCGCGCCCGGTTCGCTCGTTCGATCGACGGCGTGCGAAGCGACCATCACGCTGGTCCTGCCCCCGCCAGGACGGCGCCGCACGCCCATCATCAACGGGCACAGCGCGCAGCTCTTTTGTGGAACGCTCGACGTCACCGCGCGACTCGCGCTGCCTCCGGGTCAGTACTCGGCCTCTGCTGGCGACACCGTCGACGTGACGATGACGTTCATCAAGCCCATGGCCTTCGACGAGCGCCGCGGGATTGTCCTTCGAGACGGCGCCGGCACGATGGCGTTTGGTGTGATCAAGCGCCTGATCGACTGAGCCGTCACGCTGCGCGGTGATGATCGAATTGAGCGCTACGGTTCTGGATGTGGTGGCATCTATCGCTATGCCCATGAACAACGCGCATCGAATCGGTCGCAGAGTCGCTCTCGCCCTCGCGCTGCTCTCGCCCACGGCGGGAGCGCAGAGCGCGTCGCTTACTGATGTGCCGGTGGCGCGCGCGGCGGGCGCGGCGGACGTTGGGCCAGGCTCGTCGACGCAGCCGTCGAGCGCGAGCCCCGCGGGCTTCGAGCTCAACCCGAGCTCGCGTTTCTGGGCGGTACGCGCTTCGGTCGAGCTGGGAACGATCGCGGTGCTCTCGCACACGATTCAGTTCGGTCGCAACGGAAGCACGATCGACTATGTGCGAGAGGGAGGGCAGAACAACCTGGCGCTCTTTGCTCGCCTGAGCGCCGAGCTCGAGCTCGGCCATCACCACAACTTCGTCTTTCTGTACCAGCCCATCGACCTGCGCACGCAGGCGCGGCTCTCGCGGGACGTGACGGTCAACAACATCGTTTTTCCTCGAGATAGCTCGCTGGATTTGCGGTACGGCTTCGACTTCTACCGTGCGAGCTACGCGTACGACTTCTTCGCGGACCCCCGCCAGGAGCTGTCGGTCGGCCTCTCGTTTCAGATCCGCAACGCCTCGATCTCGTTCACGAGCACGGACGGCGCGCAGCGCACGATCAACAACGACATCGGGCTCGTCCCGGCGCTGAAGGTCCGCGGGCGATACACGCTGCGCTCGGGCACGTTCTTCGGCTTCGAGGTGGATGGAATCTACGCGACGATCCCCGGGCTCAACGGCAGCGACATCCCGTTCGAGGGGGCGATCATCGACGGCTCGCTGCGCGCGGGACTGAGGCTGTTTGGACCGACCGAAGTGTTCTTGAACCTCCGGTACCTCGGCGGCGGCGCGCGCGGGACCGAGCGTGCGCCGGACCCGCCCGGCGACGGCTACACCAACAACTGGCTGCACACCCTCGCGATCTCCATCGGCGCGAACATCCGCTGAACGCTCGCGGGGGAGCGCTCAGCTCCGGTGTAGACGGCGATCGCGGCGGCGCGCGAGCACGGATACTCCCGCGATTCCAAGGGCGATCGCTGTCCACCGCGGACGCTCGGTCCTCGTCGTTCGGCAGCCGCAGCCGCCGTCCACTGCTCCTCCGCCCGAGGATGCCTCGACCCGGCGCGCGTCGGTCACGGCTCTGGCGTCCTCTGCGGGAGCGCCAGCGTCTTCGACGAGACCGCTGTCCATCGAAGCGACGCCAGCGTCTGCGGGTGGCATCGTCGGATCGATCGTGAGTCGAAGGCGCGCGGCGCTGCGCCTGCTGTGGGCGCGGCGGTCAATCGATCGTTCACGTACGTGACGGACTGCGCGCTCGCGGCCGAGGGAGAAAGCGCGAGCGCCGTCGCCGTCATCAACGCCAGGGCCTTCGTGAATCGACGCTCGAACGACACCATGATGATCGACACTCTGTCGCACTCTCGTCCGCGGCGATCGCGTCGCTGCGTCGTTCGACAGGACGACGATGACGAGGCGGATCCCTTGCGGTGAATCGACAGTAGTCAGGGGATCATGCGCGTTCGAAGATCCCTCTGTGCGCAGCCCTCTCTCGGTCACGCTCTCGCTTCTGGCGCTCGTCTCTCTGTCCTGCTCGCGGCGGAGCGAGAACATCGCGCGATCGGCGCTCGACCCGCGGCGCTCTCCCCAGCGGGAGCGCTGTGTTCGCGGACGCAGGCGCGGTCGACTCGCAGCTCCCCGACGCGTCTCGCGTCGCGCTGGTTCGCGTCGCTCCTGACCTCGCCATCGCGAGTCCGTGCACGGGCGCGAGCGTCGCGTTGCCCGAGTGTGCGCAGGGAGGGTGCGCGCCGAGCGCCGCGGTGGACGTGCGCTGCGAGGCGCGGGGCCGTTCGTTGTACCTCCAGCCGATTCGGGGCAGCGATCGCGTGGGAGCGTTTCTCTCGGGATGGTCTGCCGTGGTCACCGTCGATGCTCGCGGAGCGTTGCAGACGCACGGCATTCCACCGGCGTTTGCCACGCCGTTCATGAACGTCGAGGCCGCGCGCGAAGGACAGCTCTGGCTCAGCGCCACCTCCGGAACGATCCCCGCCACCCTCTCCACGGTCACGCTCGAGGGCGGCCAGTGGACCTCGCGAACAGTCTCGGTCTATCCCCGCGCGGGCTGGGTTCGCGGGCTCCTCTGGCCCGAGCCGTCGTCCGCGATACCTCAGTTCTACCTGCAGATTCCCTACGAAGAACAGATCCGCTTCGACCCTCCTGCGCGCGACGGCGAGCCGTGGACCGAGGCCGCGCGGGTTTCGCTGCGCGCGCTGACTCCGCAGCTCGCCGCGGACCGATCGCTGCTCGCTTATGGTTGGACGACGGACTCGATGGCGTCCGCGACGCTCGCTCGATGGTCTTCGCAGGGGTCCGGAACGCACCGCTATCCTTCGATCACCTCCTCGCGCCACACCGAGGGGCCGCGATGGCTCGCGCCGACTGGACAGCGATCGGAGTCCCTCGTCCTGTTGCAGGTCGAAGACGGACTCGAGCTCGTCGCGATCGACGGCGATCGTGTCACTCCCCGCGGGCGCTGGGAGAGCAGCGATGGCAGAACTCGCGAGAGCACGTCGGTCTCTTGCCGAGACAGCGCGCGCGCGGAGTCCGCTCGGCCCTTTGTGCGAGTCGTGCGCGAATCGTTTTCGCTCGTGGGCGAGCCGTCCGGCCGCGCGTGGGTGATCTTCGAACGGCAATCGGGCGACGAACGAGCGTCCGTCGAGCAGCGGTGCCAACCGAGCCCGCCTGGATACCAGGGCGCTTCGGATCCGTGCCGCTGCTTTGTGGGAGTGAGGGCCGAGGTGCGAAGGAGCGAGGTCGTCGTCGCCGAAGTGAGCGGCGCCCCGCGTGAGCGCTGGGTGTACCCCATCGCGGGCGGCTACGGTCCTGTGAGCTTCTTCGGCGCATTCGCGGGAGCGAGCTCGCTCATCATCGTGCTTCCTCTCTTTGTGAGCGACAACCGTCGAGGACACAGGATCTTGTGGCTCGATCGATCTCGGCTCTGATCGCGCGAGCTCGCGAAGGACGACCGACGATCGAGCGCAGAGATGGGTCGAGTCGCTGGTCGTCGCGACCGGTCGCGGCGTGTGGGCATTGACAGCGATGCGCGAGGCCGCGAGCCTCGAATCACACAACAACGGCGAAGACGCCTGTAGGCCCAGAGGAACACCAGGCGTGGACATCGAACAACTGCACGTCATGAGGCGACGAGGCGAGCTCGAGCGCGCGGTCGCAGAGCTCAAGCGAAGGGTCGACGAGGCTTCGGCCGGCGACGACCGCGGCGACGCGCGCGCCGCACGTGCCGACCGCGCGTCGTCCGCGGAGCTCGACGTGCGCGCATCCCTCTTCGATCGATCGGGGTCACGCTCTCGGCTCCGTGGCTTGCGCTGCTGTCGATGGTTGTACGCTACGCTCGCTCGGTGAGCCTTCGCGCGCGCCATCCCTCCATCGACGCTCGCTCGTAGCTCGGGCGCATGGAACCCTACGCGTCCGACCTGGAATTCGCCCTGTTTTGTGGGGCTGCTGCGCTCGGCGCCGTCGTCGCGCTCTGCGGCGATTTGCTGCTTCGCGCGCGGGCGACGGGCTCGTTCGAGCAGCGGGTGACGATCGATTCGGGGACGGGACAGGGGCCGTATCGTCAGGGGTGGTTCGAGAGGGTCGTGTCCATCGACGCTCCGCTCGCGCTGCGAGTCATCGTCGCTCGCGGACACCCTGGCGCTCGCGGCGCTCGTGGGCTTGCGGATGCTCCACGGTGACGATCAACGGAGCGGAGTGCCTAGCGCAGAGATGCACACATCGGCGCAGGGCTCGCTGCGATGGTGGTGCTTCCGTCGTCGACTCGATTCGAAGATTGAATGTCTCGCGCGCGTTCGGCGTTCAACGCGACGCTGCACTCGCGCTGCAGCCCCGAATGGGTTTCTTCGCCACTCAGCGTGGGGTACTGTCCCCACACGCGCCAAGGCGCCTTTACCCCCCAGAGGATCTGGCCCCCGATGCAACTCGTTCGCTCTGTGCTTCGTTCGAAATCCGCTGTCCCGATGATCACCTGCGCGGCGCTCGCGTTTGGCGCGCTCCGCGTCGCGTCTGCGCAGATCGCTCCCGATGGTGGCGCTCCCGCCGCTGGCGCTGGTGCTCCTCGCGCTGACGCTGGCGCCCCTCGCGCTGACGGGGGCGCTTCCTCCCGGCCGCAGGTCGAAATCGCCGCGGATCCCGCGGCGTACACCGGGCCCGCCCCGTACTTCAACGTCAACCCTCCGCGCGTGACCGCGGGCCTCACCGCTCCGGCGATTCAGCGCCTCGTCACGAGGCAGAAGGCCCCGCTCGTCGATTGCTACAAGCGCATGCTCGCCGCCGCGCCGAACGCGCAGGGACGCATCGAAGTGCACTTCGAAGTGATCGCCGGAGGCTCGGGCCTGATCGACCGCGTGCACTTCACGCCGCACCGCAACAACTCCTTCGAGACGTGCGTGCGCAACGCATTGAACAACTTCACCTGGTCCAACCCGCGCGGCGCGCCCTCTACGACGATCGACCTCGCGATCGACGTGGCGCCCACGCCCCCCGCTCGCCCCGGTCGTCGCTGAAGACCCGACGCGTCGCTCGCGTCGCCGAGAGACCCTGACGCTCAGCGTCGTGCGCGCGGCACGGAGCTCGCTCGGAGCTGCGCCGCGAGCCAGTCCATCACCACGCGCACGCGCCGCGGAACGCGGGCCCCGTGCGCATGAACGATCGTCACCGGCAGCGCCGGAGCGCGATGCGAAGGGAGCACCTCTTCGAGCTCGGACCGCGAGGGATCTCGGTCAACACGCTGGCTCCTGGCGCGATCGAGACGGACTTCGGCGGCGGCGCGGTGCGCGACAACCCGCAGCTCAACGCGATGATCGCCGGTCAAACGCCGCTCGGTCGCGTCGGGCTCCCCGATGATATCGGCGGCGCGCTGGCGATGCTGCTCGCTCCCGAGAGCCGTTGGATCAACGGTCAGCGCATCGAAGCGGCTGGCGGCATGCACGCGTGAGCTGCGTCACGGCGAGGCTGCGCTGTCGGCGTCCGTGTCAGCTCGCTCGCGGCGCGGCGCGGGCGGAGGTTTGTTCTTCGGGGGGCTCGGCCTCGGTCTCGTCGATCTTGCCGATGTCGAGCGTCCGAACGCCTTCGGCGTCGATGGTGATGATGTCCTTGAACCGCTGCCCGAAGACAATGTCCTCGAGCGCGTAGAACTGCCTCGCGTGCACCGTGGTGCTGAGCGTGTCGTCGAGGCCCATGAGCGACACGATGATGGACGCGTTTTTCTTCGCGAGGTCCTCGGAGCTCATGCCGGCGAGCGGGCTCTGCTCGTCGATCACGTGAAAGACCGTCCAGCTCAAGCCGAACGTCGGCGTGGTGTCGCGCACGAGGCGCAGGTCGCGCAGCTTTCGCAGGCGCTCGCCCTCCTTCGTCGTCTCGTCGAGCAAGAGCGCGACGTGCACCTGCGCCTCGAGGATCTGGTTGGACCGCTCGTTCGCCATGCGAAAGAGCAGCGTCGGCGCGCCGTCGCGGCGTTGAATCAACACCTGCTTCGAGAAGCGAACCCGCGACGTCGGCTTGGAGAACTTCGCGAACATCAGGCCCGTGGCCATCGCCGTTCCGAGCAGGCCGAACAGCGCCTCGATGGTCACCAAAATGTTCGCGAAGCCGGTCTTCGGCGTCATCTTGCCGTAGCCGATGGTGGCCATCGTCCGGACGCTGAAGAAGAACGCGTCGAAGAATCGATGCCCCGTCCCTCCCTCGAGCGCGCCTGGATCGAGCAGGTACAGCGCGGCGAACACGAGGTTCATCAGGATGTACCCGACGATGACGATCGCGAAGAAGCGGCTCCACGAGGTGGTCAACAGAAAGTGGTAGAGGTCGGCCATCACGCTCTTTTCGAGCCCGATCCGGCGGATGCTCTCCGGTCGAAATGGCGACGCGCGCTGAGGGGGACGAGGGGGCGTTTGTTGTTCGGACATGCTCTGTGACTTCTGCGCGTTGGGGCCGTCGTGCGCGTCGATGCCGCACAGCGTATCCAGCGCGCCGATGATACCACGTCGTTCGCGCGCTTCGAGCGCGGTCACTCGCCTCCTGCTTCGCTCGCTCGACGTCGGCCCAGCGCCGCAGATCGCCCCGCAGGCTCGCGTCGTCGACTACCGCGCGGCGAACACGCGGAGGTGCTCGAGGGCGGTGTTGCGATGGATCTCGAGCACCGGGGCGATGCCGCCCGAGGGATCTCGCTGGTATCCACCGGCCAGATTCCACACGAGTGGGAGTTGTAGGGCCGACGCGAGGTCGAACACGAGCGCGTCGCGCGCGCGCAGCTGCTCGGTGTCGAGCCAGCCGCCGAGCGGGTCGTTGATGTGGGGATCGGCGCCGGCCTGATAGAGCACGAGGTCCACCTCGCGCATGGCGCGCAGCTCTGCCTCGAGCCTCGCGAAGAACGCAGAGGCGTCAGACGGCCTCCGAAAGTGCCTGCCCGCGGTGAAGTGGCTCACCCAGCCGCCGCAGCCGAGGCGCGCGATGATGTCCGACGTTCCATCACCTTCGTGTTGGTCACAGTCGATGATCGCGACCCTGGCGACGCGACCCTCGGCCTTCAGCGCGAGCGCCGTCACCATCAGCCCGTTGAACGTGCAATAGCCCCATCCTCCGCTCCATCCTGCGTGGTGAAAGCCAGAGACCGGCGCGCACACCGCGGTCCGCTCTGCCAGCGCGACGCGGGCGCCGTCGAGCATCGCGCCCGTCGTGTACGGCAGCGACGCGGCCAGCGCCGGGTCGCGCGTTCCGAAGCCGTTGTCGCGCCGCAAATCCAGCACGCCATCGACGTGCGCGCGGTCGTGAGCCAACGCGAGCTCGTCGCGGGTGGCTGGCGTCGGCGCGAGGACGCGCAGCGCAAGCCCCTGCGAGCGCCAGTCTTCGACCGCCTGCGCCGGCTTCGCTGCGCTCGGCGAGTCGGACTGCGCTGGGGCTTGCATCAATCGACTGAACATCACGGTGAGCGCTCGGGTGAGGGGCATCGAAGTTCTCCTTGCAGCAGAGCTGCGATCGGGGCGCCTCTGGTTTGCCCACTCGGTCATGATCCTTCAATGCATGTAAAAGTATGTTCCATGACTGCTGAGTACGGTTCGAATCGCCCGTTTGTCGGCCTCACGCTCGAGCGACTCGAGAGCTTCATCGCCGTCGCTGACGCTGGTGGGATCGCGAAGGCCGCTCCCGGCAACCCCACGCGTCAGAGTCAGCTGTCGCGACAGCTCCGCGAGGTTCATCGCGCGCTCGGCTTCGAAGTGACCGAGCGCAAAGGGCACGGCGTGGCGCTCACCCCGCGCGGGGCGCGGCTGCGCGCGCTCTTGCGCGAGTTCTACGGGACCCTCGGCGCGCTGCGCTGCGAGCACGCCGCAGAGCCCGTGTCGCTCACGCTCGCCGCGGGCGACAGCGTCCTTCGGTGGGTGGTGCTTCCGCGGATCTACGAAGCGCTCGCGCTCGCCCCGGGCGTCGACCTCTCGGTGCGCGCCGTGACCAAGGGCTTCGATGCCGTGCGGGACGGCGAGTTCGACCTCGCGATCTCTCGCGCTCGCCGCAAGCCCGACGGAATGAAGCTCGCTCGCATCGGAGCCCTTCGCTACGCGCTCTTCGCTCCGCGAAAGCTCCGCGATCGCTTCGAGCCGCGAGCGGTCGCGCGGCTGCCCTTCGTCTACGTGACGGGCGCCGACGACGTCATGAAGAAGCTGTACGAAGCGCTCTTGGACAAGCCGACCGTCGCGCTGCGGTGCGAGACGTTTCCGCAAGCCGCGCTGGCGGTGGGGTCGGGACACTACGCCGCCCTGTTGCCGGTCGCGGCTGCGAGCGAGATCCCGCGCGCCGTCGCCGGACCGGTCACTGGATTGAACCTGTCGGCGCTCGACCTTCCGCTCGCGCTGGTCGCGCGCGAGCGACGGCTCGACGCGATCCCAGCGCTGAGCGCGCTGCACGCTGCGCTCGCCAAGCACCTGGCGCGCGTTTTGGAATCGTGACTCGTCGCAGCGAACGACCGTTGGTGGTGCCGGTCCGATCGGCGCCCCGAAGCGCTCTCTTCACGCGCCGCGGGCCGCGCGGACGCGCTCGATCAACGCTCGCGCGTCGAGCGGCTCGATGACGCTCACTCGGTCTCGCGCGGCCGTCGCGTCGGTCGTCCCGAGCCCGCGCTCGGTCGCGATCACGCGCACGCCGCGCTCGATCGCCTGCTGCACCTCGGGCGAGTAGCTCTCGCACACGGCGGGCGCGAGCACGAGGTCGACTCCGTCGAGCGACTCCCGCTCTCTCGCAGAGCTCTCTTTGACCCTCGGATGCTCGAAGAGCGCGCGCGGCTCGCTGCCTTCTCCGCGCCGAACGAGCAGCGTGCACTCGGGCATCGCGTCGAGCAGCGCGAGCGCTTCGTCGCTTCCGTTGCGGGCCGCAGCGAAGCCCGCGAGCAGCAGCGTGAGCGGCCCCTGGCGGGAGATCGCGCGGACCGACGCGCGATTCATGGACGCTGGCGCTGGCGCGATCGAGATGGGCGCGTCGCATCCGTGCTCGGCGAGCGATCGAGCCGCGTACGGGCCCTTCGCGACGACCGAGGTGGCCAGCGTCCACTCGGCGCGCTGCCGAGCCACGACGCGATAGGGTGCCCGATAGCGACGCAAGAACGCGCGCTCGGGGTGCTCGATCGCCGCGCGGTCGAGGTCCTCGTGGAGGGCGTCGAGCACAGGGGTGTCTTGAATCCATGTGCGTGACGCTCGCGGCGCGACCGCCGTGGCCTTCGCGAACACGCGCCGCGCCGCGCCCGACGCGGCGATCACCGCGGTCACGTCCCGAGGCAACAGCTCGCCCGCGAGGGCGTCGGCGGCCGCGCGAAACGCAAAGCGCGCTGCCAGCTGCCGATCGGCGCGACCGCGCTCCCACAGGCGCGAAGCGGCGATCGCGGGGTGCCAGAGGGCGATCGATCGCGCGTGCACGAGCGCCGAGCGCGGCGCAGAGAAGCGTGCGATTCGAGCGCGGATCGTCGCCGGCAGCGCCGAGGCAAACGGCGCGAGCGACGACAGGTCCCACGGAGCGAAGAGCCACGCGGGCCCCTCGTGCGAGGCGAGGGCCTCGGCGACCCAGCGCGCAGGCTCGGGAGCGATGACGGCGAGCGTCACGGGCGCTCCGGTCCCAGCAGCGCGAGGCGCTCTTCGCGCGCGTGACACTCGGTCTCGCCGCAGGTGAGACAGCTCCGGGACCGCTCGTCTTCGACGAGCACGCGCTTGAAATCGTGGGCTACCACCTCGCGACCTCGCCGCGGGTCGCGCGGGTCGGTGACCGTTCGACAGACGACGGACTCCCGCACGAGGCCGCTCGGGTCCTCGCGGAGCGCGACGCGGTCGTTGTCGAGCGAGACCTCGTAGGGCAAGGGACGGTCGCCCTCGAGCGCGAGCGCGAGCTCGTCGCCGATGAGCTGCGCGCGAAGCGTAAAGGACCCGCGCTTGGGCCGAAATCGCAGGTCGATGTGCGCGTACGCGACAGTGGCGTCGGCGCCGACGAGCGCGCCTTCTTCTGGCGGCACGGCCTCGAGCGAGTGCCCGTAGCGCTCGACGATGGCGAAGTCCGCGCGAAGCGCCAGGCGAAAGAGCCCGTTCGAGAGCAGGCAGAGCCCGCCGCCGATCGCGGGGACGACGCAGCCGCCAGCCAGCTCCATGCCTGCGACGAAGCCGCGTGACGCCGTCGCGGGGCCGAGCGTTCGCCAGAAGGAGAACACGCGATCGTCGCGGAGCTCGAGCCCGTGAAACGCCGTGGCGGCGAGGGCGAGGTTGCGGCGCTTTCCTCGCTCGAAGACCGGGTGCGCGTGGGGGTCTTTGCGCGAGACAGAGAGCCGCTCTTCGAGCACGACGACGCGCGCAGCGCCGCGGGTGGCCAACGTCGGGGCAGAGAACTCTCGTGGCTCGATCGCCCATCGCGCGAGCCGCGCGGCGGTGAGCGCGGCGCGTTTGCCATCTCGCATCGCGAGGGCGAAGGGCGACTCGTCGATCAGCGTGGCGCGAGCGCGCTTCGTCTCTGGCGCTGTTTGCGACCGCAGTCGCCCCAGCGGAACATCGACCTGATCAGCACGCATACGACTACAAGCGTAGCGCTCGTGGGACCGCAGCGTATTCCCGGAGTCTCCTCGCCGTCGGGACGGCGCTCCCCGCGCGGCGCGCGCTGCCGGCGCTCGTAAAGCTCACGCTCGCGACGGACCAGCCGAAGTTCTCGCTCATCGAGCTTCCTCGGGCGCTGGCCGTGGAGCGCTCGGGGCTCCCGCCCGAGACGCCGAGGTACAGATCGACCTGCCCTGCGACGAGGGGTCCGACGCGAGCTCTGGGAGCGCCGAGCACGACGTCGGCGATCCCGTCGCCGTTGTGATCGCAGAAGCTCGAGAGAGCGCGAGCAAAGTCAGTGTCTTCTTGTTGTCCGTTGATTCCCCAGAAGCGCGCGCCGACGCCCATCGGACCGCCGGCGAAGAAAGACACCGCGCCGATCGGCCCGATCGAAGGCATCCCGCCTCGCGGCGCTCCGATCGCGAGGTCATCGAAGCCATCGCCGTTGAGGTCGCCGACGATCCTCGCGATGGTCGGGCCCCCTTCGATGCTGGGCCCGACGACGGTCGCCGCCACCGCGGGCATGCGCGTCGCGCGCCCGAGAAACACCTGCGCGACCGCGTTGCTCGTGTCTTGCCGGCTCGCTCCCACGACGAAGTCGCTCAGCGCGTCGTGGTTGACGTCGCCCATCCCGAGGTCGGTCGCTCGCTGGACGGCGATGCTGAAATCCGGCGCGTTGACGAGCATCTCTCGCCCGAAGAAGACGTTGACCGACTGCGGCATCGACAGCTCGTCCGGCGCAGCGAGAACGACGAAATCCGACCGCCCGTCGCCGTCGAGGTCGCCCCCGCCCCTCACCAGGCGACCGAACCCGAGGGGCAGTCGCATCCCGCCGATCTCGAATCGACGCATTCGCTGCCGGACGAGCTGGCCCCCGAAGAGCACCGTCACGCCGCCGGCGTGCTCGCCGAAGGTGCCTCGAATTCTGGGGCTTCCAATCAAGACGTCTCCATAGCCGTCGCCGTCGATGTCGCCGCCGGCGCTCACGGATTCGCCGTATCCGAAGACCATGTCCCCGATCGTGGCGGCCGGGATGGACAGCGGCGCGCTCGTATCGACGCCCGTCGCGCTGCCGAAGAAGATCGCGACGCGACCCGCGCCGACCACTCCGTTGCGCGCCGCGTAGGGAGCCCCGACGATGAGCTCGCCGAATCCATCGCCGTTCATGTCGCCGGCGGACGCGACAGACGTCCCGAAATTCTCGAACCGCTCGGCTCCTTGCAGCTCGACGTCTCGCCGAAGCGTGGGCGTCGCGCTGCCATAGCTGATGTGCACCGCGCCCGCCGCGGGCAGCCCGTTTGGCGCAGCGAAGCGCGCGCCGATCGCTACGTCGTCGCGCCCGTCGCCGTTCAAGTCGAGCCTCGGGTGGGTGCTCGTGTCGACCGACGCGTCGCTCGCGCTCGTCGCGGGTGTGTGAAACAGCCACGTCGCGCTGGGGATCGCGTCCGTCACCGCGCCGCTTCGCGTGCGCACCCGCCAGAAGATCGTGCTGCGCGCTGGCAGCGGCTCGCGTGGCTGAAATGTCTCTCCCTCGACGTCGGCCGCGACGATCACCGTCGCGCACGCGCGGTCCCGGCAGAGCTCGACGCGAGCGCCCCTCGCGCCTCGCGCAGAGGACCAACGAAGCCTCGGTCGAAGCCCCGACGTCGTGCCGAGCGAGAGCGGCGCGAGCGGTCGAGGCGTGCCCTCGACGCAGTCGACGCCGATCAGCCGCTCGGTCGGACGGCACGAGGCTCCGGCCTCCTGCGAGCCATCGACGGACGAAGCGTCCTCGATCGGGGGTCTGTCGGGCATCGAGGTCGATCCGTCGACGTTCGAGCTGACCGTTGGCGCGACGCTCGCGCCGCACGCGGCGAGCAACCCCGCGAGCGTTGTTCCGAGGAGTCGAGCGGCTCTCATGTGCGCGGATTGTAGCGGCTTCGAGGCTGCTCTTGCGAGCGCGGGTCGTTGCGCGCGCAACGACATCCGTGTTACGCGCCCGCAGGTTTTACGGAGAACATCGAATGGCCTTGCAGATCGGCATCGTCGGGCTGCCCAACGTGGGCAAGAGCACGCTCTTCAACGCGGTCAGCACGACGGCCAAGGCCGAGTCGGCCAACTATCCGTTTTGTACGATCGAGCCCAACCGCGGGACGGTGATCGTCCCGGACAAGCGCTTCGACGCGCTGGTGTCTCATTTCAAGCCGGCCAAAGAGGTCCCGGCCTCGATCGAGTTCGTGGACATCGCGGGCCTCGTGCGCGGCGCGAGCAAGGGCGAGGGCCGCGGCAACGCGTTCTTGTCCAACATCCGCGAGGTCGACGCGATCGCGCACGTCGTTCGCTGCTTCGAAGACGAAGGGATCATCCACGTCGAGAACAAGGTCGACCCCTTGTCGGACATCGAGACGATCGAGACCGAGCTCATCCTCAAGGACCTCGACTCGGTCGACAAGGCGCTCGACAAGTCGCGCAAGCAGGCCAAGGGCGGCAAGGCCGAAGAGAAGCTCGCCGTCGAGGTGTACGAGATCGCGCGAAAGGGCCTGGACGAGGGCAAGATCGCGCGGCTGATCCCGATGACCGACGATCAGCGCGCGGTGCTGAAGAACCTGTTCTTGCTCACGGACAAGCCGGTGTTCTTCGTCGCCAACGTGGCCGAGAAGGACCTGCACGGCGAGGGCAACAAGCACGTTCAGGCCGTCGAGAAGCTCGCCAAAGAGCGCGGCCTGCCCGTGGTGCGCATCTCTGCCTCGATCGAGGCAGAGATCGCGTCGCTGCCCAAGGAAGAGCAGGGCGACTTTCTCGCGGGGATCGGGCTCGAAGAGCCGGGGCTCTACCAGGTCGTGCGCACGGGCTACGCGCTGCTCGACTTGATCACGTTCTTCACCGCGGGCGACCCCGAGGTGCACGCGTGGCCGATCAAGCGCGGCACCAAGGCCCCGCAAGCCGCAGGAAAGATCCACTCGGACTTCGAGCGAGGCTTCATCCGCGCCGAGATCATCCTGTGGGAGGACCTGGTGAAGCTGAAGACCGAGGCCGCCGTGCGCGCGGCGGGCAAGCTCGGCATCGAGGGCAAGGAGTACGTGATGCGCGACGGAGACGTCGTGCACTTCCGCTTCAACGTGTGAGCGACGCGACGGGGGAAGCGCGCAGCTCGCAGCGGCCGCTACTTCGCGGACGAAGATTCGCTGGCCATCGGCGAGGCGCGGCGCACTTCGAGGCGATAACGACTGTTGGTCGTTTGGAGGTAGTAGACCTCTTGCCCGGCGACGCGAAGGATGCGACGCACTGGCGTGGTCACATACTCGTGAAGTCCGTCGGGAAATTCGATCACGACGACGGAGCCTCGACGCGGTGCACGCACGAGTCGCCCGACCACAGGTCTTCCGGGCTTGGGTCCGAGCTTTCTGAGCACGACCTCCACGACGAGTTCACAGACCGTAGCACGAACCGAGGGGCACGCTACAGCCCCTCTTCACCTTCTAAACATCCTTTGAGGTGACGGTGAAGCGTCGGACGCCCACATCCCCGTCGGTTGTGACCGACCAGACGCCGCAGCCGCGGTCTCGGAGGTCTCTCACGACGCGGGCGCGCTCAGCGCTCGGTGAGCACCCGCTCGTTCGGCGCTGCGCCTCGTATCTCCAGGCCCTCGAGCTCGCGCCGACCGAGACGCAAACGGCCATGTTCGCGGCCTGGTTCGACGGTCGCGACGACCTTCTTCTGCTCGCCCCCACCGGGAGTGGAAAAACGTTCGCCGCCTCGCTGCCGATCCTCGCCGCGCTCGACGCGGATCGCGCCGAGCAGCTCGCCGGCAAAACCTCGGTGCTCGTGCTCTGCCCCACCCGCGCCCTCGTCGAGCAGCACCGGGACACGCTGAGCACCATCGCCCGAGGCCTCGTCGCGCTCGATCGCAACGAGGACGGGCATCGAGGGGACTCGTCCACGCGCGAGCCGCTCGCGGTCGCTTCGCGCACCGGCGACACGCCCTCGAGCGAGCGCGCCGCGCAGAAGCGAAAGCCCCCTGCGGTCCTCGTCGTGACGCCCGAGTCGCTCGCGGTGCTGCTCGGCTCGAACGCCCGCGAGTCGCTGGACTCCCTCTCGACGGTGCTGCTCGACGAGGTTCACCAGCTCTCGGCCAACAAGCGCGGCGCCCTCTTGTCCGTGACGCTCGCGTCGCTCGACGCGCTCTGTCGCGCCCGCGGCAACGAGCGACCGCGTCGCGTCGCGCTGACGGCCACCGCGCACCCGATCACCGAGATCACCGCGTGGATCGCCGGAGGCGCGCCGTCGCGCCGCGCGCGGACGCGCCCGGTCACCGTGATCGAAGCAGGCGCGTTTCGCCCGCCCGCCATCGAGCTGCTCTCGGTGCGGAGCGAAGAGCCTTTTCCCTCCGTGGGCTACAGCGCCAAGAGGCTTCTGCCCGCGGTCGCTCGCGCCGTCGCGCAGTGCGAAGGCACCACGATGATCTTCGTCTCGTCGCGCCCGAGGGCCGAGGCGTGGACGCGCGCGCTGCGAGATATTCTCCCTGCGAATATGCAGGTGGCTTGTTTTCATGGGTCCATGTCTGCGGACGAGCGCGGCCTCGTGGCCCTGAGGCTGCAGCGCGCCGAGCTGCGCGCCGTGGTCGCGACCAGCTCGCTCGAGGCCGGCATCGACGTCCCGGCCGCAGAGCAAGTGCTGTTTCTGGGCGCGCCCGCGACGGTGACCCAGGCCGTGCAGTCCGCGGGGCGCAGCCGTCATCGCCCCGACGCGACGCCGCGCGCCCTCGTCGCGTGCACGGACGTCGCCGACCTCGTCGACGCCGTCGCCGTCCGTCGCTGCAGCGAACGCGCGGAGATCGAGCCCACGACCGTGCGCGAAGGAGACGAAGACGTGCTCGTGCAGGGCGTGCTCGCCCTGCTGGCGATGGGCCCGTCGTCGCACGACGAGCTCGCGCGGACGCTCCGTGATTCGCGGGCGTTTTCGGCGCTCGACGACGAGACGATCGCGATCGCCGTCGACCACCTGCGCACCGGCGGCGACGCGCTCGCGGCCTACGACGAAGCACACAAAATCATCGCGGACGACTCCGGCCTCCTCGCCCTCGCCGGACCGCACGTGCACCGCGCGTACCTCCGCGGCGTCGGGACCATCGTCGATGAGCCCGCGGTCGCCGTGCATTTCGGCGCGCGATTGATCGGTCGAATCGAGGGGCGCTTCGCGGCGGCCCTCGAGCTCGGCGACCGCTTCGCCCTCGGAGGAAGCACCTGGACCGTCCTCGCCCGCCCCACGCCCGCGCGCATGGACGTCGCCCGCGCCGAGCGCGACCGCGGCCCGGTCGCGCAGTGGACAGGCAGCCGCGCGCCTCGAAGCGACCTCGTGGCCCGCGAGGTCGCTCGCTGCTACCGCGCCCTCGACGAGTGCGCGTCGAGCGCAGAGGCCGACGGCGACGAGGGGAGTGCCGCTTGCGATGCGATCGCCGCGAAGCTCTCGGTGGACCTGGCGACGGCCAGGTTGCTGCTGCGCTGGACGAGCGCGCAGCGAGCGGTGAGCCTCGTTCCCTCCGAGTCGCGGGTCCTGTTCGAGTGCGTGCGCGGCCGCACGAGAGACACCCTCGTCGTCTACACGTTTGCGGGGTGGGCGGCCAACGAGGTGCTCGCGCGCGTCGCGGCCGAGCGCTGGCGCGTCGCCACCGGAGCGGGCTGCGAGCTGTCTGCGTCGGACCTCGGGCTCGCGTTGGTGCTGCCGCGCAACCGCGCGTTCTCTGTGCAATCTCGCGAGTCCGCGCTGTCGCTCTTTGCGCCGAGCGAGTCCGCGCAGCTCCGTTCGATGCTCGCTCGGACGCTCGAGGGCTCGATGCTTGCCCGCGCTTCGTTTCGCGAGGTCGCTCGGGTCTCGCAGCTCTCGACGGCGGACACGCGCCCCGGCGCCGCGACCCCTGGCCTGTTGTACGACGTGCTCCGAAAGCACTCTCCCGGACACCTGCTCCTGCGCGCCCTCGATCGAACGATCTGGGCCTCCCTCGATGGACCGCGCGCCGAGCGCTGGCTCGAGCGCTGCGCGACGAGCGCCGTCGACTTCGTGCGGCTCGATCAGCCGTCCCCCATGAGCATTCCTGTCCTCGCCCGGGGTGAGCGAACGACCGATCGCGTCGCGCCCGACGACCTCGACGGAGCCCTCGCTCGCGCGGCGCACCAATTGTGGCTCCGCGCCGGCGGGGGCGAGCTGCCGTGACCGACGGGCGCGAGTCTCCGCGACCGCGGATCGATCGTCCGACGCTCGAGCTCAGAGACGGCGTCGTGCTCCTCGCGCCGGGCGGAGCGTTTCTTCCGTCGGAGCAGACGTTGATCGTCGCCGACACGCACGCGGGCCTCCCGCTCGAGCTCAGGGCCCGCGGGCACGCCGTCCCCGTGGGCGACGACGAGGCGCTCTACGCAAAGGTGCGCGCGATGCTGTCGAGCACCCGCGCAAAGATCCTGCTCGTCGCCGGCGACCTCGCGCACGGCGCCGGCTCGGGCCGCAGAGCCCTTCGGGACGGGCGATCGCCCATCGAGTCTTTTGTGGGCGAGTTTTCAAATGGTCCCTCGAATTGCACGCTGCGCGTGGTCCTTGGAAACCACGACAAGGCCCTCTCCGGCGCCCTCTCTGCGATGGGCGTCGAGTGCGGCGAGTCGCTTCGGGTGGGCCCTCACGTCGTGGTGCACGGCGACGAGGTCGACCGCGTGCGAGCGCTGCGCGCAGAGGCCATCGAGCGAGGCGGAAGAGCGTTCGTGGGGCACGTTCACCCTGCGCTCGCGCTGGACGATGGAGCCGGGGCTCGCAGGGTGTGCCCTGCGTTCGTGAGCGCTCGCGGGCTCTTGTGCCTCCCTGCGCTCTCGGTGTGGGCGCGCGGCGGCGACGTTCGATCGCGCCCCGTGCGCGCGCAGCTCGAGGCGCTCGCCGACGGTGACGTGATGGGCGTCGCCGTGATCGTAGGCGACCGCGTGTTGCCCATCGGCGCCGTGTTCGGCGACTGAGCGACACCGCAGCCTCGCGCGACGAGCCCCCGCTCGATCGCGAAGCCGCGGTCACAGAGCGCGCCGTCCCCCCTTTCGGCGCCCGATCGTTCGCTCAATCGAAGAGCGCGAGGCTGTCGCCGTAGAGCGGAAACTGCCGCGCCGGCGCGCCGTCGTGGATCCCTGCGAAGCGTCGGATCGCCGCGTGGATCGCCTTGGGGTTGAGCTTCTTCGAGCTCGAGTCGCTGACCGCGAGCGTGTCGTAGTCGAAGCCACGCGCGCGAAACGCGGTCGCCGCGTCACCGTCGGTGGTCGCGCCGACGACGCGGTCGCCTCGGATGCCGGGGCCCATCATCATGATGGACGTGATCGACCAGTGATCCTTGCCGCGCTGCTCGTTGTAGAACGGCGGTCGGCCGAAGTCCGAGCCGATGATGACGACGACCTTGTCGCGCAGCATGAGCTGATCGACGCGGTCCATCAATTGATCGACGCCCGAGAGCAATCGAGAGAGCGCGTTGCTCTGCGCGTTGTCGTGGTCGTTGTGGGTGTCGAATCCGCCGGTGTCGAGGTTGACCGCCGCGGTGAGGCCCGCTTGATACGCGGCCAACGCGACGTAGCCCTGACGAGCGATGGGGTTGTTGACGTTGCGCAGCACGTCGTTGCTCGGCAGAAACTGGATCAAGCGCTCGAGCAGGTTGCCGCCGTCTCGCGTCGAGGCGAGCTGGCGCATCGTGCGATCGAGGTGAAAGAGCGACTGCTGACCTTGCGCGGTGCGCAGGCGCTCTTGCTGCAGGCGCGCGATGCGGGCCTGGGTCGCGTCCGAGTGGTAGCGCGACATCATGTTGTTGGGGTCGGGGCGATTGGGAAACGCGATGCGCGCGATCGTCCCGAGGTCGTTGACGCGGGTGAGCGGAACGACGCCCTGCGTGTTCTCGTAGCCGCCGTTGCTCAAGAACGCGAGCGGCTGCTTGGGCGCGACCGTCGCGGCGATGAGCGCTCCGACGGGCGGATAGCCGTCTTCGAGGTGACCCGACCACGTGTAGCGATTGCCGCTATCGTGGTTGTTGGTCTGCATGTCGACCCCGTTGAGCACCATCAACCGCGGGCCAAACTTCTGGAAGAACTGCTGGTTTGTGTACCCGCCCGGATACGTGATGGGCGCGTAGCGGATGTTGCCCGCTGACGCGATCTGGCCGGGCATGTACTGCATGTTCACCGAGCCGCCCTTCGGATCGCAGAACATGGTCGGGTCCCAACCACCGCCTGCGTTGACGAAGAGATAGAGCTTTCCGGTGTAGGGCTGCGGGCCCATGTCAGATTGCTGCGCGTAGCCAAGGCGACGCGCGGCGAGCGCACCTCCCGCGGAGAGTCCCGCGAGGACGCCCAGGCTCATGAAGCGACGACGATCCATGGTGTGTTTCTCCTGGTGATTCCTGCGCGAAGCGCTCACTGGTAGAGGAAGCGATAGTCCGAGAAGAGGTAAGACATGACTGCCATCCAAGCGCGGATGGTTCCGTTGCTGTCTTCGCTGATGCGCATGCCCATCGGGAGCTCTTCGCCCGAGAGCGGGTTCTGTCGGCCCTGGCACTCGAACGGAATGCTGTTGTTGGGCATCCCGTTCATGCCTGGGGTGCGCGTCTCGCGCCACGTCTCCAAGAAGAGCTGGAACGTCCTCTCGACCTCGGGGTGATCGACCGGGAGCTCTTCGCCGAGCACGAGCAAGTGCAGCGCGGCGATGTTCTCTTTGATCCTCGTCTGATTGCCCGGGACCGCGTTGCCGCCGGCCTCGGGCACCGTGTCGAGCTGAACGCTGCGGAAGAACCGACGCTGATTCTGCGGGCGGGTGAAGTCCCAGCCCGTCGCGCGACAAGAGACCTCGTTGGCCATGCGCTGCGCGATGCCGACGATGATGCCGCTCGGGTCCGCGATGCGGCGCACGATGGTGTCCGAGTTGATGCCGCCGAAGGGCAGGTAGTACTCCTGACGGAGCCAGCGGTTGCCGTTCTCGCGACCGTCCGGCATCGCGAGGCGCGCCGGGTTGAGGTCACGCATCCACGGGAAGCCGGCGATCGCCTGCACCCTGCGGTCGAGAAGCTCGGGCGTGGTGAGCAGCGCCGTTCCGAGGCCCGAGTGCGCCACGAGGGCGGACTCGCGCTCGGCGTCGGTGTTGGTGCGGGGCATCACCGTCGCTTCGGCGCGGTAGATCGGCGACTGAATCATCTCGAGCACCGCGCTCTTGAAGTTCATGTTGCTCGCCGTGAAGCGCTGCGCGATCCCGCGCAGGATGCGGTCTTGCTCGGACCACGCCGCGGAGCGCGCCTGGTAGAGCGGGTCTTGCAGGTCCGTCGGGTGCGCGAGGGGCTCGCGGTTGGTGATGGACTTGAAGATGAACCGCACGACGGACATCGCGAAGCGCGGGTCCTGAACGATCTGCGGCGCGAGCCACTGGAGCGCGTTGCGGTAGTTGGTCCCGGGCGTGTCCCTGCCGGCGAAGCCAGGAGGCACCATGTCCGAGTACCACGCGTCGTTGGGGTCCCAGCGCCACGAGGTGCCGTTGGGGAAGAACCCGCGAAACGCGCCGGCGATCGGGTCGTTGATCGAGTGGCACGTGACGCAGGGGCCGTAGTTTCGCGTCGGGGTCATGACCAGCGACTCGGCCGAGGTCGAGTCGATGGGGCGCTCGCCCACCCGGAGGATGTCCGTCCCGAGGAAGTACGCCTGCACGATGCGCGCGCGGTGACGATTGCGGTTGGTCGTCGTCGTCGGATACCGCGTGAGGAACGTCGGCATCGTGAGCACGCCGGCGTGCGGGAACGGCAGCGGCTCGGCGGCGCGGAAGCGCATCGGGTTGGCGTCGTACACGCGTCGGTACGTGACGCGCGCCTCGCGAAGCTCCGAGGAGTTCGCGTACTGATCGGTGAAGCCAGCCTGCGCGCTGACGCCGTAGATGAACGCCGACTGCGCGTTGACGAGCGTGTAGTCCGCCGTGAGCAATTGGCTGAAGGGCCTGTTGCCGCGGATGATGTACTCGAACAGGTTGATCGGCTCGCGCGCGATGGCGTTGTTCGCCCGGAGCATGAAGTCCCGGTTCTGCACGCACATCGGCGAGTTGTACTCGGGCATGCGCGAGTCGCAGCACGGTCCGCCGGCGTACTGCCCGCGGTTGGGGAAGTCTTCGCCCGACACCAGGTTCAACGCGCGCTGATCGCAAGCGTTGTTCGTGATGTACATGTCCGTGAGCATCAGGTCGTTGAAGGCCGTGCGCCAACGATCATAGAAGGGCTCTTCGTTCATGATCTCGAGGGCGACCGCCTCGAAGCCACGCTGCCCTTCGTTGTCGACGCGCGTGTACTCTGCGTCCGTGGGAAGTCGACCCACGAAATCAAGAGTCACCTTGCGCAGCGTCTCGCGCCAGCTCATGAGCGCAACGCCCGAGGGCGCAGCGAGCGAGCCGTAGTCGGGGCAGTTGTTGGCCGTGCTCGCGCCGGTCAAGCGAGAGACGAGCCCTTGCAGCGCTCGGTGCTCCGACGATCCTTCGGTGATCACCTGCATTCCGCCGTGCGTCGTGAGGCCGAGCGGCTTCGCGAGGATCAGCGGGGTCGGTCGACCGTTGACGTTGATGCTGCTCTCGATCATCTGCTGAACAGCGGCCAGGTTCGCGTCGGCGAAGTCTGGGTAGCTGGCAGGCAGCAGCACGAACCTCGCGGGGCTCGCTCGGTTGAGCTGCGCTTGTCCGCCGGGCGCGTGACAGCCGACGCACTTGGTCGCGAGCACCGGTCCCCACACTTCGTTGAGGAAGTACGTGCGTGGGGACTGACAACTCGAGCCAGGCTCGCCGATGCCGACGTTGTTACAGCTTGCCGCGCTTGCCGCGGCGGCGGCGAGCGCTCCGACGAACGCCATCTTGCGTCCGTGTTTCGACTTGGGCCATTTGCTCATGATCAAGGGCTCCTTGTTCGCGAACACCGAGGATGCACAAACGCGATAGAAGTGCGCGAGTACCGATGTAGGACCTCAGGCGAGCGCACGATCTTCGTGTTTTTCTCGTTTGGATCGGATCGAACGAATTCAGCGGACTACGCAGGTCGTTCAAAAAACCGCTCACATGTCGCCGGAAACACCGCTGTCTGTCGGCACGCCAGAGTCCATTGAAACGCCAGTATCCCTGGGAATTCCCGTGTCCGTGACGACTCCCGTGTCCGTCACCGGCACGCCGGTGTCCGTCACGGGAACTCCCGTGTCCATCGGCGACGGCACGTCCATCGTGGGCACATCGCCAGGGACGCCCGTGTCAGGCTGTGGAATGTCGCTGGGAACATCCATCGGCGTCGGAACGTCGTTGGGCGGATTGGGCACGTCCATGCCTGCGTCGGGCATCGACATGTTCGGGTCCAGCATGCCGACCCACGCGCGGACGCAGGCGACTTCGGACGCAGAGAACGCTGGTTGTCCCAGCGGCATGCGCTGGCCGCACATCGGCGAGTTCTCGACCTTGCGGATGAAGTAGCTCATCGCGCGGTTGGCCGAGTCGACGAGCGGCTGACCCATACAATTGCTGCGCTGGTCGACGAGGCGCGCAGGTCGAGTCCGCCCGCGCGATCGCCGCGATCGTGGCAGCCCTGCGTCGCGCACCGCGGACGGATGAGCTGCGTCTCGATTTGCGACGACGGGATGGAGCAACCCATGACGCCTCCTTCGCCAGTGGGGCCGATGAAGGGAGAGGGATCCGTGATTCGTCCGGGGCACGCGGCGAGCGCCAGCGAAGCGAAGAGCGAGAGTGCGATGCTGCGTCGAGAGGTCATGGCGAAGTGACTCCAAGCTCGGGGTGTTCGATCGATCAACGGCGAAAGGCGATAGAGACCGAGATGCCGTAGTTGTCGTCGACGGCGCCGCCTGCGATGTACGGGTCGCCAGGCATGGGGTTCATCGACGCGAAGTAGCGCCGCCAATCCACGGTCGCGCGGAGCTCGACCGACGGCGTGAGCGCGAACGCGGCGCCGAGCGACCAGTCGAGGGCCATCACAGTCGCCCGTCGAAAGAAGGTCTCCGACGTGAGCTCTCCGCTCGAGAGCACGTACTGAAACGTCGAGCCCGCGGTGATCGCGAGCCGTCGGATCACCTGCACGCGCCCCGTGATCCCTGCGCGAAGACCGAGGTAGGTCGTGCTCGAGATGCCCATGGCGGGCGCGAGCGCGACGGCGCTTCGATCGATGGAGAAGTTCTGCATCGCGAAGCCGAGCAGAAGACCCACGTCGATCCGATCGAGCAGCCACAGCCTCGTGCGAAGTCCTCCGCTCGCGTTGAACGCCAGCGTCGGATACGCGCGCCCCTGCGAGTCGGGCGAGCTGAACAAGAAGGTGAACGAGCCGTCCGCGACGAGCCCGAACATCGACGCGACGCCGCGCGAGAAGTGCGCGCCTGGGTACCACTCGACCGCCGCGCTGATCGCCGGAGCGACCGGTAGATTGTACGGCCGCAGCGACATGAACAGGTCGTCGGTGTACCAGAAGCTCCTGCCGACAACGCCGCCGCCCAGGCGGAGGTCGATGGCCGCAGGCCGCGTTCCTGTCGGTGGGGGCGGCGCATCTGGAGCCGCTGCCGCCTGCGACGACGCGCTCGTCGCGCTCGTCGCGGTCGCAGCGCTCGACGTGCTCGCCGTGGTGCTCGCTGTGGTGCTGGCCGTCGCGCTGGCCGTCGTGCTGGCCGTCGCGCTCGTCGTGCTGGCTGTCGTCCCAGCGGCGCCCGTGGTCGCGCTCGCCGTGGCGGCGTTGGCAGGAGGTTCGTCGTCGCCGTCGCCGCCCGTCCCTTGAGCGGTCGTCGTCGCAGTTTGCCCTGTCTGCGTCGTCTGGGTGGTGGTCGTCGTGGTGCGTCGTCTACGTCGACGGCGCTGCGCTTCGGCGTCGGTGGTCGCGACGAGCGATGCGACGGTGAGAGAGGCGAAGACCAAGAAACGGGTTCGAGAAGCGTTGCCGGCGCTGGCCATGTCTCCCGCTACGCTACCGAATCGCAGGCGGTGATCCAACGCGCAATTGCAACCCCGGCCCAGCGCGACGGCGGCATTCATTTCAGCCTCGCGACGAATTCGGACCGAGCGAGATATCCTCGAGGAGGATGTTGTACGACCAGTGCGCGTGCGAGGGAGGCGAGTGTCCGCAGCGAGAACGGTGCCTTCGCTATCGCGGTGAACGCGGCGGGCGACAGGACTATTTCGGCTCGCCGCCGTTCGATCGATCGAGCGGCGAGTGCGAGCACTTTGTCGACATCGCGACGCTCGACCCAACCGACGCGCAGATCCGAAGGGACGCGTACGATTTGTGGCTCTCCGCGGGCCGACCCGAAGGTCGCGCCGACGAGCACTGGCGCGCCGCAGAGAGCGCGCTGAAAGCCGCGCGCGCCCGCGCGCTGCGCGTGATCCGCGAGTGATGGCCAGCGGACATTCGTGCTTCACTCGTGCGAGCGATGGTGAGGCATGGCGAGCGGCTCTTGCGTTGGTTGTCAGCGAGCGCCGTGCTCGCAGGGTGCGCGAGCACGAGCGTCGCAACGACGATGGACGCGCGGCTCTCGACCGGCGACGCGACTTCGCCAGACATCGCTGAGGTGTTCTCGGGAGCCGTCGCTGACGCGCCGCCGCTCGACACGCCGCTCGACGCGCCGCTCGACGTGTCGGACGTGCCGAGCGCGCCGGACGCGCGGCCCGTGGTCGTGAGCGCGAGCTTCGATGTGCAGGGACACCGCGGGGCGCGCGGGCTTCGCCCTGAGAACACCCTGCCGTCTTTCGAGCGAGCGCTCGCCCTGGGCGTCGATACGCTCGAGACGGACCTGCACTTTTCTGCGGACGACGCGCTCATCGTCTGGCACGACCCGACGATCGGCGAGCGCCATTGCCGCATCGATCCGAGCGCCGCGCCGCCGCTGCCGCCAGAGCCTCGAACGCGCCCGCGGATTCGCTCGCTCTCCGCCGCGCAGCTGCGCAAATACCGCTGCGACCAGAACCCCGACGGACGCGCCGAGCAGCGCGCGGAGGCCGAGCTCGTCGCGGGGGACGACTATCGCCTGCTCGAGCTGTCGGAGGTTTTCGAATTCGTGGGTCGATATTCGAGCGACGTTCGCGTGGCAGCGTCGCTGCGGGCGCGGGCGGCGCGGGTTCGATTCAACCTCGAGACCAAGCGATCGATCGAGGACCCGAGCACGATCGGCGACGGGTTCGACGGGAGCGCCCCCGGGGCGTTCGAGCGGGCGCTGGTCGCGCTCGTTCGAGCCAGGGGGCTCGAGGATCGGGTAACAGTCCAGAGCTTCGACGAGCGGTCGCTGAGGGCGGTGCGAACGCTGTCGCCGACGATCACGCTGAGCATGCTCACGTTGGGCCTCGAGACACCGGACAACGTTCGCGCGACCGGGGCGACGATCTGGGCGCCGAGCGGAGGGTTTGTGACGCGCGCGGCGGCGGCGGCCGCGCGTCGCGCGGGGCTCCGGGTGATTCCGTGGACCGTCAACGACGCTGCGCAGTTTCGCGCGCTGCTCGCCCACGGGATCGACGGGGTAATCACGGATCGCCCCGACGTGCTGCTGGCCGAGATCACGCGCTGATCGCGAGAGCGGTGCAGCGAGCAGATCGCCGCGAGCAACGGGCAACGGGCAGCGGGCAGCGGGCGATGGGCAGCGGGCGATGGGAAACGGGCTCACTTGAAAAGAGGTGTTGCTTCCACGGGGTTAACAAACCCCGTGTTGGGCGCCGTTCGAAGACTCACGGCGAAAGGTGCGCTTCGCGCGACCACCGTCAGTGGGCGCAGCACCGGGCAGCGGGAAGCGTGCAACGGGCCACGAGCCACGAGCAACGGGCGACGGGCAACGGGCAACGGGCAACGGGCAGCGGGCAGCGGGCTCACTTGAAAAGAGGTGATGCTCGCACGGGGTTAACAAACCCCGTGCTGGGCGCCGTTCGAAGACTCACGGCGAAAGGTGCGCTTCGCGCGACCACCGTCAGACGG
>LNFM01007962.1_pt1 | contig 29478 bp, 25 predicted proteins | sample 596031 | NCBI WGS metagenome assembly LNFM01 (sample SAMN04254537, study PRJNA301005) | activated carbon metagenome | isolation source: dual media filters at the Ann Arbor, Michigan drinking water treatment plant | place: USA: Ann Arbor
TTTTCCGTCTTGCCGACGATGGAACGCGCATTGCGTTGCTGCAGGCCGTCACCAACGCCGATGGCCGCTGCGATGGCCCGCTGCTTGCCGGCAGCGAGTTTCAAAGCGGGGTGTACGAATTGGACTTTCATGCCGCCGACTACTTTCGCGCGCGCGGGGTGACCGTGTCCGAGCCGCCGTTTCTCGACTGCGTGACGCTGCGTTTCGGCCTCGCGGCCGCCGGCGGTCACTACCACGTCCCGCTGCTGTTGAGCCCGTGGAGCTATGCCACCTACCGCGGCAGCTGAGTGCGCGATGCAGCGTGCGCCGGTCCGCTTCTATCTGAACGACACGCTGTGTGAGCTGCACGACGTGGCGCCCACGCGCACGGTGCTGCAGTTCCTGCGCGAGGATCGCGCGCTCACCGGCACCAAGGAAGGCTGCGCCGAGGGTGATTGCGGCGCCTGCACGGTGGTGCTGGCTGAGGCCGTGCAGAGTGATGCGCCAGGGTTGCGCTACCGCGCCATCAATGCCTGCATCAGCTTCGTGCCCGCGCTCGACGGCAGGCAACTGATCACCGTGGATGCGGTCGGCGGCGCCGGGCTGCATCCGGTGCAGCAGGCGATGGTGGCGCAGCATGCATCGCAGTGCGGCTTTTGCACGCCGGGCTTCGTGATGAGCCTGTACGCGCTGTACCAGGACAAGCGCCAAAGCGGCGAGCGCGCCGTGTCACGCGACGAGGCAACCGCGGCATTGAGCGGCAACCTGTGCCGCTGCACCGGCTACCGCCCGATCATCGATGCCGCCGCAACGATGGCCGCCGGCGCGTGGGTGGCGCCCGACGAGCCGCGCATGCGCGCGCAGTTGCAGGCGCTCGTGCGTACAGCCGGCGTCGAGCACGCGTCGGCCGAGGGCAGTTTCCTCGCGCCCAGAGCGCTGGATGAACTGCTGCACGCGCGCGCGGCGGCGCCCGCGGCGCGGTTGATCGGCGGCACCACCGACGTCGGGCTGTGGGTCAACAAGCAGCATCGCGAGTTGCCGTCGCTGATCTACACCGGCCAGGTGCGCGAGCTGCTCGCGGTCGAGTCCGATGCGGCCGGCGTGACGATCGGTGCCGCGGTGCCGCTCACCGATGCCTGCGCGCATCTGACCGCGCTGTATCCGTCCACGCGCGACTACTGGCAGCGCTTCGCCTCGCCGCCGGTGCGCAACAGCGGGACTTTGGGCGGCAACGTCGCCAACGGCAGCCCGATCGGCGACTCGATGCCGGTGCTGATCGCACTCGGCGCCGAGGTCGTGCTGGCATCGGTGCGCGGTGAGCGCAATCTGGCACTGGAAGACTTCTATCTCGGTTACCAGCAGACCGCGCTCGCCGCCGACGAGGTGCTGCGCGCGGTGCGGGTGCCGGCGCCGCAACCGCAGCAACGCGTGCGCGCGTACAAGCTGTCCAAGCGCTTCGACCAGGACATCTCCGCGCTCGCTCTGGGTATCGCGGTGGTGCTCGATGGTGACCTCGTGCGCGGCGTGCGCATCGGCGTCGGCGGCATGGCGGCCACGCCACGGCGCGCACGGGCGGTGGAACAGGCGCTGACCGGACGCCGCTTCGACGTCGCCGCGCTGCAGGCCGCAGAGGCGGCGCTGGCCGACGAGTTCAGCCCGATCGACGACCTGCGTGCATCGGCGGGCTATCGCCGGACTGCGGCGCAAAACCTGCTGCGGCGCGCCTGGCTCGACAGCTCGCCGCTGGCGCCCGCGCTGCCTGCGATCACGCTGGCGCAGGTGAGAGCATGAACGCGCCGGCACTGAAGCTCGGCAGCGGCGCCAGCGTGGGCGAGCCGCGCGCGCACGAGAGCGCGCATCTGCACGTGGCCGGTGCCGCCCCCTACATCGACGACCTGCCCGAACTGCGCGGCACGCTGCACGGCGCGCCGGTGCTCGCGGCGCGCGCGCATGCGCGCATCCTGGCGATCGACGATGCCGCCGCGCGCGCGGTGCCGGGCGTGGTCGACGTGATCACGCACCTGGACGTGCCGGTGAACCGCTGCGGCGCGGTGCTGCGCGACGAGCCGGTGTTCGCGCACGAGACGGTCGAGTATCTTGGCCAGCCGATCGCTCTGGTGGTAGCCACCAGCGTGAAGGCGGCCCGCGTGGCCGCGCGCAAGCTGCGGGTCGACTACGAGGATCTGCCGCCGCTGCTCGATGCCGATGCGGCGCTCGCGGCGCAGAGCTATGTGCTGCCGCCGCTCGTCATCGAGCGCGGGGCGCCGCAGGCGAAGATCGACGCCGCCCGGCACCGCGTGCGCGGCGAGTTGCGCATCGGCGGCCAGGAGCACTTCTACCTGGAAGGGCAGATTGCCTACGCGCTGCCGCGCGAAGACGGGCAGTGGCTCGTGCATTCGTCGACCCAGCATCCGGGCGACGTGCAGCTTTGGCTGGCGCGCGCGCTGGCAGTGCCGCTGGCGGACATCGTGGTCGAGTGCCGGCGCATGGGCGGCGGCTTCGGCGGCAAGGAAAGCCAGGCCGGGTGGTTCGCGATCGCCGCCGCCGCCGCCGCGCGCAAGTTGCGCTGCCCAGTCAAGCTGCGCGCCGATCGCGATGACGACTTCATGATCACCGGCAAGCGGCACGACTACGTTGTTCGCTACGAGGCAGGCTGTGACGAGACCGGTCGGTTGCACGGCGTGCGGCTGCTGTTCGCCAGCCGCTGCGGCTTCTCGGCGGATCTGTCGGGGCCGGTCAACGACCGCACGGTGATGCATGCCGACAACTGCTATGCGCTGAACGACTGCGCGATCGCGTCGTACCGGCTGAAGACGAACATGCAGTCGGCCACGGCGTTCCGCGGCTTCGGCGGGCCGCAGGGGATGCTCGGCATCGAGAACCTGCTCGATGACATTGCCCGCACGCTGGGGCTCGATCCGCTCGCGGTACGCCGCGCCAACCTCTACGGCACGGCCGGCCGCACCACTCACTACGGCCAGACGGTCGACGACGACATCGCGCCGCAACTGCTCGACGCGCTCGAACGCGACAGCGACTACGCCGCACGGCGCGCGGCGATCGCGTGCTTCAATGTGGACAGTCCGGTGATCAAGCGCGGCATCGCGATCACGCCGGTGAAGTTCGGCATCAGCTTCACGCACATCACCTACAACCAGGCCGGCGCGCTGGTGCACGTGTACCAGGATGGAACGGTGCAGGTGAACCATGGCGGCACCGAGATGGGCCAGGGGCTGCACACCAAGGTCGCGCAGATCGTTGCCGACGCGCTCGGCGTCCCGGCCGCGGTCGTGCGGGTGACGGCGAGCGATACCGGCAAGGTGCCGAACGCATCGGCCACGGCCGCCTCCAGCGGCACCGACCTGAACGGCATGGCCGCGCAGCGGGCGGCGCACGAGGTGCGCGCGCGACTGGCGCAGGTGGCGGCGCAGGCGTTTGGGTGCGATGCAGCCGAGCTGTGCTTCGCCGACGGCCTGGTGCACGCCAGCGGGTCGTCGCTGCCGCCGCTGCGCTTTGCCGAGGTGGTGCAGAAAGCCTTCACCGCGCGCGTGCAACTGTGGGCAGACGGCTTCTATGCGGTGCCGAAGATCTGGATCGACAAGGCAAGTTTCACCGGTCGCCCGTTCTTCTACTTTGCCTATGGCGCCGCCTGCAGCGAAGTCGCGATCGACACGCTGACCGGCGAGATGAAGGTGCTGCGGGTGGACATCCTTCACGACGTCGGCCGCAGCATCAACCCGGCGCTCGACATGGGCCAGATCGAAGGTGGGTTCGTGCAGGGCATGGGCTGGCTCACGACCGAAGAGCTGGTGTGGAACGCGCAAGGCCGGCTCACCACGCACGCGCCATCGACCTACAAGATCCCGGTCGCCAGCGACGTGCCGCCGATCTTCAACGTCAAGCTGTTCGACACCGCCAACGCCGAAGACAGCGTGTGCAAGAGCAAGGCGGTGGGCGAGCCGCCGCTGATGCTCGCGATCAGCGTGCTGCACGCGATCCGCGATGCCGTGAGCGCCGCTCGTGGCGGCGGTCCCGTCCGTCTGGACACCCCCGCCACCCCCGAGTCGATCTTGCGCGCGCTGCACGTGCCCAAGACAATTGAATCTGACCCCGCTTCCTCCGCTCACCTTTACCCGAGCTGGGGCACGGAAGCATCGGCATCGGGGTCAGCTTCGACAGATTCCAAAGGCGTAGCGCGATGAGGTGGGTCGAGCGTGCGCTGAGGTGCGTCGACGCGGCGCAACCGGCGATGTGGGTTGCGATCACCTCGACGCGCGGGTCGGCGCCGCGGGCGGCGGGTGCGGCCATGCTCGTCACCGCGGATGACGCGATCGATACGATCGGCGGCGGCACGCTGGAGTTTCGGGCGATCGCGCTGGCGCGCGCGCTGCTCGCACGCGATGCGCCGGCAGCGCATGTTCAGGTGCCGCTGGGGCCGAGCCTGGGACAGTGCTGCGGGGGCCGGGTGACGCTTTCATTCACGCGGCTGACCGCCGCGCATCGGCCGTGGTTGGCGGCGGTGGCGCACGCGGTGTCGGGTCCGGCCGCCATCCGTGTTGCGCTCGATGTGAGGCCGCCGCTGCCGGTCGAGGCGGTGGAGCAGGGCGGCGATATCGACCTTGCCGTGGTCGGGCGCAGCAGCGTCGATTGCGCACCCGCCAGCGCGCTCACCCTCGAGCTGCGCGGGCCGGTGCTGCCGGTGCTGCTGTTCGGCGCCGGCCACGTGGGCCGGGCGCTGGTGCAGGCGCTGGCGCCGCTGCCGGTGGCGGTCACGTGGATCGATCCGCGCGACGACATCTTTCCGGACGCGCTGCCGCTCAACGTGCGCGCCGAGTTGTCGGACGTGCCGCTGGCCGACGTTGCCGCGGCGGTACCCGGCACGGCGTTCGTCGTGATGACGCATCTGCACTCGCTCGATGAGGACATCGCCTTCGCTGCGCTGGCGCGCGGCGACGCCGCGTTCGTCGGCGTGATCGGCTCCGCGTCCAAGCGCGCGCGCTTTGAGCGGCGCTTCGCGGCACGCGGACTTGCGCCGACGTGCCGCGCGCGGATGCAGATGCCGATCGGCCAGCCCACCGCCGGCGCCAAGGAACCCGAAGTGATCGCCATCAGCATCGCCGCCGAACTGATGCAGGTGCGGGCGGCGTGGCAACAGGCGCGGCAGTGCGAACGGCAACCGCAACAGCAACTTGCGCAACACCCTCAAACAACGATCGAACCACCGTGGCACATCTCTGGCCCTACATCCTCGACTGGCTGAACCTGCTCGTCCGCTGGCTGCATGTCATTACCGGCATCGCGTGGATCGGTGCCTCGTTCTATTTCGTCTGGCTCGACAACCACCTGCGCGAACCGCCGGCCGATCTCAAGGACAAGGGCGTGGCGGGCCACCTGTGGGCGGTGCATGGCGGTGGCTTCTACAACCCGCAGAAGTATCTGGTGGCCCCCGCGCAGCTTCCCAAGGAACTGCACTGGTTCAAGTGGGAGGCGTATGCCACCTGGCTCACCGGCTTCGCACTGCTCGTGATCGTGTACTACGCCAATGCGCAGGCGATGATGGCCGGATCAAGCGCCCTGTCGAGCGTCGTATTGGTGCAAATCGGCCTGGTGAGCCTGGTCATCGGCTGGCTGGTGTATGACCTCGCCGCTCGGCGTCTCGGCGACCGCCCGCTGCTGTTCGGCGCACTGTTCTTTGCCTTCATGCTGTTCGCCACCTGGCTGCTGTCGCAGTTTCTCGGTGGGCGCGCGGCGGCCATTCATGCCGGCGCGATGATCGGCACCGTGATGGTGGCCAACGTCGCGATGGTGATCATTCCGGGCCAGCGCCGCATGGTGAACGCGCTCATGGCCGGGCAGGCGCCCGATCCGCGTGACGGCATGCGCGGCAAGCAGCGCAGCGTGCACAACAACTATCTGACGCTGCCGGTGCTGTTCATGATGATCGGCAACCACTTCGCGATGGTCACCGGTCACGCGCAGATGTGGGCGGTGCTCGGCGCGATCGGGCTGGCCGGCGTGCTGATCCGGCACTTCTTCAACCGTCGCCATAAAGGCCATGTGGAATGGCGGTGGCCGGTGGCCGGCAGCGCGCTGCTGCTGGCGGTCGCCGTCGCGCTGGCGCCGCCCGCACCGGCGCCAAACGCAGCGATGAACGCGCCCGGCGTCGACCAGGTAGCGCCCGTGATCGTCGCGCGCTGCGCCAGTTGCCACGCGGCGCAGCCCACCTTTGCAGGCTTTGCGGCTCCGCCCGCCGGCGTCATCCTGCAGACGCCAGAGCAGATCCGCGCACACGCGGCAAGGATCGCGCAGCAGACCGTACACACACAGGTGATGCCGCCGGCCAACCTGACGGGCATGACGGCGCAGGAGCGCGCACTCGTCGGCGCTTGGATTGCAGCGGGTGCCAAGTGACCGACGCGATGCGGAAGCGATGCCCCGCCTTGGCCGGCGTCAGTTCTTGGCGGCGATCTGGCGCAGCGCCTGCTCGTATACCTCGGCCGGCTGGCCGCCTTGCAGCAGGTGCTGGTCGTCGATGATCACCGACGGCACGGCGTCGATGCCCATCTGCCGGTAGTGCGCCTGCCGGGCGCGGACCTCGTCCGCGTAGCGGTCGGTGGCGAGCACCTCGCGCGCCGCCTCGACGTCAAGTCCCAGGTCCGACACCACACGCAGCAGCACCTCGTGCGCACCCGGGTTCTGATCGTGCGTGTGATACGCGACCAGCAGCGCGCGCTTGAGCGCCAACTGCGCACCGATCAGACCCGCCCAGTGCATCAAAGGTGTTCCACACGCGCGAGCGGGTGCCGAATTCGAAGCCTACGGCGGCGCCTCGCTCCACCAGCGTCTGGCGGTTGTGCGCCAGTTGCGCCGCTGACAGGCCGTACTTTCGCGACAGATGCATCTGCGCATCTTCGCCCGCAGGCGCCATCGCCGGATTCAACTCGAACGGCTGGAAGTGCAGGTCGACGTCGATGTCGCCCGCCACCCGGTCAAGCGCCTGCTGCAGCGAGTACAGGCCGACCGCGCACCATGGGCAGGCGACGTCGGAGACGAAATCGATCTTCATGTGGGCCGCGCGTGGTGGGAAAGGGAACAGCCCAGAAGGGACCATCCGAGCCGCAGCGCGCAGCATTGGCGACGCGCCAGAAAATTGGAGCGGGTGAAGGGAATCGAACCCTCGTATGCAGCTTGGGAAGCTGCCGTTCTGCCATTGAACTACACCCGCAGCAGAGCGCGCATTCTAGTCACGCCGCGCGAGCCTTGTCTTGCGACACGCTCCGTGTGCGGCGCGCCACCCTCGAGACGCGCCGTCGCGCACCGATGATCAGGAACCGGGGCCGTGGCCTCGCTGCAGGTTGAGCAGGCACGTGCACCGGAACGACCGGGGCCCAACAGCAAACAAGGTTGACATGCCCCGCTACACCCTGACCGAGTACGACACCGCCGTGCCTGCCACCCGCGATGTCTACGACGACTTCATGCGCGCCACCGGTGCCACCGAGCTGCCGGTCTGGATCAAGATCCTGGGCCACAGTCCGTCCCTGACGCGCGCCTGCTGGAAGTGCGCCAAGGGCACGCTGCTCCGCGGCAACCTGCCGTTGCCATTGAAGGAGATGATCATCTTCGTGGTGTCGAGCCTGAACGGCCGCGAAGTATTGTTCGGCCTGTCATGCGCAGGCGGTGCTGCATCTGGACAAAAGCCTGGTGTTCGACGATCTGCTGGCCAGCGTCAAGTCGGGGTCGACGCTGCACCTGCCCGCCTATCACCAGAGCGTGGTCGCGTTTGCCCGCAAGGTGGTGCGGGACGCCAACGCGCTCGACGATGCCGACGGCCCGATGACGCGCATGCGCCGGCCGGTGCGCAAGCCCTGCTCAAGCGCGCCGACGAAGCCACGTACCGCGCCAAGGCAGACGGGCGCAACTGCATCCGGTCTGCCCCGGTTTGAGCGCGCAGGCGGCGTCGACCGGAGGCAGGTAAGCGCACGCTAGACTGCTCGCCTTTCGTCGGTCAGCGTGCCGGTGCGGCCGCCGACGCGTTTTTCAGGAAAGTGCCCGTGATGTCCTTGTTCCAGCGCGCGGTCAGTTTGGCCGCGCTTGCCCTGCTTGCCTCCTGCGGAAACAGCAACAGCGACGACGCGCCCACGGCCGCGCCGACCGGCTTCGCGGTCGCCGCCGGCGACACCTCGGTCGTCGTCACGTGGGACATGGAGCCCGGCCTGACGTACTGGATCTTCAGTGCGGCCGCGCCGAGTATCACGCGCGACACCTACAACCGCTTTGCCGGCGCCAGCATCACCCAGCCCGCCGTCTCGCCGCAGATCATCGGCGGCCTGGCCAATGGCACGACCTATTCGTTCCTGATCAATGCCACCCGCAGCGGCAGCGCGGCCGGGCCAGCGACCACGTCGATCGCGGCGGTGCCGCGGCTGGCCGGCGCTACCTGGACCGTCGGCGCCCCGCTCGCCGCCGATCTGAACGCGCTCAGCTTCTTCGCCGGCAAGTACCTGGCCGTCGGCAACGGCGGCGCGCTGTTCGCCAGCACCACCGGCAACGGCGGCACCTGGACCGCGACACCCACCGGCGTGACGGTCAATCTGAACGGCATTGCCGCCGGCGGCGTGGCGGTGGCGGTCGGTGACGGCGGCACCATCATTTCCTCGACCGATGCCACCCTCTGGACGCCGCAGACAAGCGGCGTCACCACGCGCTTGAACGCGATCGCCGTCGGCCAGGGTCTGTTCGTCGCCGTCGGCGACGGCGGCGTCATCCTGCGCAGTTCCAATGGCACCACCTGGGAAGCGTCCACCTCCGGCACCACGCAGGACCTGGTGAGCGTGACCTCGCTTGGCACCACGCTGGTTGCACTCGGCACCAACGGCACGCTGCTGACCAGCGCCGATGGCGCCACCTGGACCGCGCGCACCAGCGGCGTGACGGGCACCTTGCGGCACGCCGCCGCCGGTGCCTCGCGCTTCGTTGCGGTCGGCGACGCCGGCGCGCTCATCACCAGCACCGACGCCATTACCTGGACCGTGCAAACGGCGCCGACCTCGCAGACCCTGCGCCGCGTGGTGCTGGGCTCGCGCCTGGTGGCGGCCGGTGACAACGGCACCGTGCTGCTGAGCGACGACGGGATCGCCTGGACCGCAGCCAACAGCGGCACCACCGCTCAACTGCGCGGGCTGCTGCGCGGGATTTCCTTCAACTACGTCGCGGTCGGTGCCGGCGGCGTCAACATCACCAGCCGCTGACGCCGTGCACGGGGACGCCGCTCAGACGGTGAGTGCGTCGATCTCATCCTGCGGCGTGTAGTCGTCGGGACGCTGGAAGTCCGACAGGTCGCGCGCGATCGCCGCGCGCAGGAAGTTGTTCACCCACCAGAACACCGTACGTTCGCTGATGCCGCGGCGCATGCGGCGCATTCGCCCGCGCCGCTCCGGCAGGGGCATCATCAGTGCAGTGTGCAGCGCCTGCGCCGCCCCCTCGCGATCGTGTGGATTGACCATCAGCGCGCCCAGGTGCAACTGCGCGGCGGCGCCTGCGAACTCCGACAGCACCAGCACCGAGTCCTCCTCCAGGCTGCAGGCGCAGAATTCCTTGGCCACCAGGTTCATGCCGTCCTTCAGCGGCGTCACCAGCGCGATCTGGCAGCAGCGGTAATAGGCGAGCAGATCGGTGCGCGTCAGTGGCCGGTACAGGTACTGGATCGGCACCCAGCCGCCCGGCAACGTCCAGCGGCCGTTGATTTCGCTCACCAGACGCTCGACCTCGGCCTTCAAGCCGGCGTACTCGTCGATGTCCTCGCGGCTGGGAACGACGACCTGGATCAGCGTGACCTTCTGCAGATGCTCCGGATGCGCCGTCAGCAGCGTGTCGAAGGCGCGAAGGCGCTCCGGCAGGCCCTTGGTGTAGTCGAGCCGGTCGACGCCCAGGATCAGCTGGCGGTCGGGCGGGAAGGCCTGCTTGAGCCGCTGCACCTCCTGCGCCACCTGCGGCGAGGCGGCATGGCGCGCGTAACTCGCGTAGTCGATGCCGATCGGAAAGACACCCACCAGGCACTGGCGACGCTCGATCTGCGCCCCCATCAGGTGACCGCGACCGAACAGTTGAACCTCCGGCAGCAGGCGGCGCACACACTGCGCGAAGTTGTTGCGGTCACGCAGCGTCTGGAAGCCGACCACGTCGTACGCGAGCAGCATGCGCAGCAGCTGGAAGCGCCACGGCAGGCGCAGGTACAGGTCGGGCGGCGGAAACGGAATGTGCAGGAAGAAGCCCAGGTTGGCGGGTGTCGGACCGGGTGCCGGCGGCCCGTCGCGTGCGCTGCGACGCGCACGCAGCGCCGCGGCGACCGCCATCAGCTGGTAGTCGTGGACCCAGGTGAAATCGGCGGCGCCGATCTCTTCGATGGCATCGGCAAAGCGCTCGTTGACGCGTTGATAGGCCTGCCACCAGCGCGGCTCGAAGTGGCAGCGGTCCACGCTGTCGTGAAACAGCGGCCAGATCACGCGGTTTGAAAAGCCTTCGTAGTAGTCGCGCACCTCGGCGTCGTCCAGTGGCACGCCGTGCAACTGGAAGCCGAAGTCGCGGCCGGCGGCGTCCAGTGCGCCGGCCACCGCCGCGTGCTCGTCGGCATTGCTGGCGATCCCCGACCAGCCGATCCAGGTGCCGCCGCGGTCGCGCAGCACCGGCAGCAGCGCCGACACCAGGCCGCCGCTGCCCGGGGTGCAGGCGAGTGCGCCGTCGTCGCCGCGCGCCAGTACCACCGGCAGGCGATTCGACACCACCATCAGACGCTGCCGCGCGCGCGAGGGCGCCGCGCCGGCGTTCGGGGCGCGCACAGGCTTGGCGGGCATGGGCTACGCGGTCCTCAACTGCTGCCAGCCGCGACCGGCTGCTCGGTCCAGCGCGCAAGGAACGCGTGCAGCTCGGCCGGCGCGCGCAGCGTCAGGTGGGCGCTGGTCGGCCGGCGCGCGGCGTCGCGTGTCGCCGCAGGCGGCAGTACGCGAATGCCCAGCCCGCGTCCGGCGATTGCGCGAAACCCTTCTTCGTCGGATAGGTCGTCACCGAAGTAGGCCACCACGGCATCGCGCGGCTCTTCGCGCAGCACGCTGCGCACCACCGATCCCTTGCTCGGGCCGTGTGGACGCACCTCGATGCCGCCGTCGAACGACTGCAGGAACACGCTGTCCAGACGAGGTGGCAGGTCGGCGGCGGTTTCCAGCGGCGCCAGCAGCGCGCGGATCGCGCGCATCTGCTCGACGCTGCGGCCGCGCCAGTGGATGGCGATGGCGGCGTGCTTGTCTTCGATCGTGGCGCCGACCGCGTGCAGCTTGTCGCGCAGCGCGCGCACGAGGTCGAGTTGCGCCCGTGCCTGAGTCGGCACGATCGCGCGCACCAGCTGGCCGCTGGCGGTCAGGTGCTCCCACCCATGCACGCCCCAGATCTCCGGGCGCGGCGTCAGGGCCAGCATGTCGGCCATCTCGCGCGCCGGCCGGCCGCTGACGAACACCACCCGCGCCGCCGGCTGCGCGCGCAAGCGCGCCAGCAGCTCGCGGGTGCCGTCATACGGCGCATTGGCGTAGCAGGGTTCGGCCCCGGGCGAGCGCAGCGGTGCCAGCGTGCCGTCGTAGTCGAGGATCAGCACCCGTCGGCGCGACATCAGGCGCACGTCGAACAGGTGATCGAGCGGATTGGCCGCCGCCTTGTCGGCCGCCGGCTTGAGCAGGTGCAGGCGCGCCGGCGGCGCGTCGACGCGGGGGTGGGTCGGTGCATGCAGCATGGTGGTCGTCTCGGTTGGTTGGACGGATGCAGCGTTCGGGCGGCGGGCGGCGCCCAAGGGGTCGCGGGCAGCGCAACGGTGGGTTCGCATGCGGGGATGGCAGCCCAGCCTCACTGTCCGACAGCGTTCCCACGCTGGGAAGACCCCCGCACAGGGTGCGTCGGTCAACGTATGCAACCGAGACGACGGCAGGAATCGTGCGCGACCTGAGGACGAACCGACGCGATGTGCGCTGACGATCGGCGCCGACGTACGCGCAGCCCGTCGACAAGTTCGGCAAGCCATCCGGCAACGATGGCCTAGAGCTGCGCGGCGCCGATCGACGTGTCGCCCCAGCGCGCGAGAAAGCCGAGCAGTTCGTCGGGCGCGCGCAGCGCCACCTGAGCCGCGCTGGGCCGCAGCGCCGTCAGGTCCGTGGTACCGGGGGGCAGCACACGCACGGCGAGGCCACGGCCTCCGAGTGCATGGAACGCGTCTTCGTCGGTCACGTCGTCGCCCAGATAGGCGATCAGCGTGTCGCGTGTCTCCTCGCGCAGGACGCCGCGCACCACGGTGCCCTTGTTGGGCCCGAGCGCGCGCAGCTCGTAGCCGCCGTCGAACGCCTGCAGGTAGACCGCATCCAGTCGTGGCTGGCCGTCGGCGCGCGGCTCGAACTCGGCAAGCACGTGCCGCACACGCTTGACTGATTCGTCCGCCAGCGCGCGCGTGTGAACAGCGATCGACGCGTACTTTTCCTCGATCAGCGCGCCGGCTTCCTCGAGTTGCGGCCGCAGCGCGAGCAGGCGGTGCAGCGCGAGCTTGGCCTGAGCCGGCAGGATCGCGCGCACCAGTTGACCCGCGGGGGTCAGCCGCTCCCAGCCGTGCACGCCCCAGGTTTCCGGGCGCGGCGCCAGGCCCAGCAGATCGGCTGCCTCGCGTGCCGGCCGTCCACTGACGATCACCAGCCGCGTGGCGGGCTGCGTATGAATGCGCATCAGCAGTTCACTCGCGCCGGCATAGGGCTGCGCCAGGAACCGATCGGTAGAAACCGGCGCCAGCGTGCCGTCGTAGTCGATCATCAGCACGCGGCGTCGCGCGTGCGGCAGGCGATCGAAAAAATCGGTCAGTGCCTGCGGGCCGCTCAGGCCGGTCTGCGGCCGTAGACGGCGCAGCATGCTGCTGGTCGCCGCGTGGCGTGCGACCTGCTGGCGCAAGTGAATCGTCGACATCCCATGCATGACTGTGACGCGGGCAAGCGCAGTGCCGCTGCATCAGTGCCGCTGCAGGTTAGACCGGGGCAGGCCTCGGTGTTTGCGTGGCTGGCTATCGAGGTGCAGGCTTGAGGCGCGTGCAATCAGCCACAGCGCACGCGCGGCGAACTACGACCTGCGGTAGCCGTCAGGATTGCCTTGCTGCCACGTCCAACCGCTGGCGCACATTTGCTCCAGGCTGCGCTGCGCGCGCCAGTTGAGCAACCGCTCGGCGCGCGTCGGGTCGGCCCAGCAGGCGGCAATGTCACCGGCACGGCGCGGCGCCACGACATGCGGTACGCGCTGCCCGGTGGCGTGCTCGAACGCATGCACCATGTCGAGCACGCTGGTGCCGCGCCCGGTGCCCAGGTTCACCGCCGCGTAGCCGGACTGCTGCGCCGAGTAATCGAGTGCGGCGAGGTGGCCGAGCGCCAGGTCCACCACGTGGATGTAGTCGCGCACGCCGGTGCCGTCGTGGGTCGGCCAGTCGTTGCCGAACACGTTCAGGTGGGGCCGCTTGCCGACCGCCACCTGGGTGATGAACGGGAACAGGTTGTTGGGAATGTCGCGCGGGTCTTCGCCGATGGTGCCCGAGTCGTGCGCGCCGACCGGATTGAAGTACCGCAGCGATACCACCGCGAACTGCGGGTCGGCGTGGCACATGTCTTCGAGAATGCGCTCGACCATCAGCTTGGTGGCGCCGTACGGATTGACCGCCGACAGCGGCGCGTCTTCGGTCAGCGGCAACGCCTGCGGGTTGCCGTACACCGTTGCCGACGAGCTGAACACGAAGCGGCGCACGCCCGCCTGCTGACAGGCAGCCAGCAGGGCCAGCGTGCCACCGATGTTGTTGTCGTAGTACGCGAGTGGCCTGGACACCGATTCGCCGACTGCCTTGAGGGCGGCAAAGTGGATCACGCGGTCGATCGGCCGCTGCGACAGCAGCACCTGCAGCGTGTCGGTATCGCGAATGTCGCCTTCGACCAGTGTCACCTGGCGACCGGTGATCTTCTCCACCCGCCGCACCGCCTCCGGCGAGCTGTTGGAGAAATTGTCGATGCACACGACGTTGTGGCCGGCATTGAGCAGCTCGACCATCGTGTGCGTGCCGATGTAGCCGGCGCCGCCGGTCACCAGGACGGAGGGCGCGCTGGCGGCGCTGTGGGAGTGCGACATCGGTCGATTCACCTCGAGATGATGAGGCTCATGTTACCGGCGCTTGCTGCGGCCCCCTCGGTGTACGGACCCCGACCTAAGCGACACCCATAGAATGCGCGGCCCATGGTCCCGGCGGGCCGGCACTTGCGAGTTCGCCATCGCCGCCACCCTCGCTTACGGTCCTCTCATGCCCACGATCGCTTCCGACGCCCTCGACCAGTTGTTCCGCAGCGCGCGCACGCACAACGCCTGGCTGCCGACGCCGGTGCGCGACGACGAGCTGCACGCGCTCTATGACCTGCTCAAATGGGCGCCGACCAGTGCCAACTGCTCGCCGGCGCGCATCGTGTTCCTGCGCACGCGCGAGGCCAAGGAGCGGCTGCGCCCGGCGCTGTCGCCCGGCAACCTGGACAAGACGATGGCCGCACCGGTGACGGCGATCATCGGCTACGACCTCGAGTTCTACGAGAAGCTGCCGCAGCTCTTCCCGCACACCGACGCCCGCTCCTGGTTTGCGGGCAAGCCCGAGCTGATCGCGACCGCGGCGTTTCGCAACGGCTCGCTGCAGGGCGCCTACTTCATCCTCGCCGCGCGCGCGGTCGGGCTGGACTGCGGGCCGATGTCGGGCTTCGACAACGCGTTGGTCGACGCGGCGTTCTTTGCCGGCACCGCAGTCAAGTCGAACTTCCTGTGCAACCTGGGGCATGGCGACCCGGTGGGACTCTTCGCGCGCAGCCCGCGCCTGAGCTTCGGCGAGGCGTGCACGTTGCTGTAGCGCCCGCCTTCCCAGGCGGCGCGCCGTTCGCCGACGATGGAGTCCCATGCTGACCGACGCCCTGATCTTTCTCGCGGCCGCTGTCATCTGCGTGCCGCTGGCCAAGCGGGCCGGGCTGGGCGCCGTGCTCGGCTACCTGGTGGCGGGTTGCGCCATTGGGCCCTGGGGTCTGGCACTGGTCACCGATCCGCAGTCGATCCTCGCCTTCGCGCAGTTCGGCGTGGTGCTGATGCTGTTCGTGATCGGCCTCGAACTCGATCTGCGCCAGGTGATGCAGATGCGCGGACCCGTGTTCGTCGGCGGCGGCTTGCAGATGGCCGGCTGTGGCGCGGTGCTCGCTGTGGGATTGCTGCTGCTGGGCCTCCCCTGGCAGGCGGCGATCGTCGCCGGGCTGGCGATGGCGATCTCCTCGACCGCGATCGCGGTGCAGACGATGGCCGACCGCCACCTGGTCGCCGCGCCGATCGGCCGCAAGGTGCTGGCGGTGTCGATCTTCCAGGACATCTCGGCAATCCCGCTGATGGCGGCGATCCCGGTGCTCGGCATCGGCGCTGCCGCGGCGCAGGCGGCCCCAGGCGCTGGCTGGCTCGCCGCAGCCAAGGCGCTGGCGGCAATCGCTGCGGTCTTCGTGATCGGGCGCTACGTCACGCCGCCGCTGATGCGGTTGATCGCCCGCAGCCAGGTGCGCGAGATCTTCACCGCGTTCGCCCTGCTGCTGGTGATCGGCATCTCGCTGCTGATGGAGCAGGTCGGCCTGTCGATGGCGCTGGGCGCCTTCCTCGCCGGCGTGCTGCTGGCGTCGAGCGAGTATCGGCCGGCGCTGCAGGCGGACATCGAGCCGTTTCGTGGATTGCTGCTGGGTCTGTTCTTCATCGCGGTGGGCATGACGATCGACTTCGGCATCGTGCTCGGCAAGCCGGGCCTGCTGGCGCTGCTGGTGGTCGGGCTGCTCGGGCTGAAGGCTGCGGTGCTGGTGTTGATCGCGCCTGTGCTGGGCGTGGTGCCGCGCGAGCGCTGGCTGCTTGCCGCACTGCTCGCGCCGGGCAGCGAGTTTGCGTTCGTGGTGTTTGGCGTAGCGCGGGAAGCGCAGGTGCTGCCGGCGCAGTGGGAGCCGCTGCTGACCGCCGCCGTGGTGCTGTCGATGGCCGCGGCGCCGCTGCTGGCGATCTTGCACGATCGCTGGCAGCTGCGGGTGGAGCGCGCCGGCCGGCGTGCCGCCGATGCGATCGACGACGACAGCGCACCGGTCATCATCGCCGGCTTCGGCCGCTACGGGCAGATTGTCGGTCGGCTGCTCTTTGCCCACGGCGTGCGCTGCACGGTGCTCGACCATGATCCGGAGCAGGTGGACCTGGTGCGTCGCTTCGGCCACAAGGTGTTCTATGGCGACGCCACGCGGCGTGACCTGCTCGACGCCGCCGGCGCGGCGCGGGCGCGGCTGCTGGTGGTGGCGATCGACGACGTGGCCGACAGCCTGCAGCTGGTCGATCTGGCGCGGCGTCAGTACCCGCAACTGAAGATCGTCGCCCGCGCCCGCAACGTGCGCCACGTGATGGAACTGGTCGACCGCGGCGTCACGGCGGTCCAGCGCGAGACATTCGAGAGCGCGCTGCGCAGCGGTGAAGAGGCGCTGCAGGCGCTCGGCCTCCCGGCCGAAGAAGCGGGCGAGATCGCTGCCGCCTTCCGTCGCCACAACCTCGCCACCCTTGCCGCGATGCAGCCGCACTTTCGTGACGAGGAGAAGGCGGTGGCGATCATCAAGAGCGGTCGCGACGAGCTGGAGGAGAACCTGCGACGTGACCGCGATGCGCGCGAGCGTGCTCAACAGCGCAGCTGAGCGGTCGTCGCGCGGAACGAGCGCTTGCCGCCGCCCGACCTGCCTCGTGCGCGCCGACGCCAATGCGCGCGTGACGCTGCATCAGCCGGGTGCGTGCGCGGACCGTCGTGGCGTGTCGTCGATCACACCCCGCCCACACACACGTACTTGACCGTCAGGTACTCCTCGATCCCGTACTTGCCGCCTTCGCGGCCGAAGCCCGACTGCTTGACGCCGCCGAACGGCGCGATCTCGGTGGAGATGAGGCCGGTGTTCACGCCCACCATGCCGAACTCGAGCTGCTCGGCCACGCGGAAGATGCGCGACAGGTCGCGCGAATAGAAGTAAGCGGCCAGGCCGTACTCGACGCTGTTGGCCGCGGCGATCGCCTGCGCGTCGTCGCTGAAGCGAAACACCGGCGCCACCGGACCGAACGTCTCCTCGCGCGCCACCAGCATCTGGTCGGTGACGTTGGCGATCACCGTGGGTTCGAAGAACATGCCGCCCGACCGCTCGCCGAGTTCGTGCGGCTTGCCGCCGGTGAGCACGGTCGCTCCCTTGCTCACCGCGTCGGCCACATGGGCCTTGACCTTCGCCATCGCTGCCTGATCGATCAACGGGCCTTGCTGCACGCCGGCCTCGAAACCGGAACCGACCTTCAGCTTGGCCGCGCGCTCGGCGAGCTTGCGCACGAATTCGTCGTAGATGCGGTCGTGGGCGAAGAAGCGGTTGGTGCAGACGCAGGTCTGGCCGGCGTTGCGGTACTTGCTGGCAAGCGCGCCTTCGACCGCGGCATCGACGTCGGCGTCATCGAACACCACGAACGGGGCGTTGCCGCCGAGTTCGAGCGACAGCTTCTTGAGCGTCGGCGCGCACTGCTGCATCAGGATGCGGCCGACCTGGGTGGAGCCGGTGAACGACAGCTTGCGCACGGTCGGCGAGTCGCACAGCACGCGGCCGATCTCGATCGACCGCTGGTCATCGGCCGGCAGCACGTTGAACACGCCCGCCGGGATGCCGGCACGCTGCGCCAGCTCGGCGATCGCCAGTGCCGACAGCGGCGTCTGCTCGGCCGGCTTCACCACGATCGTGCAGCCGGCGGCCAGCGCCGGCGCCGCCTTGCGGGTGATCATCGCGTTGGGGAAATTCCAGGGCGTGATGGCCGCGCACACGCCGACCGGCTCCTTGAACACCAGCAGCCGCTTGTCGCTCGCGTGCGGTGGGATGGTGTCGCCGTAGATGCGGCGCGCCTCTTCGGCAAACCACTCGATGAATGCCGCGCCGTAGGCGATCTCGCCGCGCGACTCCGCCATCGGCTTGCCCTGCTCGGCGGTCATCAGCTTGGCCAGATCTTCCTGGGCCGCCATCATCAGGTCGAACCACTTGCGGAGCAGCGTCGCGCGCTCCTTGGCGGTCTTGGCGCGCCACGCGGGCAGGGCGCGCGCGGCCGCCTCGATCGCGCGCCCGGCGTCGGCGGCGCCGCAGTTGGCGACCTCGATCAGGCGCCCGCTGTCGGCTGGATTGGTGACTGCAAACCTGCCATGGGCGCCCTCGCACCACTGGCCGTCGATGTAGGCCTGGCCCTTGATCAGGCCGCCGTCGTCGAGCGACGGCAGGGAAGAAGTTCGTTGCAGCATGGCGACTCCTGGGAGCGCTGGTCAATCGGCGCAGTCGACTTTCAGCTTAGCGCAGGGATGCGACCCGCATCGCCCGTGCATGCCGCGGCGTTATCCTCTGCGTCAGAAGTGGACGAGGGCGCGACGGCGCCCATTGCCGACGCGAGGTTGACATGCAATTCGAATCGCTCGCTGCCGATCTGCAGCACTGGCTGAAGGACAACATCGGTCGCGGTGTCGACCGCGAGGCCCTGGTGCAGTCGATGCGCGCTGCCGGCTACCAACCCAAGTTCGCGCGCCAGGCGGTCGATATGGCCGTGGGCCGATTCAGCGGCGCCGGCATGGCAGACGTGGCCGTGCTGGAACGTCCTGAGGCCTCAGCCGCCGTGCCCGCGGCGACGACGCAGCCCGCGGTCGTGGAGAAGACGCAGCCGGCGGCACAGCGCGAACCCACCGCCTCCGAGATCATTGCCGCCTCCGGCAATTCGATCGAAACCTCGGACCGCCGCGTGAACCTGCTGTTTGCGCTGAACGCGCCGCGCGTGGTGCTCTTTGGTGGACTGCTGTCGGGCGAAGAGTGCAAAGAACTGGTGCGACTGTCGGCCGTCAAGCTGCAGCGCTCCACCGTGGTCAATGCAGTCACCGGCGAGTACGACGTGCACCCTGACCGCACCAGCAGCGGCACGCACTTTCTGCGTGGTGAGAACGCGCTGATCCGCACCATCGAGGCGCGCATCAGTGAGCTCGTCGGCGTGCCGGTCGACCATGGTGAGCCGATCCAGATCCTGCATTACCTGCCGGGCGCCGAGTACAAGCCACACTTTGACTTCTTCGATCCCAACTTCGAAGGCAATGACAAGGTACTGGCGATGGGCGGCCAGCGCACCGCCACCGTGGTGATGTACCTGAACGATGTCGCGGCCGGTGGCTCCACCGTGTTCCCCGACATCGGCCTCGATGTCCTGCCGCGCGAGGGCAATGCGGTGTACTTCGCCTACGCCACGCCCGACGGTCAGCTCGACCGTCGCACGTTGCACGGCGGCAGTCCGGTGGTGGAGGGCGAAAAATGGATCGCCACCAAGTGGCTGCGCGAACGGCCCTACACCGGGCCGAGCGCCTGACCTGACGACGCACGTAGGGGCGTCACCGTCGGCGCCGCACGGGCGGACGCGACGGAAAGCGGCTGCGAAGCGTCGCTTTTTCCTCGGCCGTGAGGCGCACATTGCGGGCAAGGTGTCACTGCCGTCGCATCGTCCATCTTTTTCTTTCGGGTTTCGGGGCTTTCCACCCGCGACGGTCAACCGCGGTGGCATATTTGCAGTTACGGACAAGTGTTACTGCAAAATCTGCCGCAAGGAACGTCATCGTGACAACGACCTCCCGCCTGACCCGCACCCGCTGTGCCCGTATCGCGCGCGCTCTCGAGGCGAGCGAACATCCGGACGAGATCGCCAGCCAGGACGCGGTCATCGTCGTGTGGAACGAGGTGAAGGCGGCCGTCCGTGCGGCCCGCCGCATCGACCCTACCGGTCGCAGCAACAAATCGCTCCAGCTTGAACTCGATCGGCGCCTGCGCCTGCTGGCCGCCCGGCTCGACACGCTTACGCGCGAAGACCGCCGCTCAGTGGTGGCGCAGGTGCTGGCATTTGCCGCGCTCGGCCGTGCCGCCGGCTATGCGGTGCGACCGCTGCCACGCGACCTGCAGCGCGCGCCCTCGCTCGACGGCGACTTCGGCACGCTCGCGACCTGACGCGTACCGTTGCCGAAGCATCGACGGCCGCCGCCCGGCAACGGGCGCGCGGCCGTTGTGCTTTCTGCTGCATGCAACGCTGCTACGCTGGTCAAGGTCGCTGCCAAAGGAGGGACGTCGCATGAACCAACTGATGTTGATGGGTGGCCGCGCCGCCGGCCTGATCGGGTTGCTGCTGGTCGTCTTTTCGGCGGGAGCGCGGCTGGCCGGCCACTATGTCATCGGCGGATTCCAGGCCGTGACACTGTTGTCGGCGGGCATGGGCGCCTTGCTGGTCGGCTGCTTCGCGCTGCTCTGGGTGATGACCGACAGACGCTGACGCGCGCGTTCAGCGTCGCGCCGCGCGGTCGACGCACAACTTGTTCGGTAGACGGTGCCGCTACAGCAACACGCTCACCCCCACGCGGAACGTGCGCGGCTGTGCCGGGAACAGATAGATGCCGCCCCAGTACTGCGTGGGTGCCTCGCGCCAGTAGCGGCGGTCGGTCACGTTCTCGATGCCGGCGCGCCATTGGGTCGACAGCCCGCCAAGCTTCAGCGGCGCGCTGGCCCACAGATCCCATTGCCACCACGACGGCAGCGTGACGCCGTTGTCGGCGGTGATCGCTCGTTCACCGGAGTGGAACACGCGGTTGCTCAGTGCCAAGCCTGGTGCCGCCGCGGGGCGCCAGTCGGCCTGCAGGGCGGCCGTCGTCTTCGGCACGTTGGTGGCGCGCCGGTCCACCAGGCTCGGATCTGCGCTGCGCGCGATCCTGGCGTCGAGCACCGTGCCCTGCGCCAGCAGCGTCCAGGCGCGCGCGGCCTGCCAGGTCCATTCCATCTCGATGCCGCGGTGGCGCTGCTCGCGGCCGTCGGCCACCCGCTCGGTGTCGGCGCCCAGTGCATTCGGCGCCACGCTGCGGTCGTCGGGCCGCGGCCGGCGTACTTCGAACAGCGTGACGCTACCTGACAGCGACGGCGCGAGTGTGCCGCGCCAGCCCAGTTCGGCCTGCGTGCTGCGACCGACCGGCAGCACTTCGCCCGCATTGACGAACAGCGCGGGCCGGTTGGGCACCGCATCCGGCTCGACGTTGCGATTGACCGACGCGAACAGCATGTTGTTGGGCGCATAGGTGTAGCCGAGCGCGAGCCAGGGCGTGACGAAGCGCTCGGCAAAGCGCAGTGCGCGCGAGCCGTCGCTGCGCCGGCTCGCCTGCTCGACCTCGCCGATGCGGGCGCCGGCGAACAGCCGCCAGCGCGGCGACAGGTCGACCACGTCGGCCACCTGCAGGTCCTTGATCACGCGGTCGAGGTCGGTGTTGAGCGAGGTCAGGCTGGGATCTCCCGGCAGCGGCACGGGGGCGACCGCGCTGATCGTGCCGACGTAGTTGTAGGCCTGCAGCGGCTCAAGCCGCTCCGCATAGCGCGTCATGCGCGGTGCCAGCCGCAGCCGGTGCGTCATGCCGGCGATCTGCACGCGGCCGTCGAGCGCGGCTTCGACCACCGTGGTGTCGCGCCGCTCGTTGCTGCTGCGGTAGTCGTAGAGGTCGACCTCATAGTTGCCGCACAGCCCCGGGTACAGGTAGTTCGGCCCGCTGCTGCAGCCATCGGGAAAGGCGAGGCGATCGTTGGTCTTGGTCCGTTGCAGCAGCCCGGCCGTGCTCACGGTCCAGCCGGCGGACAGCGGCAGGGCCGCCTTGGCGCTGCCGACCTGCGAGCGGCTGTCGAACGGCTGCGACCACGGCTGGTTGTTGAGGTTGATACGCGGGCCGAGCACCTTGGGCGACGGCAGTGTCTCGGCTACACCGTCGCTATCGACATCGAGCAAGCCAAAGCCCGGCACGCTGAACTGGCGCGAGTTCTGCACCTCGAACTCCGCTTCCGCGGTGATGCCGCGCGGTCCGCGCCAGTCGACGGCTGCTGCCACCACGCTCGCCTCGCCGTCGGCATCGCGCGCGGCAGGGCGACGCTGGCCGTGACCGGCATTGATTCGGTAGCCGAAGCCTTCGCTGACGCGACGGCCATAGTCGGCCGCGGCGAGCCAGGTGCCGCGTTCGCTGATGTCGAGGCTCAGCTCGTTGACGTCCGTAATCGCCCGCTTGGAGACGAAGTTCACGGTACCGGCCGGGTTGCCGATGCCGGTGACGGCGCCATTCAAGCCCTTCATCACCTCGATGCGCTCTTTAGTGACAAGCGTGAACGGCGTGTAGGGCGACACCGGCAGGCCGTTGCGCCGGTAGTTGAGCGCGCCTTCGAGCAGAAAGCCGCGCAACTGGATCGACTCGACGTAGCCGACCGTGTTGTACGCATCGCTGGCGGCGGGCTCGCGGCGGATCGCCTCGGACAGGCTGTCGGCGCCCTGCGTGCGCAGATCGCGCGCGCGCAGCACGCCCACGGACAGCGGCAGTTCGCCCAGGCTCATGCCGCCGAACTCGGGGAAGCTGACGGCTTCGTCCAGCGGCGCCGCACGCCCGGTCACCGTCACTGGCGGCAACGAGGTTTGCTGTGCCAGAGAGGCCGAGCCGCACAGCGCCAGAGAAACGGCCGCCGCCAGGCGCGAAAAGGGAAAGGAAGTAGAGAGTCGACCAGCCATCGCAGTGCTCCAGAGACGATGGCAAGGAACGCGGGGCGAGGAAGAGTTCTCTTGAATGCGCACCCCAGGCTTGGCCGGGAACGCGCGAGGATTTCTCGCCGACGCTTCCCTGCGCAAGTATTAACTCGATCAGGTTCAAAGGGTTGTTTCTCACCCGTCCGACCCGGCGCATTGCTGCATCGAGCGGACCACGCATTGCTGCGTGGATTTGTTCGGGACCCGAGTCTAGCGCGGCCGGCGCGCCGCATGAGCGTTACCCGCTGACGAGTGTCGGCGCATAGGCGCGAGCCGGTGTCACTCGTCGTCGTTCCCGCGCAGGCGGGAACCCAGTGTCGTTTACATGCCTGTCCGACCGTGCCTTGCACCAGGCGCAGCAACTGCTCTCGTCGCCAGCGTTGCGCGTCAGTGCTCGTCCGCAGAGTCCTCGTCAACCGAGGGCGGCCAGGGCGGTCGCCAGCCGCGCGTCGTCCTGCCCCTGCACCAGCGTGAACGGCAGTCGGTGGCGCTGCATGAGGTCGAGCAGCAGCGCGTGAAAGTGCGCGCGCATCTGTGGGCCGTCACGCTGCACGCCATCCGGCTCCCAGGGCAGGTCCGTATCGGTGACCAGCGTGAGGTCGTAGCGGCGCTGGCGTTCGACCGCTGCTGCGAGCAGCGTGTCATCGCAGTAGTAAAGAGTGCTGTACAGCGCGGTGGCGAGCGGTGTGGAGTCCACCGCCACCAGCGGGTTGCCCGCTTGCGCTGCTGCCTGCCGCGCTGCCTCCTCACGCGCGATCTGTTCGACTATTACTTGGCTTTGCTCATGCGGCATCGGCGGCCGATGCTCGGTATCGACGAACTCGCGCAGGTACTCGGGCACCCACAGGCCGCTGCGCGCCCGCGCCAGCGCTCGGCACAGCGAGGTCTTGCCGGTGCACTCGGCGCCGACCACGGCGATCGTCAGCACCGCGGCGCTCACGGCTGCTCCGCGGCGCGATGGCGCTGCGCATCGCGCAACCAGGCGCGCCAGCCGATCACCGACAGGATCACGAACAGCCCATAGAGCAGCGCGGTCAGCCACAACTGCTGCTGCACGAAGAGCGCCAGGCTCACGCCATTGACCAGCAGCCACGCCGGCCAGGCTTCGGTGAACTTGCGTGCGGTCAGGGTTTGCGCGATCACGCTGCCCACGGTGGTGAATGCGTCGAGCGCCGGCGAAGCGGCATCGGTCCAGCGACCCAGCGCCAGCGCAGCGCCAAACGTGATCGCAGCCCAGCCGCCGAGCAACGCAAGCCGCACGGGCAGTGCCAGCACGGCCACCTGCAGCGGCGCGGCGCCGCGGCGGCCGAACTTCCACTGCCACCAGCCCCACAGCGCGATCGCCACGAACGCCGCCTGCAGCGCCATCTGCCCATACAGGCGCGCCGAGGCAAACAGCAGGCCGTACAGCACGCTGCTGCCGATCATCAGCGGCCAGGCCCAGTGAACCTGGCGGATCGACAGCAGCACATAGCCGAGCGCGAGCACGAAGGCGGCGGGCTCGATCAGCGTCGTGGCAGAGGCCAAGTTGAAGGACACGACTTCGTCAGAGTGTTTTGCGGCGCGCGAGCGTACACCGGGTGTCTCGACCCGTGCCCGCTGTTGCTGCAAAGCCAGGGATCGCGCACACGAACGACGCGGCGCTTAGGCCAGCATCAAGCGGGCATCAAGCGTCCTGCGCGTGCCACGTGAAGCTCGATGCGCCAAGCGTGAACATGCCCACGCCCGCCTGAGCCTGCGGCAGCGCGAGGGTGATCTCGCCCGCTGGCGAGATCACCACGCTGCGGCCGGTACCTTCGCTTTCTTCCGGACGGTTCAGCGCGTTGGGCCAGTTGGACTGGATGACCCAGGCGTTCAGTGATCGCGCCAGCCGCTGCGCGTTGCGTACATGCGGCGGCGGCTCGATGCCGGCGTCCTGCGCCTGGGGTCGCATCTGCCCTGGCCAGAACACGATCTCGGGCGCGTGCGGCAGCAGCTCGGCACACACCGCGTCGTGGTCCTCGATCTCACGGCAGATCACTGCCGTGCAGCGGCGACCGAACAGCGTGAGCACCGGTCGCGCGCTGCCGCGCGCAAAGAAGGTGGCCTCGGGCTCGGTGAGTCCCTGCTTGTCCACCGCGCCGACCAAGCGACCGGACGCGTCGACGAAGAGTTGGCTGTTGAAGATGCGGCCGTCGCTGCCGAAGGTGGGCGCGCCGAAGGTCGCCGCCACCGCATGCCGCACGCAGGCGGCCTGGATCGACTGCAGCCAGTTCGCCACCAGATCGGGTTTGGCGAACTCGACGATCCGGCGGTGAAAGCCCGGCACCGCCGCTTCGGGAAAGACGCACAGCTGCATGCCGGCCGCCCCGGCCAGTTCGAGGGTGCGCAGCAGGTTGGCGGCGTTGGCGTCGCCGGTCCATTGCATCAGCGGCTGGGCGACGGCGATCCGCAGGGGTGGGGTCGTCATCGGTGCTGTTCTCCTGGTGCGGGCGCCTGGCGCCCCGCCGGGCTGGTCCAAGGGCCCTTTGCATGCATTCATTGAATGCACGCACTCATTGATGCCCGCACTCATTGAACCATGATGGCGACCTGGCGCGTCGGCCCGCGCCTCGCTTCTGCGTTCGGCGGGGGCCACTGTGCGCGTTCAAATGTCGAACGTCACGCCCTGCGCCAGCGGCAGGCTGCGCGAGTAGTTGACCGTGTTGGTGGCGCGCCGCATGTACGCACGCCAGGAGTCCGACCCCGACTCGCGCCCGCCGCCGGTCTCCTTCTCGCCACCGAACGCGCCGCCGATCTCGGCGCCCGAGGTGCCGATATTGACGTTGGCAATGCCGCAGTCCGAGCCGCGCGCGGAGACGAACGCCTCCGCTTCGCGCAGGTCATTGGTGAAGATGGCCGACGACAGGCCCTGCGCCACGCCGTTGTGCATGCTGACCGCCTGGTCGAAGTCGCGGTACGTCATCACGTAGAGGATCGGCGCGAAGGTCTCTTCGCACACCACCGCCGTCTGCGCCGGCATGGTCACCAGGGCCGGGCGCACGTAGTACGCGTCGGGCCAGCGCTCGGCCAGCTCGCGTTCGCCGCCGCGCACCTGGCCGCCTTCGCTGCGCGCCCGCTCGAGCGCGTCCTGCATGGTGTCGTAGGCGCGGCGGTCGATCAGCGGGCCGACCAGGGTGCCGGCGCTGCGCGGGTCGCCCACGGTAAGGCTGGCGTAGGCACGCGTCAGGCGCGCGACGAGATCGTCGTGCACCGACTCATGCACGATCAGGCGGCGCGTGGTGGTGCAGCGCTGGCCCGCGGTACCGGCGGCGCCGAACACGATGCCGCGCAGCGCGAGGTCCAGGTCCGCGCTCGGCGCCACGATGATCGCGTTGTTGCCGCCCAGTTCCAGCAGGCAGCGGCCAAAGCGCACGGCCACGCGGGGTGCCACCGCACGACCCATGCGCGTGCTGCCGGTGGCCGACAGCAGGGCCACGCGCGGATCATCCGCCAGCACTTCACCCAGCTCGGCGCCGCCGATCAGCACCTGCGACAGATGCGTCGGCGCATCGCTGCCGAAGCGCGCCAGTGCATGCTCGAACAGCGCCTGCGTGGCGAGCGCGGTCAGCGGCGTCTTGTCCGAGGGCTTCCACACCACCGCGTTGCCGCACACCAGCGCCAGCGCACTGTTCCAGCTCCATACCGCGACCGGAAAGTTGAACGCGCTGATCACCCCCACCACGCCCAGCGGATGCCACTGCTCCATCATCCGGTGGCCGGGCCGTTCGCTGGCGATGGTCAATCCGTGCAGCTGGCGCGACAGGCCGACGGCGAAGTCGCAGATGTCGATCATCTCCTGCACTTCGCCCAGCCCCTCGCTGGTGATCTTGCCCACCTCGAGCGACACCAGCTCGCCGAGTGCGCGCTTGTGGTGACGCAGCTCTTCGCCGAACAGGCGCACCAGCTCACCGCGGCGCGGCGCCGGCACGTCGCGCCAGACGGCAAAGGCGGTCTGCGCTTGGGCGAACGCGGCCTGGGCGTCGGCCACGCCGTGCGTGTGCACGCGGGCCAGGATGGCGCCGTCGATCGGCGAGCGCACCGTGAGGGCGCCGCCGGTGAGGGCGTCGGCGCTCACGCCGAGCGCGCGGAGCAGGTCGTGGGTCGGGGTCATGGCAATGTCCTTGCAGTGAAGACGAGACCTTAGCGCGGCGGGCCTGCGCAGGCGTACCGCGGCGGTCAACCGATGGATTCCACCTGGCGCGACTGCTGGTAAGCGCTGCCGAAGCGGTTGGCGAGGAAGTCCGGCAAAGCGATCTGCTCTTGCCTGATAAACCCTTTCTTCGGCAACCGGCCTTCGCGAAACAGATCCACCGCGGCGCAGATGCCGGCGGCGGTGGTGATCTGGATCGCCGACAGCGGCGCACCCGCGGTGCGGTCGGCAAAGATCTTGCGCGCGAACACCTCCTGCATCAGCACGCCGTTGCGCAGGCCGCTCACGGTGACGAACACCAGCACCACGTCCTGCATGGTGCCGGGGATCGACTTGCGCATGATGTCCTTGAGCGTGGCCTGGTCCTGCGCCAGGCCGAGGTCCTGCAGCAGCAGCTTCATCGCCGCGCCGTGGCCCGGGTAGCGCACCGACTTGTAGTCGAGCGTGCGCACCTTGCCGTCGAGCGTCTCGCACAGCGTGCCGAGCCCGCCCGAGGTGTTGAACGCCTCGTACTCGGTACCGTCGAGCGAGAAGTGCTCCAGCCCTTCGAGCGGCAGCACTTCGATGCGCTCGCCGCCGCGGATCGCCTCGCACGGATGGCAGTACTCGTTGATCAGCCCGTCCACGCTCCAGGTCAGGTTGTACTTGAGTGCGTTGGTGGGAAAGGCGGGCAGCGCGCCAACGCGCATCTTGACGTCGTGCAGTTGCTCGAAGTCGCGCGCCAGGTGATAGGCGACGATGCCGATGAAGCCAGGCGCCAGGCCGCACTGCGGCATGAATGCGGTCTCCGCGCCCTGCGCCATCTCCTTGATCGCGCGCGTGGCGGCGATGTCCTCGGTGAGGTCGAAGTAATGGCAGCCGGCGGCGCGCGCCTGCGTCGCGGCGAGCGTGGCCAGGTGGTACGGCAGCGCGTTGATCACGGCGTCGTGGCCGCGAATGGCTGCCAGCAGGGCCTGCGGGTCCTCGGTGTCGCGCTGCAGCGTGCTGGCGGCGCTGCCGTTGAGCTTGGCCAGCGCCGCGGCGCTGCGGTCGACCACCGTGACGTCGTAATCGCCGCTGCGGGTGAGCAACTGCGCGATGGTCTGGCCGATGTGGCCGGCGCCGAGCAGCGCGATGCGCATCTTGGTCATGGCTTTCTTCCTGCACGTTCGTCGGAGACCGGCAGTCTAGGCAGCCGCGCTGACGATAGACAGCATGAGTTCGACGAAAAAGCGCTAGAGATGGACGAAACGTCAGCGCTATGCTGCGGATTGTCTCAACCTTGGGTCGCGTGCCCCTCTCTGCCATGGCCAGACGCCCACTGCGCGCCGCATCCACCGCCACCGATGCCGACGCCCGCCCCAAGGACCAGCTCGATCGCGACCTCATCGCGCTGCTGCAGGCCAACGCGCGCGAGAGCACCGCCAATCTGGCGCGCACGCTCGGCGTGGCGCGCACCACCGTGCTGGCGCGGCTGGCGCGCCTGGAGCGCGAGCACGTGATCGTCGGCTACACGGTGCGGTTGGGGCAGGGCGTGGCCGAGCGCGCGGTGCAGGCGCACGTGGGCATCACCGTCGCCGCCAAGGCCGGCCGCGACGTGGTGCGCCGCCTGTCGCGCATGCCGGAGCTGCGGCAGCTGTATTCGGTGAGCGGCGAGTTCGACTACGTGGCGCAGCTGAGCGCAGAGTCGACCGCGCGCCTGGATGCGCTGCTCGACGAGATCGGCGAGATCGACGGCGTGGTCAAGACGACCACCTCGGTGGTGCTGGCGGTGCGGGTGGACCGCAAGGCGTAGCGGCCGGCGCGGCATGCCGCGCCATTGGCTCTAGCGGCGTCAGGACGCCATCGCCACTTCGACGCGGGCTGCACTCTTGCGCAGCAGCGGTACGAACCCGAGCAATGCCTCAGTCGAGCTGATTCGCACGGTCGGTGCATGCACCGACAGCGCGGCACGGATCGCGCCATCGGCGTTCTTGATCGGCACGGCGACCGCCACCATGCCGGGAATGAACTCCTCGTTGTCGAGCGAGTAACCGCGCTTGCGGATGCGCGCCAGTTCCGCCAGCAGAAGTTTGCGGTCGGTAATTGTGGCGGGGGTCAGCGCCTCCATGGTGCTGAAGCGCAGCAGGCGCTCGCGCGACGGCTCGTCCAGCAGCGCGAGGAACAGCTTGCCGCTGGCGCAGCAATGCACCGGGATACGAGAACCGAGATCGAGCGTCAGTCGCAGCGGCCAGCGCGCTTCCACCCGCTGCAGATAGATGATCTCGGTGCCGTCCAGTGTGGCGATGTTGCAGGTCTCGCCGACTTCATCGACCAGTTCGCGCAGCGCATGGCGGATCGCCGCGCGCAGGAAGTCATTGCGCACCACGTCGAGCGACATTTCGCGCAGGCGCGGGCCGATCCACAGGTTGCGCTGGTCGGGCTCGCGGAACAGGAAGCCGGCCGCCGACAACTGCTCGGCCAGCCGGTGGACGGTGGACTTGGACTGACCCATCACCTCGGCGACGTCGGACAGCGTCATCTGCCCGGGCAGTTCTGCCACCAAGCGCAGCACCTCGATTGCCCGCAGTGCAGCAGGAAGTTCCTTGCGCGGCGGTTCCTTGCGCGTCGATCCTGACTTGCGTGTCGCCATCTAGACA
>LNFM01003721.1_pt1 | contig 29467 bp, 32 predicted proteins | sample 596031 | NCBI WGS metagenome assembly LNFM01 (sample SAMN04254537, study PRJNA301005) | activated carbon metagenome | isolation source: dual media filters at the Ann Arbor, Michigan drinking water treatment plant | place: USA: Ann Arbor
GGCTCGTTCCGGCTGGCGCCGCTGATTTCGGCGATCGGCATGTCGATCTTCCTGTCGAATTTTGTCCAGGTCAGCCAGGGCCCGCGCAACAAGGCGATCCCGCCGATGGTACAGGGCGAATTCGTACTGCTGACGCATAACGACTACGCCGTCACTCTGTCGTTCAAGCAGTTGATCATCTGGGGCGTCACCGCGGTGTTGCTGGTGTGCTTCTGGTATCTCGTCGCCAGGACGCGGCTCGGCCGGGCGCAACGCGCCTGCGAGCAGGACCAGAAAATGGCCGCTCTGGTCGGCGTCAATGTCGACCAAACCATCTCGATGACCTTTGTCATCGCCGCCGCGCTCGCTGCCGTCGCCGGCACCATGTACCTGATGTATTACGGCGTCGTCAGCTTCGCCGATGGCTTTGTGCCCGGCGTCAAGGCGTTCACAGCCGCGGTGCTCGGCGGCATCGGCTCGCTGCCCGGCGCGGTCATCGGCGGCATCCTGATCGGGCTGATCGAGACCATGTGGTCGGCCTATTTCTCCATCGACTATAAAGACGTCGCCGCCTTCTCCGTGCTGGCCATCACGCTGATCTTCCTGCCGCAAGGCCTGTTCGGCCGGCCGGACGTCGAGAAGGTCTGACAATGCGGGAAGGCGCAGCCACCGGCCGCATCGACACCGTCGCCGCGTTGCGCGATGCCGGCATCACCACGCTACTCGCCTTCGGCCTGTTCCTGCCGCTGATCGGTTTTCAGACCGTCGTCAATATCCGCAACGAACTGGTCCTCGATACGCGATGGCCGCTGCTGTTCGGCATCGTCGCCGCTGTCGGCGTTGCGCGGCTGGCCTATTCGTTCCTGTTCGCGCCATGGCTGGAGCGCTTCAAGGAGCGGCCGGTGGCGGCGACGCCGCCCGCCTGGCTCAGCCTGATCGGTCAGTGGTTCACGCCTTTCGCCATCGGCTTTGCCGTCGCCTATCCGGTCATCATCATCGCCACGAGCGGTTACGGTGGCGCGCTGAAATGGGTCGATAACTTCGGCATCCAGATTTTGATCTATGTGATGCTCGGCTGGGGCCTCAACATCGTCGTCGGCCTCGCCGGCCTGCTCGACCTCGGGTACGTCGCGTTCTACGCGGTCGGCGCCTACTCTTACGCGCTGCTGGCGAAGGAGTTTGGCTTCTCGTTCTGGATTTTGCTGCCGCTGGCCGGCGTGATGTCGTCGTTCTGGGGCATCCTGCTCGGTTTTCCCGTTTTGCGCTTGCGCGGCGATTATCTCGCCATCGTCACGCTCGCCTTCGGCGAGATCATTCGCATCGTGCTGGTCAACTGGGTCGATCTCACCAACGGCTATGCAGGAATCAGCGGCATTCCGCGGCCGAGTTTCTTCGGCATCCCGTTCAACGCCAACGACGACGGCTTTGCCGCGACCTTCGGGCTGGAATTCTCACCGATCTATCGCACGATTTTTCTCTATTACCTGATCCTGGCGCTGGCCTTCCTCACCGCGTTCGTCACCGTGCGGCTGCGCCGGCTGCCGGTCGGCCGCGCCTGGGAAGCGTTGCGCGAGGACGAGATCGCCTGCCGCTCGCTCGGCATCAATACGACCAACACCAAGCTCACCGCCTTCGGCATCGGTGCGATGTTCGCCGGTTTCGCCGGCTCGTTCTTCGCCGCGCGGCAGGGCTTCATCTCGCCGGAGAGTTTCACGTTTCTTGAATCGGCGACCATCCTCGCCATCGTCGTGCTCGGCGGCATGGGCAGCCAGATCGGCGTCGCCATTGCCGCCATCGTCATGATCGGCGGCACCGAGATCATGCGCGAACTCGAATTCCTCAAGCACATCTTCGGCGACTCCTTCGATCCGACGCAATACCGCATGCTGCTTTTCGGCTTTGCCATGGTGATGATCATGGTGTTCCGTCCGCGCGGCCTGGTATCGACGCGCACGCCCTCGGTCTTTCTCAAGGCGCCTAAAGTCATTCCAGCCGACCTGGTCAAAGAGGGGCACGGCTGACGCATGACCCCGAAAAGCGGCAATCATCTTTCCGACAAGGTCGTGCGCCCGCATGGCATAGGCGCGGCCGGCGACGTACTGCTGCGCGTCGAACACCTGACCATGCGCTTCGGCGGACTGGTAGCGGTCGATGATCTGTCATTCGAGGCGCGGCAGGGCGAGATCACCGCGCTGATCGGCCCCAACGGCGCCGGCAAGACCACCGTGTTCAACTGCATCACCGGTTTCTACAAGCCGAGCGAAGGCCGCATGGGCCTCTGTCACGGCGACGCCGCGATCTGGAGCGAGCTGGACGCGCTGACCGATAGCGGCAAGCGCGGCATCCGAAAAGACGGCAACGGCCTCTATCTGCTCGAGCGCATGCCCGACTACCTCGTCACCCAGGACGCGCGCGTCGCCCGCACCTTCCAGAACATCCGGCTGTTTCCCGGCATGACACTGCTGGAAAATCTGCTGGTGGCTCAGCACAACTCCTTGATGCTGGCCTCGGGCTATACTCTGTTCGGCATCTTCGGCCTGCCCTCGTACCGCCGCGCCGAACGCGCCTCGATTGAACTGGCGCGCGACTGGCTCAACCGCGTCGGCCTCATTCACCGCGCCGACGATCCGGCCGGCGACCTGCCCTATGGCGATCAGCGCCGTCTCGAAATCGCACGCGCCATGTGCACCGGTCCGGTGCTGTTGTGTCTTGATGAACCGGCCGCCGGCCTCAATCCGCGCGAAAGCGCGCAACTCAACGAATTGCTGCTCGGCATCGGCAACGACCACGGCATTTCCATTCTGCTGATTGAGCACGACATGTCGGTGGTGATGGAAATTTCCGACCACGTCATCGTGCTCGACTATGGCGTCAAGATTTCCGACGGCGCGCCGGACGAGGTGCGCAACGATCCGAAGGTGATCGCCGCTTATCTCGGCGTTGGCGACGATGAAGTCGAGAAGGTCGAAGCGGAGGTCGGGCTGTGAGCGCGACGCTCCTCTCCATCCGCGGCGTCAAGACCTATTACGGCCGCGTCATGGCGCTCAAGGGCGTCGACCTCGACGTTAGCGAAGGCGAGATCGTCACCCTGATCGGCGCCAACGGCGCCGGCAAGTCGACGCTGATGATGACCGTCTGCGGCAATCCGCGCGCGCGCGAAGGCACCATCGAATTCGCCGGCCAGGACATCACGCACCTGCCGACGCATGAGATCGCACGCCTCAAGCTGGCGCAATCGCCCGAAGGCCGCCGCATCTTCTCGCGCATGACGGTGTTCGAGAATTTGCAGATGGGCGCGCTGGTCGCCGATCCGGCCGAGTTCGAACGCGACCTCGAACGCATGCTCACTTTGTTTCCGCGCCTCAAGCAACGCATCGACCAGCGCGGCGGCACCTTGTCGGGCGGCGAACAGCAAATGCTGGCGATCGCCCGCGCGCTGATGGCGCGGCCGCGCCTGCTGCTGCTCGACGAGCCGTCGCTCGGCCTGGCGCCTCTGATCGTCAAACAAATTTTCGACGCCATCCGCACCCTTAACCAGCAGGACGGCCTCACGGTTTTTCTGGTCGAGCAGAACGCCTACCATGCGCTCAAGCTGGCGCACCGCGGCTATGTCATGATCAACGGCCTCATCACGCTCTCGGGAACCGGCCGCGAATTGCTCGAGCGGCCGGAGATCAAGCAGGCCTACCTGGAGGGCGGCGCATAATGGAACCGGCCGCCCCCAGCGCTTTGAACACTTTCCTGCACTTCTTCTACGAGGAAGGCTCGTCGAGCATCTTCCTTCTGGTCACCATCATCTTCGGCGGCGGGGCGGCCTGGCTATCCGGCCGCGCCATCGCCCAGACCTGGCGGCCGGCCTGGCAGGTCTTCGTCTATAGCCTGGTGCTAGGCCTCGCCGTCCGCTTCATCCATTTCAGCCTGTTCGGCGGCACGTTGTTGTCCGCGCACTATTATTTGATCGACAGCGCGGTCTGCATGGGCTTCGGAATCTTGGGGTTCAGGGCGGCGCGGGTGTCGCAGATGGTCACCCATTATCGCTGGATCAACCAGGGGGACGGGCCTTTGCGCTGGCGTCGCCGTTCGCCCTGACATAACATTGAGGCCAGCTACTGAAACTGCCGGTTACAGTTGAAGGGGAAAACGGATGAAAAAAGTCACGACACTCGGTACGACATTTGGCCTTGCGCTTGGCCTCGCACTCGCAGTTACCGCAACCGCCTCCGCCCAGATCAAGATGGGCGTTGCCGGCCCGATCACCGGACCGAACGCCGCATTCGGCGCGCAGCTCAAGAACGGCGCCGAACAGGCGATCAAGGACATCAACGCTGCCGGCGGCATTCTCGGCCAGCAGATCTCAGTGCAGTTCGGCGACGACGTCTCCGATCCGAAACAGGGCGTGTCGGTCGCCAACAAGTTCGCCGGCGACGGCGTGAAGTTCGTCATCGGTCACTTCAACTCCGGCGTCACCATGCCGGCGTCCGAAGTGTACCAGGAAAACGGCATACTCATGATTACGCCGTCGGCCACCAACCCGCAGATCACTGAGCGCAAGATGTGGAACACGTTCCGCACCTGCGGCCGTGACGATCAGCAGGGCGCGGTCGCGGCGCAGTACATCCTCAAGAACATGAAGGGCAAGAAGATCGCCATCGTTCACGACAAGACCACTTACGGCAAGGGTCTCGCCGATGAAACGCAGAAGGCGATGAACAAAGGCGGCATGAAGGAAGTGCTGTACGAAGGCATCAATGTCGGCGAGAAGGATTATTCGGCGCTGGTGTCGAAGATCAAGTCGTCGGGCGCCGATCTCGTTTACTGGGGCGGCCTGCACACCGAAGGCGGCCTGATCATCCGCCAGATGCGCGACCAGGGCGTCAAGGCCCCGCTTATGGGCGGCGACGGCATTACCACCGACGAACTCGCCTCGATCGCGGGTCCCGGCGTCGAAGGCACATTGATGACCTACGGCCCCGACGCGCGCGGCAACCCGGCCGCCAAGGACGTGGTGGCGAAATTCCGCGCCGCCAAGTTCGAGCCGGAGGCCTACACCTTGTACAGCTACTCGGTTCTTCAGATCATCAAGCAGGCCGCGGAATCGGCCAAGTCGCTCGATCCCAAGAAGGTCGCCGAGAAGATGCACTCCGGCATGAAGTTCAAGACCGTGCTCGGCGACATCTCCTACGACAAGAAGGGCGACCGCACCAACCTCGATTACGTGATGTACATCTGGAAGAAGAACAAAGAGGGCAAGATCACCTACGCGGAATGCCCGAACAACGATTGCTCGAAGGCGATGTAATTCGTCTCCGATCTGAAATAAGGAAAAGCCCGCCATGTTGGCGGGCTTTTTTATCGGTCATCCTGAGGTGATAGCTCTACCCGATCTTTCCCAGCACCGGAAACATCTCCAGGAGCCAGAAGCTCATCGTTGAGATGCTGCCGGTCAAAAACGCGATGCCGGTCAGTACCAGCAGCGCCCCCATGATCTGCTCGACCCGGCGCAGATGCTTTTTGAAGCGCGCCAGAAACGCCGCGAACGGTTCGATGGCGAAGGCCGCCGCCATGAAGGGGATGCCGAGGCCCAGCGAATAGACCGCCAAGAGGCTCGCGCCCTTGGTCACCGTTTGCTCGGACGCGGCAACCGCGAGAATGGCGGCAAGGATCGGCCCGATGCACGGCGTCCAGCCAAAGGCAAAGGCCAGCCCCATCACATAGGCGCCCCACAGCCCGACCGGCTTGGCTACCTCGACCCGCTTCTGCCGCATCAGCAATGCAATCTGGGTGAGGCCAAGAAAGTGCAGCCCCATGATGATGATCAGCACGCCGGCGATGGTCGCCAGCGGTCCCGAATAGGCGCGGATCAGCGAGCCGAAAACGCTGGCGCTGGCGCCCAGCGCAACGAACACGGTGGAAAAGCCGAGCACAAAAAGCGCCGCGGCAATCACGGTCTCGCGTTTGACCTGCGGCTCCGGCTCCTTGTCGGCGAACCGCTCGAGCGAAGTGCCCGCCAGGTACACCAGATAAGGCGGCACCAGCGGCAGCACGCAGGGAGAGAGGAAGGAGATCAGCCCCGCGAGGAGGGCCGCCACGTATGAGACGTCGCCTTGCATGGCGGCTACATGCGCCGCAAGACGGCGTCTGGCAAGCGCATCACGCCCGGCGTCGCCAAGTTGTGAACGGCGATCGGCATCGGAGCATCAAATCGCAGCGCTGAATTGCCGCATCGGCAATGTTGGCAACGAAGGCAAGGACGGCAGCTTCGGCGCCGGCACCGCATCCGCCACCCAGTGGGCAGCCGATTGCAGCAATGACGGAATGCGGCGCACGTCGGAGGCCAGTTCGCGCAGGCGCGACCGCACCGGGCCGTCCATCACACGCTGCTGCGCCGGTTGCGCTGCCTGCGGTACGGCTGATTGCGCCAATTGCAGCGGTTCAGCCACCGCCAGATCGCGGGCCACCGCGCGCGCCGGCGCGGCGCGCTCAGGCGTTCGCAACGCCACGGTCCTGGCCTCGGCGGCAGGGGCGGCTTGTGCCGGCTCGACCGCGGCGATATCGGCCTGGCGCCGGGCTTCACCCTGCGCCGCCAGCCGCATGCGGGCGATGTCATTGTCCGCCGCCGCATTGGCAAGCCGGCGCGCCTCGTCGCCATTGGCAACGTAAGCGGCGATCAGGGCGTGCTCGTCGCGCAGCATCTGCATCTTGGCTTCGCCGGCGACGCTTGCCCCCGGTGAACGAGACACCGCCTCATAGGCCACCAGAGTGGAGGCGACGGCAACGGCAATGGCCACCGCCGCCAACGCGCGCAGCAAGCGTGACGTTGAAAATCCGGACGTTGACCGCATCATGGAAGACCCCGTTACCGCAATAATCCCCGCCCCTATCCACCAAGTTTTCCGGGCAGAAACAGGGCGCAATTGCGGATTCCGCGGTCGGATTAAGGCACCCTTGACCGAATCCCGTGCGATGGCTTCCCTCGGACAAAGGTTCGCTGGCGTAATGCATCTTCGCCCTTTGCGGGCTTCCGGAGACAGACGTGGCACAGAACCTGATTACCGATATTCCGGGCCTCAAGGTCGGACATGCCGGCGACGCCAAGCTCGGCTCCGGCACGACGGTCGTCACGTTCGACAAGCCGGTCACTGCCAGCGTCGACGTGCGCGGCGGCGGGCCCGGCACGCGCGAGACCGCGCTGCTCGACCCGGCGCAAACGGTGGACGGCATCGACGCCATCGTGCTGTCCGGCGGTTCGGCCTACGGATTGGACGCCGCTTCCGGCGTGCAGGCCTACCTGCGCGAGCAGGGTCGCGGCTTCAAGGTGCGCGAAGCTTTGGTGCCGATCGTGCCCGGCGCGATCCTTTTCGATCTCCTGTCCGGCGGCAACAAGAAGTGGGGCCGCTATCCACCCTACCGCGAGCTTGGCTACAAGGCCGCGAAGGCTGCGATCAGCGACTGCGCGCTCGGCAGCGTCGGCGCCGGCCTGGGCGCCACCACCGTCAACCTCAAAGGCGGTATCGGTTCGGCCTCGGCGAAAACCAGCGGCGGTTTGACCGTCGGCGTTTTGGTCGCGGTCAATGCCGCGGGCTCCGTCACCGTCGGCGACAGCCCGCATTTCTGGGCGGCGCCCTTCGAGCAAGGCAACGAATTCGGCGGCTACGGCCTGCCCGGCCAATTCGGCGCCGACGCTTTCGAAATGCGCACCAAAGGCGGGCCCGGCCAAGCCACGACGCTGGCCGTCATCGCCACCGACGCCCGGCTCAACAAGGCGCAATGCAAGCGGCTCGCGGTGATGGCGCAGACCGGCATGGCGCGCGCCATCTATCCGGTGCATACGCCGCTCGACGGCGACATGGTCTTCGCAGCATCCGTCGGCGACAAGAAGCTGGCCGATCCGATCTTCGCCCTCACCGAACTCGGCACCGTCGCCGCCAATGTGCTGGCGCGCGCGATTGCCCGTGCCGTCTATTCGGCCAAGGCGCTCAACTTCCCGGTGGCGCTGGCGAGTTGGCAGGACTGGCACGGCTAAGCGGCGGCGCGAACCAAGTCGCGGCTGGCGCGTTGCCGGTGCATGCCTTCAAGCGTTGTACGAGCCATCGACTATGAGATCGCCCATAGCCGTCTGACCGTGACTTTCACGACGGGACGGGTGTACGAATATTACATGGTGCCGGCGGCCATCGCCTCGGCATTCAAGAATGCGATGTCCAAGGGCACATTCTTCAACAAGCGCATCCGCGACCATTATGTCTGCCGCGAAATTTCCAAGGCCGGTTGACGATCAACACGAATTATAAGAACCGCTCCGCCGCGTAAGGCGTCGGATCGCAGAACGGCAATTCGCCGGCCATCATTTCGCCGAGCAGCCGGCCGGTGACCGGGCCGAGCGTCAGGCCCCAATGCGCGTGGCCGACAGCGAGCCACAAACCCTTCTGCCCCGGAGCGCGACCGATGACCGGACGTGAATCGGGAAAGCACGGCCGGGCCCCTAGCCAGGTCTTGTCGTCGGCGCGCTCACCGAGCCGGTAGAGTTCGTTCAAGCGCGGCATCAGCCGGTCGAACTGCACCGGCGTCGGCGCCGCATCGCGCGCCGCGAATTCCGCGCCGGTGGTCAAGCGAATGCCCTGCTCCATCGGCGTGATCAGATAGCCGGCGGCGACGTCGATGACCGGCCGCGACAACGGCGCGCTGCTTTCAGTTTTATAATGCCGGTGATAGCCGCGCTTGAATCCGAACGGCAGCTTGATGCCGAGCGGTTCCAGCAAGTCGGGCGCCCAAGGGCCGAGCGCGACAATCGCCTCCGATGTATCGAGCGGGCCCTGTTCGGTATCGACGCGCCAGCCATGGCCGGAACGATGCAGCGAGCGCGCATCGCCTTTCAGCGTGACGCCGCCCAAGGCAGAAAAACGCGCCGCATAGGCGCGCGTCACCGCCAGCGGATTGCTCAGGCTGACGACGTTGGGCCAGAACACCGCGTGCTTGAACACCGGATTGAGCGACGGCTCCAGGACGCGGGCGCCCTCGGGATCGAGCACCTCGAACGGCAGGCCGAATTCGCGCGCCAGGTTAAGTTCCGGCTGCAAGGCGGCAAATCCTTGCGCGCTGCGATAAAGCTTTATCCAGCCGTTCTTGCGTATGTAACGCGCCGCGCCGGATTCCAGCGCCAAGGTTTCGTGTTCTGGAATGGCGCGGGCAAACAGCGGCCGGTTGAGCCGCGCCGTCTCCAGAATGCGGTCAGCGCGCGACGCGGCACGGAACTTCAACAGCCACGGCGCCACCTGCGGCAAGAAACTGACATGGTAATTGGCGTCGCTCGCCTGCTTGAAGGCGACGCGCATCAGCGCGGTCAGACTCGACGGAAAAGCCGGCGGATAGGTGGTCGAGCCTTCGATGGCGCCGGAATTGCCGTAGGAGGTTTCCTCGCCAATGGGCCCGCGATCGATCAGCGCCACGCTCATGCCGCGCTTGGCCAGTTGCAGCGCGATCGAGGTCCCGACAATACCGGCGCCGAGAACGGTTGCATCGGTGCGAGCCATGTCCGCTAGTCCTCATTCCACTTTTGCCAATTTGCCAATTTTGCCAACTTGGCCAGCCTGCGGAAAATGCAGGCGAGGCAAGCCGTCCTCTCTATGGATCATCGCCATTGAAGGCGCTATCAAGGCGACCCTGCCCGCCAAAGACCTTGCTGCCGGAGACACTCTGCAATGAACATCCTGAACCTGCCAGTGGCCGCACTGGCCTGGCTCGGCCGGCAAGGAACGCGCGCGCTGGCGGCGTCGATCTTCCTCGGCTTCGCCGTCCCCCAACTGGCGGCCTACGTCAAACCGTATCTCGGCGCGACAGTCTTTATCATGCTGCTGTTCTCTTATCTGCGCACCGACCCGCGCGCGTTCAGCCGCGTCGTCAAGGCGCCGGGCCCGGCGATCGCGGCCTCGCTCTGGGTGATGGTGGTGGTGCCGCTGCTGTTCGGCGCGGTCTACGTCTTCTCCGGCCTTCGCGAGAGTATGCCCGCGCTCTACACGATCATGATTCTGCAACTGGCCATCTCGCCGATCACCTCGTCGGCCGCCTTCGCCGCGCTGATGGGGCTCGATGTCGCGCTGTCGCTGTTCGCGCTGATCCTGTGCAACGTCTTGTCGCCGGTCACCACCGTCGCGTTCAGTTACATGTTTCTCGGCACGTCGCTGATCTCGCCGCTCGAACTCGGCGGCAGGCTCCTGCTCTTTTTCGCCGGCGCCGGCGCCACCGCCTGGCTCATCCGCCGCGTCGCCGGCCAAAGCTGGATCGAAGAGCAAAAGGATGTGCTCGATGGCCTCAACGTCATTGCCATCTTCATCTTCGCCATCGCCGCGATGGACGGCGTGCCGCGCATCGTCATGGCCGATCCGCTGTTCGCGCTCGGTCTGCTCGGCTTCATCCTTGCGCTGACGGTCATGCTGATCGGCCTGAGCGCGCTGGTCTTCATGCGCGCCGGCCTGGACCGCGGCCTCGTCATCGGATTGCTCGCCGGCTTCCGCAATATCGGCGTGGTCATGGCGGCGCTCGGCGCGTCGCTGCCCGAAATGGCCTGGTTCTATTTCGCGCTGGCGCAGTTTCCGATCTATCTGTTCCCCTCGCTGCTGAAACCGCTGGCGACACGGTTCCGCAAGCCGGCGTCATTGGGATAGCTGGATCAGGCGACCGCCGCCAGGCTTGAAGTTTTCCACAATCGCGTGGCGGGCACGCCGGACGGAAAGCGCGCGAGCGGCAACTCTTGCCGGTACAATATGCCGATGGGGGCGCGTGCGGATACCGCCTTCGCGTTGCCCCCTGTCCCCCGCCGTGTTACGCGAACGGCGATTTTGGCGCCCCAATTTCGTCTCGAGCCCATCGTTCTGGAGCCCGTTAAATGTCCCGTCCGCTGCTCATCGCGCCATCAATCCTGGCGGCCGACTTCGCCAAACTGGGCGACGAAGTGCGCGCCATCGACGAGGCCGGTTGCGACTGGATCCACGTCGATGTCATGGACGGCCACTTCGTCCCCAACATTTCGTTCGGCCCGGCGGTGATGCAGTCGGTGCGCGGCTCGTCGAAAAAACTCTTCGACACCCATTTGATGATCGCGCCGTGCGATCCTTATCTCGAAGCCTTCGCCAAGGCCGGCTCCGACATCATCACTGTCCATGTCGAGTCCGGCCCGCATGTGCATCGCTCGTTGCAGGCGATCCGCGCGCTCGGCAAGAAGGCCGGCGTCACGCTCAACCCGGGCACGCCCGTATCGACGCTGGAGAACGTCATCGACCTGGTCGATCTCGTTCTCGTGATGTCGGTCAATCCCGGCTTCGGCGGCCAGTCGTTCATTGCGTCGCAGCTCGACAAGATCAGCGCCGTGCGCGCGCTCATCGGCGGCCGCCCGATCGACCTCGAAGTCGATGGCGGCGTCACTGCCGACAATGCCGGACAAATCGCCAAGGCCGGCGCCAATGTGCTGGTCGCCGGCTCGGCCGTCTTCAAAGGCGGCAAGTACAAAGAGAACATCGCCGCGATCCGCAATGCCGCGGCGCTGGCGCGCGGAGAAGCGGCGTAGCAACTTGTCATGGCCGGGCTTGACCCGGCCATCCCGATAAGGGACGCACGGTGCCCGCCTAAGCGAGATCGCCGGGACAAGCCCGGCGATGACAGACATATAAAGATGCTTGGTAAGAAATCATGATCCCTCGATATTCACGCCCCGAGATGGTGGCAATCTGGTCGCCGGAAACCAAATTCAAGATCTGGTTCGAGATCGAGGCGCATGCCGCCTCCGCCATGGCCGAGCTCGGCGTCATACCGAAGGAAGCGGCCGAAGCGATCTGGGCCAAAGGCAAGGATGCCAAGTTTGATGTGGCGCGCATCGACGCCATCGAGGCCGAGGTCAAGCACGACGTTATCGCCTTCCTGACCCATGTCTCGGAAATCGTCGGGCCGGAAGCGCGCTACATGCATTCCGGCATGACCTCGTCGGATGTGCTGGACACCTGCTTCAATGTGCAACTGGTGCGCGCCGCCGACATCCTGATCGCCGACCTCGATACGTTGCTCGCCAACCTCAAGCGCCGCGCCTTCGAGCACAAGATGACGCCGACCGTCGGCCGCTCGCACGGCATTCATGCCGAGCCGACCACCTTCGGCCTCAAGCTGGCACAGGCTTATGCCGAATTCGCCCGCGGCCGCGAACGCCTGGTCGCCGCGCGCGCCGAGGTTGCCACCTGCGCGATTTCCGGCGCGGTCGGCACTTTCGCGCAGGTCGATCCGCGCGTTGAGGCCTATGTCGCCAAACAGATGGGCCTGTCGGCCGAGCCGATCTCGACGCAGGTCATCCCGCGCGACCGTCATGCGATGTACTTCGCCACGCTCGCCGTCATTGCGTCTTCCATTGAGCGCCTCGCCGTCGAGATCCGCCATTTGCAGCGAACCGAAGTGCTGGAGGCCGAAGAGTTCTTCTCCGAGAAGCAGAAGGGCTCGTCGGCGATGCCGCACAAGCGCAACCCGGTGCTGTCGGAAAACATCACAGGCCTTGCCCGCATGGTGCGTTCCTACGCTTTGCCCGCGATGGAAAACGTCGCGCTGTGGCATGAGCGCGATATTTCGCATTCATCGGTCGAGCGCATGATCGGCCCGGACGCCACCATCACGCTCGACTTTGCGCTCGGCCGCCTGTCCGGCCTGATCGACAAATGGCTGATCTATCCCGCCACCATGCAAAAGAATCTCGACAAGCTTGGCGGCCTCATCCACTCGCAGCGCATTCTTATCGCGCTGACCAAGGCCGGCGTCGCCCGCGAGGATGCCTATCGTCTGGTGCAGCGCAATGCGATGAAAGTGTGGGGCGGCGAGAGCAACGATTTCCTCGGCCTGCTCAAGGCCGACCCGGACGTGAAGAAAGCGCTGAACGACAAGGAGCTCGAGGACAATTTCGACCTCGGCCATCACTTCAAGCAGGTCGAGACGATTTTCAAGCGCGTGTTCGGCGACGCCTGATCTCGGGCCGGTGGCCGGCGCGCATTCAAAGTCGCGCGCGCCGGCCGGCAGTTCGATTTACCGGTAGTGGCCACGACGGTGGCGGTCATGGCGCCCGCGCCAATGGTGGCGGTCGTTATGCCAGCGCGGGCCGTTGCCGAAGCCGAAGCCAAAGCTCACCGCCGGCGGCGGTGCGACGTACACCGGCGCCGCGGCGTAAGCGCCGCCGCTGCCGTCGAGATAGTTGGCGCTGGCGAAGCCGACGCGGCCCTGCCAACTGACCCGGCACCAGGAACCGGTGCAACCGAGCACATCGACATAAGCGCCGGCCGGCATGGTATCGACGACGCGATAGCCGGTTCCCGGCCCGCTGCGCAGATTGAGATCATTGCTCACCACGGCAGCCGCCGCGATGCCTGAGGAAACCAAAAGCGCGCCGGCGGCGAGCGACAGTGTTTTAAGGTTCATGATGAAATCCTGTTCATGTTGGAGTGGTGTCGCGCCCCTTCTCTGTGGGAAAACGGTTCAGCGCGCATGTGGTTCAAATTTTGTGAATCTTCGTTTCAAACGTTCCCTTGACGGAAAACGCAAATCCGCGGCCCCGGCTGCGACCTATTGTCACCCGATGCCGTTCATGGCTTAAACTCGGGGCAATGCAGAATCGCACCGACCCCGCCACGCCCGCCACCATCCTCATTTTCGATTCCGGTGTCGGCGGCTTGACGGTCTTTCGCGAAGTGGTCCGCGCACGGCCCGATGCGCGCTATGTCTACGTCGCCGACGACGCCGGATTTCCTTATGGCAATCAGCCGGAAGCGGCGCTGATCGCGCGCATTGTCGCTGTCGTCGGCGAGGCCATTGCCGCGCACAAGCCCGATCTCGTCGTCATCGCCTGCAACACCGCCTCGGTGCTAGCGCTGGCGCAACTGCGCGCGGCGTATCAGGTGCCCTTCGTCGGCACTGTGCCAGCGATCAAGCCGGCCTGCGCGCAATCGATGTCGAAGCGCGTCGCCGTGCTCGGTACGCAAGCAACCGTCAGCCGCGAATATACCCGCAAGCTGATCGACGAATTCGCCGGCGACTGCAACGTCGTGCTGGTCGGCTCACCCAGGCTCGCCGGCTTCGCCGAACTGGAGCTCTCCGGCACACCGGTGCCGGATGCCGACATCAAATCGGAAATCGCGCCCTGCTTCGGCGAAGGCCCGCCGGAGCATTACACCGACACCATCGTGCTGGCCTGCACGCATTACCCGTTGCTGATCGACCGCTTCCGCGCCGTGCAAGCCTGGCCGGTCGATTGGCTCGATCCGGCGCCGGCGATTGCGCGCCGCGTCGCCGACTTGATGCGCGAACGGCCGCCCGGCACTGTCGCCGAGCGGCCGCGTATCTTCTTTACCTCAGGCAAAGCGCCCAATCCGGCTTTGGCCGGTGCGCTGGCGCCATACGGTTTCTAGCCGGTGAAGGCGAAGGCCTTCACTTCATTGAAACCGCGCCAGATCATGTCGCCCGCGACATAGAGGATGATCGCAAGACCGACATAGGCAATCCAGCGGTGCTTGTTGAGCAGGCCGGCGATGTAGTTGGCGGCGATACCCATCAGCACAATCGACAGGCCAAGGCCGAAGACCAGGACCCAAGGGTGGTCGCGCGCGGCGCCCGCCACCGCCAGCACATTGTCGAGCGACATCGACACGTCGGCCACGAGGATCTGCCAGGACGCCTGCGCAAAGGTTTTACGCGGGGCGTTGCCGGGGACCGCGGCGAGCGAGTGGTCATGCGGGCCGCTGCGCAGTTCGCGCCACATCTTCCAGCTCACCCAGAGCAGCAGAAGGCCACCGGCGAGCAGAAGGCCGACAATTTCGAGAAGCTGAACGGCGACGCCGGCAAAGGCGATACGCAACACGGTCGCAGCAATAATGCCAATCAGGACCGCCTTGGCGCGTTGTTCAGGCGGCAGGCCGGCGGCGGCCAGGCCGATGATCACGGCATTGTCGCCGGCCAGCACCAGGTCGATCATCACGACCTGGGCAAAAACGGCCAAAGTTTCGGGCGACAGGGAAAAGAATTCCATCATCTGGCAAAAGCCCCTCTGTGAGGTCAAAACGACATCGCAGCCGCATGGCTGCCAGAGGGGCCCGTCCTGACCCGGCGCAAATGGGGGTAAAAAACGGCGCAGACAAGGCAGGGCCGGCGAAAACTGGCCTGAAGTATACGATAGTCTTAAATCCTTCCTTTCCCGGGCGGCTGCCGGCCTGTCCGGGGGCCTGATGTGTTTGACACTTCGGCACATCCCCCCTAAAACCCGCCCACCTGACGGGGCATTTCGAGCCCGTTCAGGCGTTTCGCACCCGTGGGAAGCCCTTACGCTTAAGGGCTCACCTGTCGGTTCCGGGGTCACCCCCGGGACAGAGGAGGGCGCGGTTCCTCACAAAATCGATGCACAAAACGAGGACGCGATGACCAAGCGTATGGAATCCAAGTACAAACTCGACCGCCGGATGGGCCAGAACATCTGGGGCCGTCCGAAGTCGCCGGTAAACCGCCGCGAATACGGCCCCGGCCAGCACGGCCAGCGCCGCAAGAGCAAGCTCTCCGACTACGGCGTGCAGCTCAAGGCCAAGCAGAAACTGCGCGGCTATTACGGCAACATTTCCGAGAAGCAGTTCCGCGGCATTTACGACGAAGCCATCCGCATGAAGGGTGACTCCGGCGCCAACATGATCGGCCTCCTGGAGCGCCGTCTCGACGCGGTCGTTTACCGCGCCAAGTTCGTGCCGACCGTGTTCGCCGCGCGCCAGTTCATCAACCACGGCCACGTCAAGGTGAACGGCAAGAAGGTCAACATTTCGAGCTATCGCGTGAAGGTCGGCGATGTCGTCGAAGTGAAGGAAAAGTCGCAGACGATGAACCTGGTGCTCGAAGCCCAGGCGCTCTCGGAGCGCGACGTCCCCGATTACATCGATGTCGATGGCGGCAAGTTCACCGCCAAGATGTCGCGCGTGCCGGTGTTCACCGACGTGCCCTACCCGGTCCAGATGGAGCCGCATCTGGTCGTCGAATACTATTCGCGCTAACGCGCCGCTCTTTTCGAGTGCAAAGACCTCCAGATCCCCTGCCCAAAAGGCGGGGGATTTGTTATTCAGGGTTTTGAATATGTGTCAGGAGCCCTGCCGATGACCACCCTCACCCGCCGCGCCTTGCTCGCCGCCACTGCCGCCACCGCGGCGGCGCACGCGCTGCCCGCCTTTGCCGTACCGTTGCACACGTTCAAGCACGGCGCCTTCGAGGTCACGATCGTCAGCGACGGCCACCTCGTGCTGCCGACGGCCTTCCTGGCGCAGGATGGACCGCCCGGCGAGCGCGCCGCGCTTTTGAAGGCTGCCGGGCAGACCGGCGAAACCTACCAGTCGCCGACCAACATCACGTTGATCCGCTCAGGCGCCGACCTCATCCTGATCGACATGGGATCGGGCGACCGCTTCATGCCGACCGCCGGCAAGCTTTGGGATAACCTGAAGGCCGCGGGCATAGACAAGTCGGCGATCACCAAAGTGATCTTCACCCATGGCCATCCCGATCATCTGTGGGGCGCGGTCGATGAACTCGACGACCTCGTACTGCCGAAGGCGACGTTTCATGTCGCCGACACCGAATGGAATTTCTGGCAGGGCGACGACGCCACGCGCGGCCTGCCGGCCGAACGCGCCGGCTTTGTCACGGGCGCACGACGCAATTACGCGGCGATCAAGGAACGGGTGAAGACGTTCAAGGCCGGCGACGAAATCACGAGCGGCATTCAGACCATCGCCACGCCCGGCCATACGCAGGGCCATATCGCGGTGGCGCTGTCCGGCGGCGATGGCCTGATTGTCGGCGGCGACGTGCTGACGCATCCGCTGATTACTTTTGCGCACCCGGAATGGCGGCCTATTGCCGATCATGTGCCGGAACAGGCCGCCGCTACCCGCAAGAAGTTGCTCGACCGCCTTGCTGCCGACCGCTCAACGCTGGTCGGTTTCCATTTGCCCTATCCGGGCGTGGGCACCGTCGAACGCAAAGACGGCGCCTACCGGTTCGTAGCCGCCGTCTGAACCATCAAAGAAGCGGTGTCTTTAAGCCTGCGCCGCGACCGGCACGCCGGCGTCCTTCAACGCCTGTTGCAATTCGCCGGCCTGGAACATCTCGCGCACGATGTCGCAGCCGCCGATGAACTCGCCCTTGACGTAGAGCTGCGGAATGGTCGGCCAGTTCGAATAGGCCTTGATGCCGTCGCGCAGGTCGGCGGATTCCAGAACGTTGAGGCCTTTGTAGGCGACGCCGAGATGGTCGAGGATCTGCACGACCTGGCCGGAGAAGCCGCACTGCGGAAACTGCGGCGTGCCCTTCATGAACAGCACCACGTCGTTGGCCTTCACTTCATTGTCGATGAACTGCTCGATGCCCATGGATCGGATATCCCTTTGGAAGCGGCGGCCCAAGGCCTGCCGTGATGCTTGCGATATATGTAGCCTATATTCGTCCGCCAACCCAAATGTAGGACACTTTTCGTGTCCAAGACCGGAGGGTCACGGCGTCCCCGTCTGCAGCGCCAGCGCGTGCAGCACGCCGCCCATCTGGCCTTTCAGCGCCTGATAGACCAGCTGGTGCTGCTGGACCCGGGATTTGCCGGAAAACGACGGGGCGATCACGGTGGCGGAATAATGATTGCCGTCGCCGGCAAGGTCCTTGATCGTGATCTGGGCATCCGGGATGCCCTCCTTGATCAGCCGCTCGATTTCACCCGCATCCATCGCCATCGCCAGACTCCTTCGCCGGGCACGATACGCCGAACCTTGCGCGTTCGGCAGCCCCGCGGCGCAATTTACACGCAAAAATGTCGATCTGACGGCGTGGGCGGGCTGCTGCTATAGTCGCCAGGCGGCGCGGATTCGGGGGGAGCCAGCATGCGACTTACAAGCTCGATCGGATTAGCGGTCGCGTTCTGCGCATTCGCAGCAGCGGACGCGAACGCCCAGGTTTCCGCAGAGCAGCAGAACGCCATCCGCGCCGCTTGCCGGGCGGACTTCATGGCGAAATGCTCCGGCGTCACGCCCGGCGGCAAAGACGCGCTGATGTGCCTGCAAAAGAACGTCGCTAGCCTGTCGTCGGCCTGCAAAACCGCGGTCAGCGCGACCATCCCCGCTCCTGCCCCCGTGGCGGCAAAACCGGCAGCACCTGCGCCAGCCGCCGCAGCCGCTGCACCACCGCCTCCGCCTCCAGCTGCGCCACCACCACCGGCCGCCGCAGCCGCGCCGCCGAAGCCGGCACAATCCACCGTCGTCTCGGCGCCGCCGCCGCGCGCGGCCTTGACGACGCGTACGCCCAAACCTCAGCAAGTCTCGCCTCAGCAAGTCTCGCCTCAGCAGGTCTCGCCACCGCCCGCGCCGCCACCGCCGCCGCAGCAAGCCGTGGTCGCGCCGCCGCCTCCTGCTGCGCCGCCACCGCCGGCCGCGCGGCGGCCAAACGCGCCCATTGTCATGACGGCGGTGATCGGCCGCGCCTGCTTGCGCGATCTGGCGCTGCATTGCCGCCAAACCGGCATCGGCGACGGCCAGAAGATCGCCTGCCTGACCGCGCGCGGGCAAAAGCTGGCGCCCGCCTGCAAGGCGGCGCTGAAGATTACCGAGCCGGTGCGCTAATCAAGCGGGCTAGGCTTCGCCGGCCATATAGGCCGGCAGCCAGGCTTCCGAGCGGCGGTTCAGGTCCGCGACGGTGAGCGCGCGTTCGCCATGCAAGGCCAAAGTTTCGCCGCCGGTCTTGCCAATCTGCGACACCAGCACGCTGGCGTTACGCGCGCGCGCCAGCACGGCGTCGACCTTGCCAGCGGCAACGGTGACGATGTAGCGCGCCTGGTCCTCGCCGAACCAGTAGGCATGCGCCGGAATGTCGTCGGGCGGCGCATCGAGCGTCGCGCCGATGTCGCCGGCCATCGCCATTTCGGCCAGCGCGACGAGCAGTCCGCCATCAGACAGATCGTGCACGGCGCTCGCTGTGCCGTCGAGAATGAGCGAGCGCACGAAGTCGCCGTTCTCGCGCTCCTCGATGAGATCGACCGGCGGCGGCGCGCCTTCTTCACGCGCGCAGATTTCACGCAGGTAGATCGACTGGCCGAGCCAGCCCGCGGTTTCGCCGACGACGAGGATGGCGTCGCCGTCCTGCTTGAACGCCAGGGTCGCCGATTTGGTGAAGTCCTCGAGCAGGCCAACGCCGCCGATCGACGGCGTCGGCAGAATCGCCTTGCCGTTGGTCTCGTTGTAGAGCGAGACGTTGCCGGACACGACCGGGAAATCGAGCGCCTTGCACGCCTCGGCAATGCCGCGCACGCAGCCGACGAACTGGCCCATGATCTCGGGCCGTTCCGGATTGCCGAAATTGAGATTGTCGGTGATGGCGAGCGGCCGTGCGCCGACGGCGGTCAGATTACGCCAGCATTCCGCCACGGCCTGTTTGCCGCCTTCGAACGGATTGGCCTCACAATAGCGCGGCGTCACGTCGGTGGTCATCGCCAAGGCCTTCGGCCCGTCCTCGACGCGCACGACAGCGGCATCGCCGCCCGGCCGCTGCACGGTGTTGCCGCCGATGATGTAGTCGTACTGCTCCCACACCCAGCGCTTCGAGCACAGGTCCGGCGTCGCGATCAGACGTTCGAGCGCGTCGGCGATGCTGCCGCGCGCTTCGACCGCGCCGGCGTCGATCACCGGCAGCTTCTGCGCGGTGACGAAGGGACGCTTGTATTCCGGCGCGGAGTCGCCGAGTTCCTTGATCGGAAGATCGGCCATCACCTCGCCTTTGTGGCAAACGATGAAGCGCTTGCTCGGCGTCGTCTCACCAACGATGGCGAAGTCGAGACCCCATTTGCGGAAGATCGCCTCGGCTTCCTTTTCCTTCTCCGGCTTGAGCACCATGAGCATGCGCTCCTGGCTCTCCGACAGCATCATCTCGTAGGCGGTCATGCCCTCTTCGCGGCACGGCACCTTGTCGAGATCGAGCGTGACGCCGAGATCGCCCTTGGCGCCCATTTCGGTCGCCGACGACGTCAAGCCGGCCGCGCCCATGTCCTGAATGGCGATGACACAGCCTTTTTCCATGATCTCGAGACAGGCCTCGAGCAGCAGCTTTTCCGAGAACGGATCGCCGACCTGGACGGTCGGGCGCTTTTCGGCGCTGTCGTCGTCGAATTCCGCCGACGCCATGGACGCGCCGTGGATGCCGTCCCGGCCTGTCTTGGACCCGAGATAGACGATCGGCATGCCGACGCCGGACGCCGCCGCGTAGAAGATCTTGCTGGTTTCGGCGAGGCCGACCGCCATCGCATTGACCAGGATGTTGCCGTCGTAACGCGAGTGAAAACGCACCGATCCGCCGACGGTCGGGACGCCGAAGGAATTGCCGTAGCCGCCAATCCCGGCCACAACGCCGGACACCAGATGGCGCGTTTTCGCATGTTCCGGCGCGCCAAAACTCAGCGCGTTCAAACAGGCAATCGGCCGCGCGCCCATCGTGAAGACGTCTCTCAGGATGCCACCCACTCCTGTGGCGGCACCCTGATAGGGCTCGATGTAGCTCGGATGGTTGTGGCTCTCCATCTTGAACACGCAGGCCTGGCCGTCGCCGATATCGATGACGCCGGCGTTTTCGCCCGGCCCCTGAATGACCCAGGCTGCCTTGGTCGGCAGGCCGCGCAAATGAACCTTGGAGGACTTGTACGAGCAATGTTCGTTCCACATCGCCGAGAAAATGCCGAGCTCGGTCAAGGTCGGCTCACGGCCGATCAGATCGAGAATACGCTGGTACTCGTCGGGCTTGAGGCCATGCTCGGCGACGAGTGCGGGGGTGATTTTGGTGGTGTTGGGATTCACTGAATTTATCTACTCGGCTTTTATCTCTGTCATGGCCGGGCTTGTCCCGGCCATCCACGTCTTAAAGACTACGCCGCCCGTCCGAGCGCTTCCGTCAAACCGGCGAACAGCCCGCGCCCATCGGTGCGGCCGATCGCTTCCTCGACGTGATTTTCCGGATGCGGCATCATGCCGAGCACGTTGCCGCGCTCGCTGACGATGCCGGCGATGGCGTTGATGGCGCCGTTGTGATTCCAGTTCGGGTCAATCATGCCGTCCGGCGAGGCGTAGCGGAAAATCACCCGCCCCTCGCCTTCCAGCCGCGCGATGGTCTCGCCATCGGCGATGTAATTGCCCTCGCCATGCGCCACCGGCACGCGGATCACCTGACCCGCATTGTAGCCGCGCGTGAACGGCGTGTCGGAGCGTTCGACCTTGAGATAGACGTCGCGGCAGATGAAACGCAGGTTCTCGTTGCGCATCAAAACGCCGGGCAAAAGTCCCGCCTCGCACAAAATCTGGAAGCCGTTGCACACGCCGAGCACCAGCCCGCCTTTGGCGGCGAAGGTGCGCACCGCGTCCATGATCGGCGAGCGCGCGGCAATGGCGCCGCAGCGCAGATAGTCGCCGTAGGAAAAGCCGCCGGGCACGACGACGAGATCGGTGCGGGCCGGCAATTCATGCTCGGCATGCCACACCATGTTAGGTTGGCTGCCCGACACCAGCCGGAGCGTGCGCGCCATGTCGCGCTCGCGGTTGATGCCTGGGAAAACGAGGACGGCGGCTTTCATCGCTAGACCTGCCTCCCTCTCACCCGACAACCTCGACCCGGTAATTCTCGATCACCGTATTGGCCAGCAACTTGTCGGCCGCTTCCTTGAGCAGCGCCTCGGCCTTTTTCGGGTCGCCGCCGTCGATCTCGATGTCGAACACCTTGCCCTGCCGCACCGAGGTGACGCCTTCGACGCCGAGCGAGCGCAGAGCGCCCTCGATCGCCTTGCCTTGCGGATCGAGAATGCCGGTTTTCAGGGTAACGGTGACACGCGCTTTCATGACTTGCGGCTTACCATATGAATCGCTGGCGGGGGCTGGAAACATCCGGCCATCCACGCAAAATTGGCGACGAAAATGCCCGGAACAAGGGTATCCCCTTGCATCCGGGCATTGAACAATTCACAGGCAAACAACCTTGAACGGCCTTAGCCTTTGACCAGAACCGGCCCCGAGCCTTGCGGACGCTCGCCGTCGGCGACGATACCGAGACGCTTGGCGACCTCGGTATAGGCCTCGACCAGCCCGCCCATGTCGCGGCGGAAACGGTCCTTGTCCATCTTGTCGTTGGTCTTGATGTCCCACAAACGGCACGAGTCGGGCGAAATCTCATCCGCCACGACGATGCGCATGACATCGTTTTCCCACAACCGGCCGGTTTCCATCTTGAAATCGACCAGACGGATGCCGACGCCGAGGAACAGGCCCGACAGGAAGTCATTGACGCGAATGGCCAGCGCCATGATGTCATCGATTTCCTGAGGCGAGGCCCAGCCGAACGCGGTGATGTGCTCTTCCGACACCATCGGGTCGTTGAGCTTGTCGTTCTTGTAATAGAACTCGATGATCGAGCGCGGCAGCTGCGTGCCCTCGTCGATGCCGAGCCGTGTCGCCAGCGAGCCCGTGGCGACATTGCGCACCACGACCTCAAGCGGAATGATTTCCACTTCGCGGATCAGTTGCTCGCGCATGTTGAGCCGGCGGATGAAGTGCGTCGGCACGCCGATGTCGTTGAGATGCTGGAAGATGTATTCCGAGATGCGGTTATTCAGCACACCTTTGCCTTCAATCACCTCGTGCTTCTTGGCGTTGAACGCGGTGGCATCGTCCTTGAAATGCTGAATCAGCGTTCCCGGCTCGGGGCCCTCATAGAGGACCTTCGCCTTGCCCTCGTAAATGCGGCGGCGACGACTCATCGGGATATACCGTGGTGTTTTAAAGTCCATTGGGTGCCGTGGTTCCTTATAAAGAGACTTAAGATCCGCGGCGGCGGGCCGGCTAGTTTTGCTTTGCGTAACGCACGCTGGCGCTAAAACGGTCCGGGCACGAGGTCAACCTAGCCGATCGATCCGGGCAGCACAATCGAGCACCTGCGACGTTTTCCACTTCGCAATTTTGCCGTAATACAGCCGTGCCAGGTTGCCTTGACGCTTCAGCGGCTATATGCAAGGCGCAGCAACACCCTGTCAACAACGAGGACGGCATGACCACATTCGACAAGCGCGAAGAAGGCTTCGAAAAGAAGTTCGCGCATGACGAGGAACTGCAATTCAAGGCGATGGCCCGCCGTAACAAGCTGTTGGGGCTCTGGGCCGCCGGTATCCTGGGCAAGACCGGCCCGGATGCGGACGCTTACGCCAAGGAAGTCGTCGTCGCGGATTTCGAAGCAGCCGGCGATGATGACGTTTTGCGTAAAGTTGCCAAGGATTTGGCCGACAAAGGCATCACCGACCAGCAGATTCGCGCCCAGATGAACGAACTGCTCGCGGTCGCCGTGGCGCAAGTCCAGGCCGGCACCTGACGTGACCGCCTTTTCCCTCGCCAAGCGCCTGCGCGCCGGCGAGACGGTCTTTTCCGGCTGGTGCATGATGGGCAGCCCCATCGTGGCTGAAACCATCGCGCGCGAGGGCTTTGCCGCCGTCGTGCTCGATGCCCAGCACGGGCTCTGGGATACCGGCTCACTGGTTGCCGGTATCGGCGCCGTGCATCACGCGGGCTCGGCGCCGATGGTGCGCGTCCCGCTCAACGATTTCGGCATGGTCAGCCGCGCGCTCGATTTCGGCGCCGAAGGCGTCATCGCGCCGATGATCAACACTGCCGCCGATGCCCGCCAGTTCGCGGCGGCGGCCAAATACCCGCCGCTCGGCGAGCGCTCTTTCGGGCCGCCGCGCGCGATGATGCTGCAAGGCCAATACGCCGACATCACCGAGTACCTCGCCGCCTGCAATACCGGCACCATCACACTGGCGATGATCGAGACGCCAGAGGCTTTGGCGAATGTCGAGGCCATCGCCGCCACACCCGGCATCGATGCGCTGTTCATCGGCCCTTACGATCTGGCGACGTCGTTGTCCGCCGGCAAGGCGCAGGACATCAATGCGCCGGAAGTCGACAAAGCGATCGACACGATCTGCGCCGCCGCGCTCAAGGCCGATAAAATCCCGGGCATCTACTGCCGCGATGCGGCGCGCGCGCTCGACATGGCCAAGCGCGGCTTTCGCTATCTCACCATCGGCTCGGACTTCAGCGCCGTGCGCGACAGCGTCGCGGCGAGCATGAAGACGTTGAACGTCGCGCGCGGCAATACCAAGGATCCGTTTTAGGAAACTTGCGCGGCCAGCGCATCGAGCGCGGCCTTCACGTCCGCTTCGACATCGGAAGCCTGCACCTCGACGATCCGGTAGTTATGCTCGGTCATCCACTGACGCCGCGCGGCGCGCGCTTTCTGCGCCGGCTCCGCTTCGGTTGCCGGCACCAGATCGATCATGCATTTGCGCGGGAACGACACGAAGTCGGCGATATGCGGCCCGACCGGCACCTGCCATTTGAAACCGAGGCTGGCGAAACGCCGGTCCGCCGTCATCGCCCGCCACAAACTGCGCTCGGCCTCGGTCGGATTGCGCCGCAATAGCCGCGCCAGCCCGCGCACCGGCGTGCGCGCCGCCCGCGCGCGCCCCGCGCCCTCTTCCGCGATCATCTCACGCAGGCCTTGCGCCTGCGACGGATCGAGCACGCCGCCACGCGCCGGGCCCTTGCTGCCGTTGACCAGCGCCATAATGACGCCGTGCAGTGTGCGCATGTCCTGCTTGGTCGCCTCGAGACGATGAAAGATATTGCGCAGGTTGACCTGCATGACGCCGCGCTTCTCCGGCGGGCGAAAGAACTCGACCTTTTCCAGTTCGCGCTCCAGATCGGTAAAGAATGCCTCGATCTGCTGTTTGGCCGCCGGCGGCGAGCGCCGCGAGGGCTCGACCCGCGTTGAACCGGCGCCGGTCTGCTTGAACCATTCGTAGCCGGCAATCACCACCGCCTGCGCCAGGTTGAGTGAGGCGAACGCCGGATTGACCGGCAGCGTCACGATGCGGTCGGCCATGCCGACCTCATGGTTCTCCAAGCCATTGCGCTCGCGGCCGAACACCAGGGCCACGGTTTCGCCGGCCGCTACCCGCGGCGCCATTTCCACCGCCGCCTGCTCCGCCGACAGGATCGGCTTGGCCTGGTCGTGATTTCGCGCCGTCAAAGCCAGCACGAAAGTGCAGTCGGCGACCGCGTCCGCCAATGTCTCGTACAGTTCGGCGTTGTCGAGGATGCGGTCGGCGCCGGCCGCCATCACCACGGCGCGCTCGTTCGGCCAGCCCTGCTTTGGCTTGACCAGCCGCAGCCGGGCAAGGCCGAAATTAGCCATGGCGCGCGCCGCCGCGCCGATATTGTCGCCAAGCTGCGTCTCGACCAGCACCACCACCGGGGCGGGCTGCTCGATCCAGCGCTTGGTCTTGTCGGTCCCGGCTCCGGGCATGAAAGTTCTCCGTTGCCGGGGGTATAGCGGCCCCCATTCCTTCGGGAAAGTCTCCGGGAAAGCCGCCCGCCGACGAGGCTTTTACCAACCGGGCACGGATGCTATAGGGCGCGCGCCGACCCCCCTTCAGCGACCAGAGGTACAGAATGTCTAAACTCGAAATCATGTGGACCAAGGTCGATGAAGCGCCGGCACTGGCGACTTACTCGCTGCTGCCGATCGTCGAAGCCTTTGTCGGCGCGGCCGGCGTGTCGGTGACGCTCAAGGACATTTCGCTGACCGGGCGCATCCTCGCCAACTTCCCCGACAGACTGAAGCCCGAGCAGAAGGTCACCGACGAACTCGCCGAGCTTGGCAGACTGGCGATGAAGCCGGAAGCCAACATCATCAAGCTCCCGAATATTTCCGCCTCAATTCCGCAGCTCAAAGCCGCGATCAAGGAGCTGCAGAGCAAGGGCTATGCGGTTCCGGACTATCCGGAGAATCCGACGACCGACGCCGAGAAGGAAATCAAGGCGCGCTACGGCAAGGTGCTGGGCAGCGCCGTCAATCCGGTGCTGCGCGAGGGCAACTCCGACCGCCGCGCCGCCGGCGCCGTCAAGGCGTATGCGCGCAGCCATCCGCACAAGATGGGCGCCTGGAGCAAGGACTCGAAAACCCGCGTGGCCTATATGGCGGGCAACGATTTCTACGGCTCGGAGGTCGCAACGACCGTGGCGGCGCCCGGCGCTGCCCGGATCGAGCTGACCGGCAGCGACGGCACAGTTACGGTGCTGAAGGAGAAGGTGCCGCTCAAGGCCGGCGAGATCATCGACTGCTCGGTGATGAACGCCAAGGCGTTGCGCGCCTTCTTCGCGGCGCAGATGGACGCCGCGAAGAGTGACGGCATCCTGTTCTCGCTGCACGTCAAGACGACCATGATGAAGATCTCCGATCCCATCATCTTCGGCCATTGCGTGTCCGTGTACTTCGCCGACGTGTTCGAGAAGCACGGCGCAACGCTCAAGCGCCTGGGCGTCGATCCCGACACCGGCGTCGGCGAGATGATGAACAAGATCGAGACCCTGCCCGAGGCGGAAAAGGCGGCGATCAAGGCCGATATCCAGGCCGTCTACGCCAAGCGGCCCGGACTCGCGATGGTCAATTCCGACAAGGGCATCACCAACCTGCACGTGCCGAGCGACGTCATCATCGATGCGTCAATACCGGCGATGATCCGCGAGTCCGGCAAGATGTGGGGCGCCGACGGCAAGCTTCACGACTGCATCGCCGCGGTGCCCGACCGCTGCTACTCGACGCTGTTCCAGGCCGTCATCGAGGACTGCAAGGCGCACGGCGCGTTCGACCCGAAGACCATGGGCTCGGTCCCGAACGTCGGCTTGATGGCGCAGCAGGCCGAAGAGTACGGCTCGCACGACAAGACGTTCCGGCTGCCCAAGGACGGAACAGTGCGCGTCGTCGCCGAGGACGGCACGGTGCTGATGTCGCAGAAGGTCGAGAACGGCGACATCTTCCGCATGTGCCAGGTCAAGGACGAGCCGATCCAGGACTGGGTCAAGCTCGCGGTGCGGCGCGCGCGCCTGACCAACACGCCCGCGGTGTTCTGGCTCGACGCCAAGCGCGCACACGACGCGCAACTCATCGCCAAGGTCGAAAAGTACCTCAAGGACAACGACACGTCGGGTCTCGACATCCGCATCATGGCGCCAGTCGAAGCGATGAAGTTCTCGCTCGAGCGCATCCGCAAGGGCCAGGACACCATCTCCGTCACCGGCAACGTGCTGCGCGATTATCTCACCGACCTGTTCCCGATCATGGAGTTGGGCACCTCGGCCAAGATGCTGTCGGTCGTGCCGCTGCTGCAGGGCGGCGGGTTGTTCGAGACCGGCGCCGGCGGTTCGGCGCCCAAGCACGTCGAACAGCTCAAGCAGGAAGGCTATCTGCGCTGGGATTCGCTCGGCGAGTTCCTGGCGCTGGGCGCCTCGCTGGAGCATCTGGCGCAGGTTAGCGGTAATGAGGACGTGAAGGTGCTGGCCGAGACGCTCGACGAGGCCAACGGTGAGATCCTTGAGCACGACCGCTCGCCGGCGCGCAAAGTGGGCGAGCTGGACAATCGCGGCAGCCATTTCTACCTGGCGCTCTATTGGGCCAAGGCGCTGGCCCGGCGCGACAATAGCTCCGGCCTCGCCGCGCGCTTCAAGCCGCTGGCGGAAACGCTGGCGGCGCAGGAAGCCAAGATCAACGCCGAGCTGCTCGCCGCTCAGGGCAAGCCGGTCGATACCGGCGGCTACTACCTGCCCGACCAGAAGAAGACATCGGCGGCGATGCGGCCGAGCAAGACGCTGAACGACGCGCTCGCCGCGTTCTGATCGGCAGCGCCGGTTTACGCGATCACGGCCCGTCCGATGATGACCTCATCGGGCGGGTTTTTCTTTGCATCAGGTCAACGATGACCTTGATCGCAGCAACGACGACCAGCGCGCACAAGGCCGCCTTCGATATCGTCTCCATCGTACCCTCGACCAGCATGGCATGGACCACGCTGCCGGAGACGATGACGACGGCGAGCGCCATGTGAACGATACGCCACGTTCGCAGTCCCAAGCGGCGGCGGAATAAAGCCAGAAACGCGACGGCGAAAATCGCCCACATCGCCGTCACGCCCCACGGTGAGAACGGCGTCGGCGAGGTATAAGTCAGCGCGTCGATCATGTCCGGCGGACTGGTGATCCAGAGCCCGCCAACATGGATCAGCACCGCCACGACCAGCGCGCCGCCGACCCAGTGATGAACACGGCGTCCGCGATAGCCCGCCAGCGCCGGCAAATATCCGGCAATCAGCAAAGGCTGAACCAGCGCGAGCCCCAGCGCGATCATCCCGGCGAGACCCGCGATGATGTAAACCGGCCCGCGCCATTCGAGCAGTTCGCTTGTGAACGACAGCGCGATCGGCACGCCAAGAGCGGCCGCGAGCAAGGCCCAGATCGAGACCACCCGGGCCAATCTCATATCGATAATTCCAGGTCAGGCCGGCTGCAGGACGAAGTGCGCCTCGAGGCTCTTGTCCTTGGCGCTTCTCATCACCGGACGCAGGAACACGGACTTGAACTCGCCGCTGTCATAGGCGAGATGGCCGTGGGGCTGGCCGAAGATCGGAATGATCTGCGGCATCTCCAGACGGAACACACCGTTCTTGTCGGTGAGCGTGGCGCCATGACTTTGCGGCTCATGCTCCTGCCCTTCGACCGTGTGCGCCCAGATCTGGACGCGCTGGCCGGCAAGCGGCGCGCCATCACCGGCGCGGCGCACGGTGCCAGTCATCCAGAAGCCGCCTTTGCCGATGCGCTCGACGACCGGTGCGCCCTTGCGGTAATTGTTTGCGCCACCCGACATCGACGCGGTCGGTGCGACGCCTTGCGCCCGCGCGGGCAAGACGAGCGCGGACACGCCGGCTGCGAGCGCGCAGCCGCTGGCGGCGAGAAGATTGCGGCGGTTAAGGACGACGAGGTTCATGGACACTCCTCCTGACCGTCATAATTTAATGCGATTGCGGCCAATTTCCAATCGACCGCAAGAAAAAGCCCGATGCGCCGCGATGACAGTTTTGTGAGCGCTGCGCGACGACACCGCGCCCGGCGGGCATTTTCCGATGGCGGGATGCGGCTTTAGTCCATATGGAACGCGGCTTTCACGGCCTCGAAGGCGATGCTATAGACCGCGGACGCTGCCGCCCCCGCAAAAGGTGATTCGTTAAATGGCGAAGATCAAGGTTGCAAACCCGGTCGTCGAAATGGACGGCGACGAGATGACGCGCATCATCTGGAAGCTGATCAAGGACAGACTGATCCATCCTTATCTCGACATCGACCTCTTGTATTACGACCTGTCGATCGAGAAGCGCGACGAAACCAACGACCAGATCACCATCGATGCGGCGGAAATGACCAAAAAGGTCGGCGTTGCCGTGAAGTGCGCGACGATCACGCCGGATGAAGGCCGCGTCAAGGAATTCGGCCTCAAAGAAATGTGGCGCTCGCCGAACGGCACCATCCGCAACATTCTCGGCGGCACC
>LNFM01004558.1_pt1 | contig 29466 bp, 27 predicted proteins | sample 596031 | NCBI WGS metagenome assembly LNFM01 (sample SAMN04254537, study PRJNA301005) | activated carbon metagenome | isolation source: dual media filters at the Ann Arbor, Michigan drinking water treatment plant | place: USA: Ann Arbor
CATGCCGCGTTCAAGGGGCTGCGCGAGGACAAGACGGCCGCCGAGGTGACCGAGGCCCCGCAGGCGCCGTCGGAGATGAAGGCGACCACCACGGTCAGGGCCGCCGCGAAGCCGGGCAAGGTCGTGGTGGCGGGCGTCACCATCTCCAGTCCCGACAAGGTGCTCTGGCCCGCCCGGGACGGCCATCCCGCGATCACCAAGGCCGACCTGGCCCGCTACTATGAGGCGGCCTCGGCGCGCATCCTCGCCCATGTCGCGGACCGCCCGACCTCGATCATCCGCGCGCCGGACGGCATCACCGGCGAGACCTTCTTCCAGCGCCACGCCATGGCTGGCTCCAACCCCCGCCTCAAGCTGATCGACGTCAAGGCCCGCACGCCCTACGTCACCGCCGTCGATGCCGGCGGCCTCGTCGCCATCGGCCAGTCCGGCGGGCTGGAGCTCCACCCCTGGGGCTGCAAGCCGGGCGATCCCGAAACCCCCGAACAGATCACCTTCGACCTCGATCCCGACGAGGGGCTGGATTTCGCTGACGTCATCGCCGCCGCGAAGGTGGTGAAGGCGAAGCTGGAGAGCCTCGGCCTGACCGCCTTCGTCAAGACCACCGGCGGCAAGGGCCTGCACGTCGTCGTCCCGATCAAGGCCGACGCCCGCAGCCGCGTCGACTGGGATCAGGCCAAGGCCTTCGCCAAGGCCGTGTCGGAGCGGATACGCGCCGACGCCCCCGACCGTTTCACCACCACACTGGCCAAGAAGGCGCGGGGCGGGAAGATCTTCATCGACTATCTGCGCAACGGCCGGATGGCCACGGCTGTGGCACCCTGGTCGCCCCGCGCCCGCCCCGGCGCCGGCATCGCCTTCCCCCTGGCCTGGAGCCAGGTGAAGGCCGGCCTCGATCCGTCGGCGTTCAACCTGTGGAGCTACCCGGCGATGCTGAAGAAGCCCGATCCGTGGAAGGATTTCCGCAAGGCCGAAACCAGCCTCAGGCCGGTTCTGAAGAAGGTCGGCATATAGAATCCTTCTCCCCTTGAGGGAGAAGGTGCCCCCGACAGGGGGCGGATGAGGGGTGAAACACCGCATTTTCAGGCTACAGGCGCGGCGCGCTACGGGACAGAGCACGGGGTATGGCGGCTGCCGAAGGTAAGCCTGTCGGGTCCTCGTCTTTGACGGGTATCTCACCCCTCATCCGGCCCTCCGGGCCACCTTCTCCCTCAAGGGGAGAAGGATCACGCGGCGGCCTTCTTCCTTGCTGCGGGCTTCTTCGCCGGAGCCTTGGCCGCGGCCGCCTTCTTCGCCGGCGGCGTCTTCTCCGACCCCGCCGAACCCTTCAGACTGCTCCTCAGGGCCGCCATCAGGTCGATGACATTGGTGTCGTCCGGCTCGGCGACATCGACCGTCCCCTTGCCGCCCTTCGCCTTGGCCTTGATCATCTCGCGCAGGGCGTCGTCATAGCGGTCCCTGAAGTCGGCCGGATCGAAGTCCGCCTCCTTCTGGCCGATGATCCGGGCGGCGATCTCGACCATGTCGGCGTCGGCCTTCACCGCCTTGATGTCATCGAAATAGTCGCCGGCGTCCCGCACCTCGTCCTGCGCCCGCAACGTATAGGCCACCAGCCCCTTGCCCCGGACCTCCAGCGCCAGTTGTCGCTCCTTGCCGCGCAGCACCAGACAGCCCAGCGCCACCTTGCCCTGCTTCTTCATGGCGTCGCGGATGACGGCGAAGGCCTCCAGCCCCGCGCCCTTCTCGGGCACCACGAAGAAGGGATCGGCCCAGTACAGCCGGTCGATCTCGCTCTCGTCGACGAATTTGTCGATCGAGATGGTCTTGGTGCTCTCCAGCCGGACCTTGTCGAAATCGGCCTCGTCGAACAGCACATATTCGTCCTTCGACACCTCATAGCCGCGCACCAGATCGCTCCGCTCCACCGGCCCCGTGTCCGGATCGGTCGGCACCATCCGGATACGGTTGTTGGTCTCCGGATTGATCAGGTGGAAGCGCACGTCATTGGTGCTGGTCGTCGCGGTGTAGAGCGCCACCGGACAGGTGACGAGCGACAGCTTCAGATGTCCCTGCCAGGTGGGTCGTGCGGCCATGGTTCAGTCTCCCTGGCGGGGAGAATGCGCGAGCGGGGGATATGTTCGGGGTGCGGGGCGGAATCCGTCCCGGCGGCCGACGGCCTGACGCTCTCGCCCATGCCACCGCTGGCTGCTATTCCCACCCCATGCGCCGCTTCCTCGACTTCATCCTGAACATGGAAGCCCGCCGCTGGCGGGCCGCCCTGGCGACGGCGCTGTTGCTCGGCGCGACCCTGGGTCTGCTGGCGATCGGCAAGAGCCAGTTCGGGCTGGCGGCGGAGGAGAACCTCGAGGCCTGGCTGCAGGGCTATCGCGGCAGCCCCTGGGCCTTCCTCGCCACCGTGGTGCTGTTCGTCGCCGCCGCCTTCATCGGCGCGCCGCAGTTCATCCTGATCGCCGCCTGCGTCGTCGCCTTCGGGCCCTCGCTGGGGTTCTTCTACAGCTGGGCCGCGACGGTGATCTCGGCCGGGGTGACCTACTGGCTGGGGCGAGGGCCGACGGCGCGGCTGGTCGACCGGTTCGGCGGACGCACCATGGGCCGGCTCAAGGGCTTCGTCGGCAAGAACGCCTTCTACGCCAGCTTCATGATCCGCAATGTGCCCTCGGCCCCGTTCATCGTCGTCAACATGGCCTTCGGCGCGGCCCGCGCCTCGTTCTGGCGCTTCCTCGCCGGCTGCGCGCTCGGCGTCCTGCCGAAGACCGCCCTGGTCGCCTTTTTCGGCGGGGCGGTGGTGGCCGCCGCCAGCGGGGACGGCGTCTGGACCTCGCTGATCCTCGCCGGGGTGGCCGTGGTCTGGCTCGGGGCCATGCTGGGGGTGCGCGAACTGGTCAAGCGGCGCGAGACCTCGTCTGGCCTCGATGGCTAGAAGCGGGGAGCGGTGGTGGTCTTAAGTCAACCTTAACGCTATGAGCGCGACGGTGCATTTTATAGTTGTAAGGTCGCGTTTTGGACATCCGGGCAATGAAGCGCCAGCACCAGTCAATCATCGACAAGGCTGCTGTGCTCGGGGGGCTGTGCGGGCTCATCAGAACGCGTGACGACGCCCTTGAGGCTCGTGGCCTGATCACCGAAATAGACCTCGAACTGGTCCACCATCTGACCATTGAAGACGCGGAACTCTATCCTCTGCTGATGAACGCACGGGACGAGGGTGTCCGGATCCTGGGCGCCGAGGCCGCGGAGGGGAATGGCGGGCTCCTCATCATCTGGATCCGTTTCCGGGATCACTGGACCGCACAGGCCATGCTCGCCGATCCCCTGCGTTTCGCCGCTGCGACGGAGGTGCTGATGCGAGCTCTGTCCATGCGGGTGGAGATGGAAGAGGACAGTCTCTACCCGGCCGCTGAGGCTGTAGCCCGTCTGGGCACGCGCATCGCCGTCGTCCCCTGAGCCTCGCGGCCGCCGACGTCCCCGGGCCTTCTTGTCAGCGAAGCGTGGGCGTGCGCCACCCTGGCGAAGACCGGCCGCGAAACGCATTTCGGACCCACAACCCCGCAAACCACCAGCGAACGGGCGATGTGGCACGCGCTGACCCGGCTGGAGCCGCTGGCGAACGCGGAAGCCGACCGCAAACAGGTCAGCCAGGGCTATGACGCGGAGCAGCGGGCGGTTCAGGAAGGCTACGCTCGCGACATGCTCGGCCGGGCCACCGGGGATCAGCTGGGCGAGATGCTGGAGACCTGCGCGTCCGTGTTCGGCGTCAGCGCGCCCTGATCACGCCGGGCGAGCCGGGGCCGGTGACGGCATCGTGAACCGGAAGCCCTGACCGGAACCATCATCGCCCCGCCGCGCGGCGTGCGGGGGCTTGTATTCGCCGTCGCACAAGGGCAAACGAGCCGTAAGGTCGGTCAGGCGATATACGATCAGGAGGCGGCGCGTGGGGATGCGTGGTGCCGGGGCGTCGCCGAAGCGGATCGAGACTGACGCCCGCCCCTCCAAGGCCCGAACGAACGGTATCCCGGACCCATGTTCTCCAGCATTTTCGGCGCGATTTCCAACGACATCGCCATCGACCTCGGCACCGCCAACACCCTGATCTATATGAAGGGCAAGGGCATTGTGCTGAACGAGCCCTCCGTTGTGGCCCTGCGCAACGTCGGCGGCCGCAAGATCGTCCACGCCGTCGGCATAGAGGCCAAGCAGATGCTGGGCCGCACCCCCGGCCACATGGAAGCCATCCGTCCCATGCGCGACGGGGTCATCGCCGACTTCGAAGTCGCCGAGGAGATGATCAAGCATTTCATCCGCAAGGTTCATAACCGCAAGGGCTTCGTGAACCCCAAGGTCATCGTCTGCGTGCCGTCGGGCGCCACCGCCGTCGAGCGCCGCGCCATCAACGATTCCTGCCTCAACGCCTCGGCCCGCCGCGTCGGCCTGATCGACGAGCCGATGGCCGCCGCGATCGGCGCCGGCCTGCCGATCCATGAGCCGACCGGCTCCATGGTCGTCGACATCGGCGGCGGCACCACCGAGGTGGCCGTGCTGTCGCTGTCCGGCATCGTCTACTCGCGCTCGGTCCGCGTGGGCGGCGACAAGATGGACGAGGCGATCATCAGCTACATGCGCCGCAACCATAACCTTCTAATCGGCGAGACCACCGCCGAGCGCATCAAGAAGGACATCGGCACCGCCCGTATCCCGGCTGACGGCGAAGGCCTGTCGATCGACGTCAAGGGCCGCGACCTGATGCAGGGCGTCCCCCGCGAGGTCCGCATCTCCGAGCGTCAGGCCGCCGAAGCCCTGGCCGAGCCGGTCTCGCAGATCGTCGAGGCCGTGAAGGTCGCGCTGGAAGCCACCCCGCCGGAACTGGCCGCCGACATCGCCGACAAGGGCATCATGCTCACCGGCGGCGGCGCCCTGCTGCGCGGCCTGGACGCCGAGATCCGCGACCACACGGGCCTGCCGGTCTCGGTCGCCGACGATCCGCTGTCCTGCGTCGCCATCGGCTGCGGCCGGGTTCTCGAGCATCCGCGGTGGATGAAGGGCGTCCTCGACTCGGCCCTCTAGGGCTCGCGCCGAAACACCGCCGCAAATCCCCGTCATCGTAGGCCTGTCGCCGGTTCCCAACCGGCACGGATTTTGCGATAGGCTCGACAAATCGGCCGGGGGCGTCCCGCTGATTCCCTTTTCTGAGGAAGGCGCGCCGTGGCGTTTCGCGACGGACCGTTCGAGAATATCAAGGTGCCGCTGGTCTGGACCGCGGCCGTGACCGTCGTTGTCGCGGCCATCGGCTGCATCCTGCTGCTGATCAGCGACGCCCGCGCCCAGACCTCGCCCTACCAGCCCGTGCGTTCCGGCGTGGAAGCGGTGGCCGGCCCGGTCGGCGGCGTCTTCGCCGCCCCGGTGCGCTGGTTCGGCCATGCCAGCGACTATGTCGGCGGCTATTTCTTCGCCGTCTCCGAGAACCGTCGCCTCAAGCGTGAACTGGCGGCGCTCCAGCCCTGGCGCGACCAGGCGATCGCGCTCAAGAACGTCAATGCCCGCTACGAAGCCATGCTGGGCATCCGGCCCGAGCCGCCGGTGGACATGCAGACGGCGCGCTCCATCCTCGACTCCCGCGGCCCCTTCTCCAAGGCCCGCCTGCTCGACGCGGGCTCGGCAAACGGCGTCAAGGTCGGCAATCCCGTCATCAATGAGCACGGTCTGGTCGGCCGTATCGTCGGCACCTCGCCCGGCATCAGCCGCATGCTGCTGGTCACCGACGTGGCCAGCCAGATTCCGGTTCTGGTCGACCGTACCGACGCCCGGGCCATCCTCAAGGGCGACGGCAGCGACAACCCGCGGCTCGAGTTCATGCGCGGCGTGGGCTCGGTCCAGGTCGGCGACCGCATCCTGTCGTCCGGCGACGGCGGCGGCTTCCCGCGCGGCGTCCCGATCGGCGTCGCCGCCCGCGGCATCGACGGCAGCTGGCGTGTGAAGCTGTTCAGCGACCGCGGCGCCATCGACTTCGTCCGGGTCATGCTGTTCGAGGATTTCGGCCAGCTGATCGGCCGGGACGATCTGAACGCCCCGCCGCTGGCCGCGCTCGGCACCCTGTCCGAGGCGACGCCTGAACAGGCCTCCGCCATCGCCGATTCCGCCGCCCGCCGTGACACCGCCCGCGTCCAGGCTGAGCAGAGGCGGGCCGACACCGCCGCCGCCACGGCCGCGGAAGCCGCCCGCCCGCGTCCTGCAGCGCCGGTCCCTGCGCCCGCGCCCACGCCGGCAGCGCCCGACGCGCCTCCGCCCGGAGGGACCGAATGAGACGGCCGGTCGCGGTCCGCGTTGTCGGGCCGGTGCAGTGGATTGTCATTCCGGCCCTGGTCACGGTCGCCGTCACCATTCTTCTGGCCACGCCGGTGGAGCTGTTCGGCCTGAATCTGCCCGAACCGGTCGTGCCCATGGTGCTGGCCTTCTCCTGGCCGCTGATACGCCCGTCGATCACGGCACCGCTGGTGCTGACCCTGCTGGGACTGATCCTCGATGTCCTGACCTATGGCCCGCTCGGCCTGTGGGCCCTGGCCCTGCTGGCCATCTACGCCGTGGTGCTGGCCTCGCGCAGCTTCCTGATCGGGCAGGACACGGCCGTCCTGTTCGTCTGGTACGCCGCCTGCTGTGCCCTGGCCTTCCTGATGGCCTGGCTGGTCGTCACCGTGATCGCTCATAACCCGCCCAGCATCCTCGCCCTGATCGGCCAGATCGTGCCGACCCTGCTCCTCTTCCCGTTCGCCGACCGGATGATCGAACGGTTCGAGGACGGCGACGTGAGGTTCCGATGATCCTGCTTCGCCAAGGCTTCGCAGGACGGGTCCCGACGCGCCCGTCCCCGAGGACGAAGTCCTCCGTAGCTCCCGCAGGGAGCGAAGGAGGATGAGCTCGGAACCCTCCATCTTCTTCTCCGACGTCAATGAGCGTCAGGGCTCCTTCCTGCGCCGCACCTTCGTGCTCGGCGGCCTGACCGCGCTCGGCGGCCTCGCCCTGACCGGCCGTCTGGCCCAGCTTCAGGTCTTCCAGGCCGGCCAGTACGCCACCATGGCGTCGAACAACCAGTTCAACTTCCGCCTCGTGCCCCCGCCGCGCGGCCGAATTCTGGACCGCGACGGCGTGGTCATCGCCGGCAACCGGCCCAGTTTCCGCGTCCTGGTCGTCCGCGACGAGACCAAGGATCTGGACCAGACGCTCGACCTGCTGGGCCGGCTCCTGCCGGATACCCTGGACCGGCGCCGGTCCATCATCCGCGACGTCAATGCGGCACCCCGCTTCTCGCCGGTCCCGGTCAAGAGCGACCTGACCTGGGAGGAGTTCGCCCGGGTCAACCTGTACGCCAACGAACTGCCGGGCGTCATGGCCGACATGAACGAGGCCCGCTACTACCCCTTCGGCGGTGCCTTCGCCCACGTCATCGGCTATGTCGCCAAGCCCAACGACCGCGACATCAAGGCGATCGAGGATCGCGGCGAGAAGGTCCCGGAAATCCTCTACAACCCCGGCTTCCGCATCGGTCGTCAGGGAGTCGAGAAGTCGTTCGACACCGATCTGCGCGGGGAGGCCGGCGGCAACCGGGTCGAGGTCGACGCGCGGGGCAGGGTGGTCGCTGAAGACATCGGCGGCTCCAAACCGGCCGAGCCTGGCAAGGATGTGGTCCTGACCCTCGACGCCGACGTCCAGAACCGGGCGCTGGAGGTCTATGGCGAGGAATCCGGCGGCTGCGTGGTCATGGACGTCCGCAACGGCGACATCCTGTGCATGGTCTCCGCGCCGTCGTTCGATCCCAATATGTTCGTCGGCGGCGTCCCGTCCAAGGTCTATGGTGCCCTGCGCGACTACGAGCGCAAGCCGCTGCTCGACAAGGCCATCTACGGCAGCTTCCCGCCCGGTTCGACTTTCAAGATGACCACCGCGCTCGCCCTGCTCGACGCGGGCGTCAATCCGGCCGAGCGGGTCCCCTGCTCGGGCGGCTATCGCTACGGCAACCGCACCTTCCGCTGCTGGAAGCGTGGTGGGCACGGCGCGATGGACATGCACAACGCCATCAAGAACTCGTGCGACACCTATTTCTACCACATGTGCAATCGCGCCGGGGTCGACCGCATCGCCCGCGTCGCCGAGGACCTGGGCTTCAACCAGGTCTATGAGATCGGCATCGGGGGCCAGAGCCGGGGCACCATGCCCAGTCGCGCCTGGAAGGCCGAATACGCCCGCCGCACCGGCGCGACCCATCCGGACGCCGGCACCTGGTATCCGGGCGAGACCCTGTCCGTCGCCATCGGCCAGGGCGCGATTTCGACGACAGCGCTGCAACTGGCCGTCATGACCGCCCGTCTCGCCAACGGCCGCAAGGCCATCACGCCGCGCCTGGTCCGTTCGGTCGGCGGGGTGAACCGGCCGTCCGGGGCCGCCGTTCCGGATCTGCCGTTCAGCCAGGAACACCTCGATATCGTCCGCGCCGGCATGGCGGCCGTGGCCAACGACGTCACCGGCACCGCCTACCGCGCCTCGCAGCTGGGCCTCGGCGACATCCAGATGGCCGGCAAGACCGGCACGGCCCAGTCGCGGGACTATGGCACCGGTTCGCGCGGTCCGCGCGACGCCGTCTGGACCCGTCGCGACCACGCCCTGTTCGTCGCCTTCGCGCCGCATGATGCGCCTCGCTACGCCATCGCCCTGATCATCCAGCATGCCCCGTCCGGCGGTTCGGCCGACGCCGCGCCCCGGGCACGCGAGATCATGAAGACCGTCCTGCTCAAGGACCCGGACATGCGGGCCCGCATCGAGCGGCCCCTGCCGCCGGAAGCCGTGGCTCCCGCCGGCGCGGACGAAGGCGAGCTGGGCGCCGGCCCCGGCGGCGAGGTCACCGGCGCTGCAGCGGCCGAGGTGGCGACCGCCGCGCCGACGCGTCCCCGCGCCCCGACGGCGACCAGCGGGCCGAGGCCCTATCTGGCGGAGCCTCCCCAATGACCGCGTCCGCCCTGACCCGTCCCGGCGAGCGCGACCGGCTCTCGACCAAGATCGCCGAGCTGGACTGGCGCCTCGTCGGCCTGCTGTGCCTGGTCGCCTTCGTCGGCACGGCCATGCTCTATTCGATCGCGGGCGGAGAGTGGCAGCCCTGGGCGATCAAGCATGTGATCCGCTTTGGCGCGCTGCTGGTCGTGATGCTGCTGCTGGCCATGCTTCACCCCAAGTGGTGGTTCCGCGCCGCCTATCCGCTCTACGGCGTGCTTCTGCTGCTGGTCCTGATGATCGAGTTCACGCCGCTCGGCTATGTCGCGGGCGGGGCCCGAAACTGGCTCAACCTCGGTTTCATCCGCATCCAGCCCGCCGAGTTCATGAAGCTCGGTCTCGTGCTGGCGCTGGCGCGCTGGTACCACAGCCATACCGCCCAGGAGGCCCGCTGGTCCTGGAAGCTGCTGATCCCGGCGGGCATGATCGGCCTGCCGTTCATTCTGGTCGCCAAACAGCCGGACCTCGGCTCGGCCATGGTCATCGGCCTGACCGGGGGCGCGATCATGGTCGTGGCCGGCCTGAGCTGGCGGGTCATCGCCGCCGGGGCGGCGGCCGCCATCGCCGTGATCCCGCCGTTCGTGATGTTCGGCATGCACGAGTACCAGCGCAACCGCGTGCTGACGTTCATGAACCCGGAAGCAGACCCCTCGGGCACAGGCTACAACATCATCCAGTCCAAGATCGCCCTCGGGTCGGGCGGTTTGCTGGGCAAGGGCTACGGCCTGGGCAGCCAGAGCCAGCTGGAGTTCCTGCCTGAGCGGCACACCGACTTCATCTTCTCCACGGTCGCGGAGGAGTTCGGCTTCGTCGGCTCCTTCGGCCTGCTTGCCTGCTACATCGCCATCATCCTGATCGCCCTGCGTATCGCCTCCCTGGCCCACAGCCATTTCGGCCGCCTCGCCGCCGCCGGGATGACAGCCTTCTTCGCCATCTTCGTTCTGATCAACGGCGCCATGGTCATGGGTCTGGCGCCGGTGGTCGGGGTGCCGATGCCCCTGCTGTCCTACGGCGGATCGTCGATGATGACGGTGATGTTCGGCTTCGGTCTGGTGCTCTCCACGCGCGTCCACCGCTATGCGGAACTGCCCAAGGGGCATGGGCTGTTCTAGGGGCTATCCCGGTCGGCTGCGTCTTTCAGCCGGCGGAGGTTCATCACAGCGGACACAACGAGGTCACAGCGGGCACAACGGGTCCGGAGCGCCGATCTCGTCCCACCGCGCTCGATGTTTCCGGACAACCCCGCACACCGGCTCTGGTGGATTCTTCAATGCGGCGAAGCCGCAATCAATTCACACCCGCAACCCTGACCTTGAGACTCACCGCTCCCGTCGTGTTCGTTGTGACCTCGTTGTGTCCGCTGTGATGAACCTCCGGGCCGCTGCACCCTCTACACGAAGGGCGGGGAACGCTAGGTTGCCCCAATGACGGACAAACCCATCGCCTCCACCCCGCCCGCCTTCGTCCCTGACTGGGGCGACAAACCCTGTCCGAAGCCCGGCCTGCCGGCCACGACGCCGGAGCGCACGGCCGCCCTCATGGACGGCGTCCAGATGCGCGAGAACCCCGCCGAATGGGCCTTCGTCCGCCTGTCCAAACTGATCGAGGATTTCGAGAAGGGGCTCGACAAGGATGACGAGATCGGGGCCCGCATCGTCGGCCTGCCCGGCGACGGCACCATGTCGATCGAGGACCTTGGCTTCTGGGGCCCGGACTTCATCATGTTCCTGGGCAAGAACGCCGACGGCAAGCCGGTCCGGCTGATCCAGCACTACGGGCAGATCAACGTCCTGCTGGACGCCCGCAAGAAGCCCGAGGAACGCGAGGCCCGTCGCATCGGCTTCCAGCTCTCGGAACTGGTGAGGAAGACCAGCCCGAAGTGAGGCGTGCGTGTCGACCTGTCCTCAAACAGTGTCTTCTCGCCCCCTGTATTCTCGACCCTGTCCGCCCCGAATCCGACCTTCCCGCCCCATCCGTCACCGCTTGGACAGCCCGCGAAACCGCTGTGCGACCGGTTTTGACGTAGCGATCTGCATACTGGACGAACGCCCGCCGGGCCGGTCTTTGACAGTCCAGAACATGCCGCCCGCGCCGCCCTCAGGCGCGGTCGTACAGGCGACCTCACCGGGCAGGAATCGGCGTCAATCGCGGTCGCAATTTTCTGACGCGGATGGTGTATTCCCGACCCCGCCCGGCCGCCGGATCAGAGCGCCGCGGCCCAGTCCGTGGCGCGCACCAGGCTGTCGACGATGCCCGGTTCGCTCGAGGCGTGGCCGGCGTCCCTGACGATGTCCAGCTTCGCCTCGGGCCAGGCGCGGTGAAGCGCCCAGGCGCTGGCGATCGGCGTCACCACGTCGAACCGGCCCTGCGCGATCCAGCAGGGAATGTGCTTGATGCGATTGATGTTCTTCAGCAGCCAGCCTTCCTCGGGGAAGAAGCCGCCGTTCATGAAGTACCAGCACTCGATCCGGGCGAAGGCGACGGCGAACTCGGGTTCGGCGAACTTGTCGGGCCTTGCGTCGGGTCCCTCGACGCTGACCGTCTCGCCCTCCCAGCTCGACCAGGCCACGGCGCAGCGCTCGCGCTCGGCCCGGTCGTCGCCGATCAGCCGCTTGTAATAGGCCCCCATCAGGTCGTGGCGTTCGTCCTCGGGGATCGGCGCGACGAACCGCTCCCAGGCGTCCGGGAAAATGTTCGAGGCCCCGTCCTGATAGAACCAGTGCAGCTCCGGCTTGGTCAGCAGGAAGATGCCGCGCAGCAGCAGCGATGCGACCCGTTCGGGATGGGTGATGGCGTAGGCCATCGAGAGGGTGGAGCCCCAGCTGCCGCCGAACACGACCCATTTGTCGATGCCCAGCAGTTCGCGAAGGCGCTCGATGTCCTCGATCAGCGTCCAGGTGGTGTTATCCTCCAGCGAGGCATTGGGCCGGCTCTGGCCGCAGCCGCGCTGGTCGAAGAGGACGATCCTGTATTTCGCCGGATCGAAATAGCGCCGCATGCCCGGATTGACCGCGCCGCCGGGCCCGCCGTGCAAGACGACCACGGGAAGGCCCTGCGGATTGCCGCATTCCTCGTAGTAGATTTCGTGCACGCCGCCGGTCGACATGAAGCCGGTCGCATAGGGCTCGATTTCAGGGAAAAGCTCGCGGCGAGCAGTGGCGGGCGCAGGGAAGGCCATACGGGTAATCGGTCTCGGTTGTGCCGTCAGGCGGGTGTGGATTGTGACCGCAATGCGGCAACCAGCAGCAAAAGCCAAGCTGCGATCATGAGGACGCCGCCGATCGGTGCAACGGCGCCCATCACGGTCAAGCCTAACAGCCCGATCGCTGACAGGGCCAAGCAAAAGACAAGTCCGCCCAGGGCGGAAAGCCACCCCGCCAGCACCACCAGCCGGCCGCGAGCCGGCCATACGGCGCAGAGCAGGGCGAGAACGGCGTGGACCATCTGGTAGTGGCTTCCGGTGGTCAGAAGCGTCTTGATCTGCGGTCCCGTCCCATGCGCCGCAAAGGCACCGATCAGGACGGCGAGGGCCCCGTTCAATGCCGCGAAGGCCGCCAGCTGGCGAGAAATGGTCATTACCAGACGCTAGCCGACAGAATCCCGCGCGTCTGCTATTCGCCGATCATGAACGCCGCCCAGCGCATGGCCCTGCAGTATGTGTTGCTCTTCGGTGCCACTGGCGTGAGCCTTCCGTTTGCAGGCCTGTGGCTAAGCGCGCAGGGGTTGAGCGGAGCTCAGATCGGAACGGTCCTGGCAGCGCCGATGCTGGCGCGAATCGTCACCGGGCCCCTGCTGGCGGTCTGGGCCGATGGTTTCCGCCTCAGGCGCACGCCGATCGCGCTGCTCGGCGTGACCATGGCGCTGGGCTATGGCCTCGCGGGCCTTGCCGACGGCTTCGCCCTGCGCGCCACCGGCTGGTTCATCGGGGCCACGGCGATGGGGGTGCTGGTGCCCCTGACCGACGTCATGACCCTGCGCCTCGCGTCCCGCCTCGGCTTCACCTTCGCCCTGCCGCGCGGGTCCGGCTCGGCTGCGTTTGTGGTCGCCAACATCGGTATGGGCATGCTCCTGCTGACCGCCCCGGTCGACGGGATCATCGTCTGGATCGTGGCCACCTCCGTGGCCTTCGCCGCGACCGCCATCCTGGCGCTGCCGCCGGAGCCCGTCGCGGATGGCGCGCCGCTTCTGGGCCGCGAGCGGTTCCGGGGACTCGGCCGGTTGCTGGGCGATCCTGTCTTCCTGACGACGATTTTCGCTGTCGGCGCAGTCCAGGCCGCCCATGCCTTCCAGTACGGCTTCTCCGCCATCCTGTGGAAGGCGCAGGGGATCAGCGAAGCCGTGACGGGCCAGCTCTGGGCCTTCGGCGTCGTGGTCGAGATCGCGCTGATGTGGCTGTTCGAACCGTGGCGCCGCCGCGTGGGCATCGGTCCCTGGAGCCTTCTGATGGTCGGTTCGGCGGCTGCAATCCTGCGCTGGAGCCTGATGGCCCTGGCGCCGCCGCTGTGGTTGCTGTGGCCCCTGCAGGCCCTCCACGCCCTGACCTTCGCCGCGACCTTCCTCGCCGGGGTCCAGCTGGTGGAACGCCTGTCGCCGCCCGGGACCCATACGGCGGCCCAGATGCTCAGTTCAGTGCTGTCAGCCGGGGTGCTGATCGGCCTCGCGACCGCCGTGTCCGGCCCGCTCTACGATCGCTTCGGGGCCGGCGGCTACTGGGCGATGGCGGCGCTGGCCGGCGCGGGCCTCCTCGCCGCCATCCCGTTGCGCGGTCAGTTGGCGCGGGAGCGGGGCAGGGGCGGCAAATGATGCGCCATGGCCTGGGCCGCGGCCTTGACCGCCCGCTGCACGGCGGCGTCCGGCTCGTGCTCGGGCGCGCGCAACAGCCCGATCGCCGGCGTATCCCGCCCGTCCGGCAGGCCGGACAGGACGCGGTACAGCAGGTAGCTGCCGGCATCTTCCTCTGAGTCCGAGCTGGCGTCGGCAGCGAGCCCGGCTTCATTGAGGGCCCTCACCATGTCAGCGACAGGTGCGGTCGCCCGCGCCATGCCCGGGCCGGCGACGTCGAGCCGTCGCCCGTCCAGCGACCGGTTCTCCGCCCTGATCTGGACCCGGAAAGCCTCACTGCGCCGCGTCCGCCCGACCAGCAGCAGGCCCCGGCAGCTGCGGTCGTCGAGATGGGCGGAAAGGGCCGCCGCCAGCGTCTCGGGCTCGCCCGCGCCGACGGCCAGGGTACGGGCACCGACCGGATTCCAGACAGCGCCGGACAGATCCTCGACCGGATCCCAGCCCGCTTCGTCAATGTCCCAGGCGCAGATGACGAGGCCCGGTCGGTAGTCCGGGGCAATCTCGTCCTTGGGCTCAACCATGGCCAGCCTGTATACGACAAAAGTGTGACACTGGGCGGCACGGTGTCGTCACCATGCCCCTGACGTCAAGGCGCAATCGCCATCCGCGGCGTTACGGTCGGCAAGATTCCCGCGTCAGGCGAGGTCGCCGATCGCGGCGTCCAGCAGCATGAACGCCCGGCCGCCGTCCGAGGTCAGCCGCCCGAGGACGCCGGATCCGTCACTCGCACCGGCCCGGTTCGCCAGATCGCGGGCGAAGGCGCGAACATAGGCCTCGGCGTCTGTCCGCAAGTCAGGGTCGGTCAGCACACGCCGCGAGACGCTGCGCACCGCCGCCGGTGCCACGCGGCGCACGATCTGGCGCGCCCGATCCGGATCCCGCTCGGTCACGGCCTGCGCCGCCTCCTCGACCCGTGAGCGGGGCAGGAGCGCGTTGGGATCCACACCCATGCGGCGGATGGCGGCGGTGATCCGCTCTTCAAGGGCGTCAGCGGCCTCGGCCGGCATGATCGGCGTGTCGAGATCCAGAGGCGTTTCACCGGGGCCGTCATCGACCAGATCGTTCCAGTCCAGACGATCGCTCACGGGAGCCGCCGATCCGGGCATGGGCTCCAGTTTCAGGCGACCGCGAAGGCCAAAGCCGCGGGCTTCGTCTCCCCTTGCCGCCCGCGAACGACCGCTGTCAGCCTCGGCTGCCGCCGGACCGGCCGCCGGGAGCGGCTCGCGGCGGCGCAGGGCCGGCGTGTCGCCCGACACGACCCCCATCAGCCGCACGGCCTCGGTCAGCATGTCGTAGTTGCGCCGCACCCGCTCCTGGAATCCGGCGTCCAGCGCCTCGGTGTCCGCCGCGGCCTTCTGTGAGGCGGCGGCGAGGGCGGCCAGCCCCTCCTCGACCGAGACCCGCACCGCCTCGACCCGCTTCTGGGCCTCCTCGGGCAGGCGCGCGGCGCGCTCATCGAGATCGCCGATCGTTTCGTCGATCTGGGCGAGGGCGGCGTTCATCCGGTCGACCGTCGATTCCAGACGCTCAAGCGCCCGGTCTCCCGCCTCATCGACCAGCCCGCTGGTTTCTATGACGATCTTTCGTGCCGAGTCGACACGGGCGTCGGCCGCCTGATCGGCCTTCTGCGCGGCCTCGAACAGGGCTTCGCCCAGTCGATCAGCGCGAACCTGGGCCTGCTCGGCCGCATCGGTCGCTGCCGCCCGGGATTCCTCGGCCGTGGCCTGCAGGGCAGACAGTGCGGACCGGGTTTCCTCCACAAGCGCGTCGCGGGCCTCGGCCGCCAGCGCCTCGAAACGATCGAGCGCAAGTTTGGTCGCGGCGTCGAAGCCATCGGCCTCGCGCTGGGACATTTCCACAAGGGCCCGGAACTGGTCCGTGGCCGCTTCGACGAGATCCTTGATCGTCTCGGTGGTCCGGGTCGATGTGTCGCCCAGTTCTCCCGCAGCGGTCCTCGTGGCGGACAACTGTTCGCTCAGCTGGGCGCGCTGGCTCTCGACCTGGGCCGAGAAGTCTTCCTGATCGGTGCGCAGGGCGTAGGCGGCGGTGACGAGGGCGGCGCGCTGCTGCCCAAGACCTTCCTCAACCGACTGGATCTGCTCGGCGACGCCGGATCCGGCGTTCTCGAGCCTCAGGGTCTGGCGCGCCAGGTCATCGGCGGCGACGCGGGCCGCGTCCTGGGCTTCGCTGGCGGCGGCGGCGAGGTCGGCGGCACGGGCGGCGAGGGCTGCCTCAGCTTCCCGGAGCTGGGTCTGCGCGAGGTCGGAGGCGTCCACGACCATGCGGGATTGCCGTTCAACAGCTTCGATCACGCCGGACGCCTGGTCATCCATCCGCGTGGCCAGAACCTGCATCTTCTCTCGCTCGTCGCCGAGCTGTTCGGCGAGGCGGCGCGCGGTCCGGCCGGCTGCCTCGGCGGCTTCGTTGAGCCGGGTCGTCTCCTGGGACAGGGCTTCACGCAGCAGGGCCATGTCGTGCCGGGCGCGCTCGGCCGCCAGGGACGCCTGATCAATGTCGTTCCGCAGCGAATGCAGGACCTCGCCGGTCTGCTGGGCCGCCAGCGCCGTGGGCGCGATCAGGGCTTCGGACAACTCCCGCGCCCGCCGGGTCTCCGCGGCGAGGCCGGCACCCTGACGGACGGCATGGGCCAGCATGATGGCCATTCCGGCCGGTGCCAGGGCGATCAGCGCATAGACAGCGAGCCGAAGCGGCTCCAGTTCGACAGCGCCCGAACCGACCTCGAAGGCCAGCCAGGCGGCGACGCCCCCGACCCAGAGCGCCGAGGCCACGCCCGCGACCAGATAGGCATGGCGACCGGACGGGGCCGGGTTCTCGCGGAGCTGGATTCGCGCAGGCACCGGGGGCGGCTCGAAGGCAACCGGCGTTGCATCCGCCGATACGCCGATCTCGGGCGTGACGGCCTGCGTGGGTGTGGCCCGCTCAGCCTCGGCCAGCGCCCGTTCCTCGGCCCGGCGCTGTTCGTCGGCGAGCCGGCGGCGGCGACGTTCGGACATGGGGCGTTCGACAGCGGGTTCCCTGACCCCGAGCGACAGATCGTCGGAGTCCCGCAACGGCTCGGTGACTCCGGCTACCGGGTCCGGTTCGGTCAGATTTATCGCGGGCCGTTGACGGGGTGATTTCATGGAGCGGCGATCTCGTCACGGTGCGCGTCGACAGCTGACGCGCGATAGGACGTTTCGACCCTAACGAGTCAATCGCGGCACGCAAAGGCAGGCGCGCATGTTTCCGGGGACAGTCGATCCCTGGGAGATCAGCAGTCCTGTTTGCGCTCGCTCGAGGCGACGAGCACCGCTGCGGACGGGCTGTCGCCGCAATCCCGCACCCGGTGGATCTCACGCTGGGGTGCCTGACGCGAGTCGAGGTCCACACCGAACTGCGACAAGGCCGCAGCGGCCAGCATGGCGACAAACCCGGCGATGAACTCGATCAGCGCTTGCATCGCCGATCTCCCCTGTCCGACTGCGGTCGTTCTTATGCCCTCAAAACCGCGTTCGGACAATGCCGCGCCGCATGAACAAAGCGTCACCATTGACCCGGTGTGCCTCGACATGGAACGGAAGTCGTCGGCGCGCGTCCTGTAGAGCTTGGGGCGCACACCGCCGTCACGCGAATCGGCCAGACCTGCGCCATGAACCAGACCGGGGACGACCAGAGCCACAGCCTGCTCACGCCGGGCCGCAATTGTTGGCGGGTCGAGACGGCGGACCGGTTCGCCGTGTTGATGGAGAACGCGGCCTATTTCGACGCCCTCCGGTCGGCCCTCAGCAAGGCGCGCCGGTCGATCGTCATTCTGGGCTGGCAGTTCGACCCGCGGACGCGGCTGGATCCGCAGAGCTCGCATACAGATCATCAGGCCCAGATCGGACACCAGCTCCGGATGCTGGTGAAAGCCCGGCCGGAGCTGGACGTCAGGCTGTTGATCTGGAAATCGCCGCTGCTGATCGCTGCCTCGCAGGGCTTTTATCCGCACAAGGCCCAGGTGTGGTTTCGCAAGCGGATGGTGGAGTTCCGGCTGGACCCGCCGCCGGCGTTCGGTGCCTGTCATCACCAGAAGGTGGTCATTATTGACGACGCCGTGGCCTTCTGCGGCGGCGGTGATGTCTCAACGGATCGATGGGACTCCGAGGAGCATCTGGACGGTGATCCACGCCGTTGCCAGCCATCCGGCCTGATCCCGCCGCCCCGGCACGAGGTCATGGCGGTCATGGACGGGGCCGCAGCCCGGGCGCTCGGCGACCTGGCGCGGGAGCGCTGGTTCCGGTCGACCGGCGAACGAACCGTTCCTGACGAAGCGATAAGCGATCCGTGGCCCGACGATCTTGAGGCGGACCTGCAAGGGACGCCGGTGGCCATCGCGCGCACGGAACCCGCCGCTGCCGGACGATCCGAAGTCCGGGAGAATGAGGCTCTCCATCTCGACGCCATCCGGAATGCGAAGCGTCTGATCTATCTGGAGAACCAGTACTTCACCTCACCGGTCATAGCGGAAGCCCTGGGGGCGCGGCTCGCCGAGGAGGATGGTCCTGAAATCGTGCTCGTTTCGACGGGAACGAGCCCCAGCTGGTTCGACCGCATCACCATGGACACGGCCCGGTCAGAGGTCCTGTTCCGGCTGGAGCAAGCCGACCGGCACAACCGCTTTTTCGCGTTCACCCCGCATACGCGCCAGGGCGAGCGGATCATCGTTCACGCCAAGGTCTCGATCTACGACGACGCAGTGCTGCGGATCGGGTCGACCAATCTGAACAACCGGTCGTTCGGCTTCGACACGGAATGCGACATCGCCGCCGAGCCGGTCGACGATGCAGGTCGTGACGCCATCCGGCGGTTTCGCCAGCGGACCATCGGCCACTGGATCGGCGTCAGCGGCGAGGCTTTCGGCGCGGTCGAGGCCGTCGCCGGCACAGTGGGCGAGGCGATCCAGCAGTTCGACACAGGCCGGATGCATACGCTGGGAGCAGAGCCGCCGTCGCGGTTCGAGCGGATCATAGCGGAGTTCCAGCTCGGCGACCCCACTTCCACCCGGGACGCCTTCCGCCCCTGGAAGCGACGCAGCCGCTCGCACCGCACCTTGCCGGCCCCTAGGGAGTCCTGATCTCGAAATCGATGATCAGCGGCAGGTGGTCGGACGCCATCCGCGCGAGGGGAGAGAAGGGGGCCTTCACCGCCGTGACCACCAGTTCAGGACTGGTGAAGCAGTGGTCGATCCGGATGGCGGGAAAGCTCGATGGAAACGTCTTGACCGAGGGCTTGAGCCCGAGGCTGCGCTGGCAGTCGGCGAGACGGCGGGCGAGGGTCTGGTAAGGCCGGGTGACCGAGGTGGCGTTGAAGTCTCCGGTCAGCAGGGTCGGACCGACGCAGTCCGGATGGCCCAGCCAGTCAGCCCCGACCAGCGCCGCCGCCTGCAGCCTCTGCTCCCGCGGCACGAGGCCCAGATGGGTGTTGATCACATTCAGTTCCACGCCGTCGAAGTCGATTGCGGCCCAGATCGCGCCGCGCGGTTCGAGACCCGGAACGCCCCGGATCGTCGGCAGCGGTCCGGACTTCACCAGCCGCTCGGGCCGCAGGGTCAGGACGGCGTCGCCATACTGTTCGGCCTCAACCCGCATGGCGGCATGGAAATGGAAGGTCATGGCCAGGCCATCGGCGATCGACTGGACCTGGTCCACATAGCCGGTGCGGGCGCGGCCGACGTCGAGCTCCTGCAGGCAGACGATATCCGGCTCGTGCTCGGCGATCACGCCCACGATGCGGCCGACATCGAGCTTGCGATCGACTCCGACGCAGCGATGGACATTGTAGGTCAGCAGACGGGGCATGATGTCCTGAACAGGGGCCGGGCGGCGGTCAGGCCATTACCACGGGGAATATGACACCAAAGCGGCCAGCGGCGGCCTTGGTTCAGATCAGGATGAGGCGATCCTTGATCTCGTTGGGATTGTCCGCCCGGGGCGGGAAATGTTCCGCCAGAACGCCGCCGCACAAGCCGATCGCCGCCTCGAAGCCGGAAGCCGGATCGTTCCTCTTCATACCCTTGGCCAACGCTTCCACGGCGTCGGCCCAGATGGCCTGGTCGACCTTGCTGTGAATGCCCTCGTCGGCGACCACCTCGACCTGATGATCCCCCAAGGCGGCGAAGATCAGCACGCCGGTCCGCTCGCGGGTGACATGCAGCCCGTGGGCGAGGAACTGCTCCATCGCCGCTCGACGCACCCGGGCCCGACGCACGCTGCGTGGCGTGACGAAGCGACGGACGCCCGGGATCGATGTCAGCAGGAAGGCGAGCACGAAGACCGCTGACTGGATCAGGGCGTAGGCGGCGAGAGACTGGCCCACGACCACATCGGTGGACGACAGGTGGGCAGCCTGCCAACCGTCTCCCATGCCGGGAATCCATGCCGGATCGAAGCCGAACGGGATGAGTCCGAGCGGCAGCAACAGGGCCGCGGCGGCCGCCCAGCCGAGCGAGATATCGCGATAGGATGACACCCGTCGCGCCAGAACACAGAAGATCTCACCCGAGGTCTTCGCTTCGGCTGCGACGATCGCGTCGCCGATACGGCTCTGAACCTGGGGCGTCAGTTTGATCACCATCCTCCGGACGCTCCACCGCCGCCAAAACTCCCACCGCCGCCGCTGAAACCACCGCCGCCGCTGCCAAAGCCACCCCCGCCGCCGCCGCGGCTACTGTTCCTCAACGCCTCCGCCGCCGCCCAGATCAGGATGGGCCCGACCCCACTGGGACGCCGCCGGCCGCGTCCCCCGCTGCCGCCGATCATGGCCAGAATCATCAGGAAGAAGATCACCGCTATGACGATCCCGACGCCGATAGGGGCTTCGGATTTCGGTCGTTCCGCCGCGGCGGCACGGGCCTGGGCCTCGGCCGGGTCCAGTCTCAGCTGGCGGTCGATGGCGTCGACGCCCTGCTCGATGCCGCGCTCGAAATGACCTTCGCGGAACGAGGGCAGGATCTCATTCTGGATGATCAGGGCGGACAGGGCGTCGGTCAGGACGGGCTCGAGCCCGTAACCGACCTCGATCCGGACCTTGCGTTCGCGCGGCGCGACGATCAGCAGGACGCCGTTATTCTTGTCCGCTTGGCCGATGCCCCAGGCGCGGCCCAGCTGGTAGCCGTATTCCTCGATCTCATAGCCCTGCAGGTCGGGCACGGTGACGACGACGACCTGATCGGTCGTGTCGCGCTCCAGCGCCTCCAGCTTGGCTGCCAGCGCCAGTTCCTTGGCGTCGGAGACAAGGTCGCCGTGGTCGATCACCCGTCCGTTCAGGGGCGGGAAGGTCGGACCGGCGGCCAGCGCCGGGGCGACCGCCGCGAGCCAGACGACGGCCAGCAGGGCCGTCATCAGGGCGGTCGCCCTGATCACGAGTGACCCCGGAAGGGTGCGGATCACTGCGCCGCCGGTGCCGCGGGCGGGGGCGAGCCGGGTGCTGCAGCGGGGGCGGCGCTACCCGGTCCGGCCGGGTTCAGGGCGTCAAAATTCACGCCCGGAGCCGACTGGGCGGCCTCGGTCGCCGTGAACAGCTGCATCGGCTCGGAACCACCGTGAATGGTGTTGGCCCAGATCACCGTCGGGAAGGTCCGTAGCGAGGTGTTGTAGTCGCGCACGGCCTCGTTGTAGTCGCGCCGGGCGATGGCGATGCGGTTCTCGGTGCCTTCCAGCTGGGACTGCAGCGCGATGAAATTCTGGTTCGACTTGAGGTCCGGATAGCGTTCCACGACCAGCAACAGCCGCGACAGGGCCTGAGAGAGCTGGCCCTGGGCGGCCTGATAGCGCTGGAAGGCGGCCGGGTCGTTGAGCGTTTCGGGCGTGACCGTGACGCCGGTCGCCTGCGCGCGGGCCTCGATCACCTGGGTCAGGGTGGTGCGTTCGGCGATGGCCGCACCCTGCACGGTCGCGACGAGGTTGGGCACCAGATCGGCGCGGCGCTGGTACTGCGACTGGACATCGGCCCATTTCGCCTTGGCCGCCTCCTCCTTGGTCGGAATGGCGTTGATCCCGCAGCCCGCCATGGCGGGGGTCAGGATCACGACAGCAGCGAGGGCGGAAACACGGGGCGAGAAGCGGATCATCGACGTCTCCTGACAGGCGAGAGACCGACTATCGTGCCTGAGCGGCGGCGGTTCAAGCGTCCAGAGCTTCGGGCGTAACATTGATCGACCGGCAGGCCGCCGAATAGGTGTTGGCCAGCAGGCAGGCGATGGTCATCGGCCCGACGCCGCCTGGCACCGGCGTGATCCGTCCGGCGACCCCGGCGGCCTCGGCGAAGGCGACGTCGCCGACCAGACGGGTCTTGCCCTCGGCCGCTTTCACCGGGTTGCGCGACGGCACACGGTTGATGCCCACGTCGATCACGGCCGCGCCCGGTTTGATCCAGTCGCCGCGGACCATCTCGGGCCGCCCGACGGCGGCGACCAGAATGTCTGCGGTGCGGCACAGGGCCGGCAGGTCGCGGGTCCGCGAGTGGGCCACGGTCACGGTGCAGCTCTCTGCCAGCAGCAGCTGCGCCATCGGCTTGCCGACGATGTTGGAGCGCCCGACGATGACGGCGTTCAAGCCGGACAGATCGCCGAGTTCGGCCTTCAGCAGCATCAGACAGCCCAGCGGCGTGCAGGGGACAAGACCCGGCAGGCCGACGGCCAGTCGGCCGGCGTTGACGACGTGAAACCCGTCCACATCCTTGTCGGGATCAATGGCGTCCAGCACGGTCGAGGCGTCGATATGGCCGGGCAGGGGCAGCTGGACCAGAATGCCGTGGATGCCCGCGTCGGCGTTCAGATCGGCGATCAGGGCCAGCAGGTCGGCCTGCGATGTCTTGTCCGGCAGCCGATGCGTGTCGGACCGCATGCCGGCGCGTTGGGTGGTTTCGCCCTTGTTGCGGACGTAGACCTGGCTGGCCGGGTCTTCGCCGACGATGACGACAGCCAGGCCAGGCTTGACGCCGTGAGCCGCCTCCAGGCGCGCCGAGGCGGCGGCCACGCGCTCCACGAGGCCGGCCGCAAAGGCCTTGCCGTCGATCAGGGTCGCGCGGGCGGGGTCGGCCGTCATGGATTTCGGCTCCGGTCGTCAGGAATCGTGCGGATGCCGCGATTTACAGAGGGCGCGGTTCGGCGTCTATGATTGGAGTCGCATTCAAGGGGATATCCATGCGCCGTAAGTCCATTCTCGCCGCCGTCAGCCTGCTGGCCTTGTCGGTCGCGGCGCCGGCGCTGGCCCAGAGCGCGGAGACCCTGTCGCCCGGACGGACGGTCGAGGGTCAGATCGCGGACGGTGACGGGACGGCGGCGGACGACGCCTATCGCTATGACGACTATCTGATCCGGGCCCGCGCCGGCCAGAGGCTGGAAGCGGTCATGCGCGCCGCGGACTTCGACGCCTATCTGGAGGTCTTCCATCAGGGCGACAGCGAGGCCCTGGCGAGCGACGACGACGGGCTGGGCGAGGGCACGAATTCGCGGCTGCGGTTCACGGCGGACCGGGCCGGGACCTATGTGCTGCGGGCCCGCACCCTGTCGGGCGTCGGGGGCGGTGCCTACACGCTCGGCCTGACGCAGCGGCCGGAGGCGGGACGCGCGCCGCGGCCGACCGGCATTCGCGTGGGCCAGTCGATCGAGGGGGCGTTGACGGCCCGCGATCCGGAGACCGAGAGCGGTCATGCCTATGACGCCTACAGCTTCCGCGCCCGCGAAGGCGACCGGTTCACCATCGATCTGATCGCCGATACCTTCGATCCGTTGGTCCGGGTCGGTCAGATGCGGGCGGGCGAGTTCGTCGAACTGGCCATGAATGACGACACGATGGAGACCGGCCTGAACTCACGGCTGATCTTCACGGCCGAGACGACCGGCGACTACATCATCCGGGCGACGCCGCTCGGGGCCGGCGACGAGGGTGCCTATACGGTAGCGCTGGCGCGCGGGCCGGAACTGGCCGCCGCCCAGACCATCGAAATCGGTGGTTCGGTCGAAGGCGCGCTGGCCGAGGGTGACGGCAGGGGCGCGGGCGGGGAGATCGCCGACGCCTACCGGTTCTCCGGTCAGGAGGGCCAGCGGATCCGGATCGACATGAGCTCGGCTGAGTTCGACACCTATGTCGAACTGTTCGACGCCAATCACGTCAGCCTGGCCGAGGACGACGACGGCGCGCCGGAAGGCACCAACTCGCGCCTGACCTTCACCCTGCCGCGCACCGGCGTCTATTTCATCGAAGCGCGGGCCTTCTCGGAGTCGACGGGGGCCTATTCGTTGTCGGTCTCCGAGGTCGAGCCGGACAAGGCCCCCGAGGCGCTGGCCTTCGGCTCGCCCATCCAGGGCGAGATCGCCGAGGCGGATCCGACGGACGGTGACGGGCGCAGCTTTGACGCCTTCGCCTTCAGCGGCGCGGCGGGTCAGCGGGTTCAGGCGATCATGCGCTCGGGCGACTTCGACACCTATCTGCAGATCGGCCGTGCGGGGGGCGAGTTCCAGGCCCTGGCTTCCGATGACGACGGTCTGGGTGAGGGCACGGACTCCCGGCTCAGCTACACCCTGCCGGACGACGGCGACTATGTGCTGCGGGTTTCGCCGCTGGGATCCGAAGGAGAAGGGCTTTACGCCCTCGAACTGCTCGATCGCGGACCGCAGCCGCAGCCGGGCAGCGTTCTGGTCGGCGCCACGGCGCGAGGGGTGCTGACCGAGGCCGACGCCACCGCCGCCGACAACAGCTTCTACGACGCCTATCGGGTGACGCTGAAGGCCGATGAGAAGCTGCTGATCACCATGGTCTCCAATGAGGTCGACAGCTTCGTCGTCGTCGGGCGTGAGCAGGAAGGCGGTACCTTCGAGGTGCTGGGTTCGGACGACGACAGCCTGTCGGACACCCATGCCAAGCTGGAGTGGACCGCCCCGACGGACGGCGTCTACGAGGTCCGGGCCGGAACCTTCCAGCAGGGCCAGACCGGGGCCTATGCCCTGAATGTCGAGAAGCAGCCCTAAGGGTCTCGCTCCGGGTCGGCCGCAGGCGTAGTATGCCTGCGTGTCCGAAATCGTGAACCGCAAGGATCAGCACCTCGACGTCATCCTCGCGGGGAAGGCGACTCATGGGCTGGACAACGGCTTCGGCGCCGTCCGCTTCGTGCATGAGGCCCTGCCGGATCTGGATCACGGCAAGATCGACCTGGGCACGGACTTCCTCGGGCGGCGGCTGAAGGCACCGCTGCTGATCAGTTCGATGACCGGCGGACCGGCGCGGGCCGAGGCGATCAACGCCCGGCTGGCCGAGGCGGCGCAGCATCTGGGCATCGCCTTGGCGGTCGGGTCGCAACGCGCGGCGCTGGAGGCGGGCGCGCCGACGCCGGGGCTGGACATGGCTCTGCGGCTCAAGGCACCCGACACGCCGATCCTGGCCAATATCGGCGCGGCCCAGCTGACGCGGGGCTTCGGCGTCGACGAGGCCCGGCGCGTGCTGGACTGAATCCGCTGCAGGAGGCCTGTCAGCCCGAGGGCGACCGGGACTGGTGGGGCGTCGGCGCGGCGCTGGAGGCGCTGGTCAAGGCCATCGACGCGCCCGTGGTGGTCAAGGAGACGGGGGCCGGGATTTCGGCGGCTACGGCCCGACGGCTGTTCTCCATGGGGGTGGCGGCGGTCGATGTGGCCGGGGCCGGGGGTTCGAACTGGGCCACCGTCGAAGGCGAGCGGGCCGAGGGAGCGGCCGACAAGGCCCATGCTGCCGGATTCGCTGACTGGGGCATCCCGACGGCGCGGGCCATCGCGGAGGTCCGGTCGGCCTGTCCCAGGGGCCTGATCATCGGTTCCGGCGGCATCCGCGACGGTGTCGAGGCGGCCAAGGCCATTCGGCTGGGGGCCGACATGGTCGGTCAGGCGACGGGTGTCCTCACGGCGGCGACGGTCTCGACCGAGGCGGTGGTCGAGCATTTCCAGACCCTGATCCGCCAGATGCGCACCGTCTGCTTCTGCACCGGCTCGGCGCAAGGCGCCGCTTCAGGGCTGACGTCGCTGGCCGGCGAGGGGCGGAAAGACACTGTTCCAGCCGAAAAATTGCGTCGCTATTCGAGGCGAGGGCAGGGGCATGCCTTCGGCGGGGTCGACAGGCCTCTGTGCGGTCCTGTCGGGGGAGTTCAGCGTGTCAAAGACCGCGCCCTTGGGCGTTGGAGCATTGATGCACGCGGCTGCGTCGATTTCGGTCGCAGGTGAGGATCCTGCGTGGATTCCGCCGTCCCGGAGGGTTCGAAAGGATCGCTTCCGGGTCCAAAGGGGCGGAAAGATTGGGGGCGAGAAGACACTGTTCCGCCGGAGCTTGTTACAACGAGACGTTGGTGCGAACGTCGAGTGATGCGAGCGTCGTCCAGACCCCTCCTTGGCCTTCTGGCGTGCGCGTTCACGCTGATGGCGGCCGAACCTGCCGCCGCCTGTTCGCTCGTTAGCTATACGAACAACGGGCGATACATAGGCGGCGATCTGACGTCACAGATATCGACCAAGGCCGACACGATCCAGATCGTTCGGGTAACCGCAAAACACCTGATTCGGCGGACCTACAGTCGTGGCGAGTGGTATCTGAATTTCGGCGACTTTGACGTGCCGAACGACCGGCCTGAGTTCACCGATGAATTTGTCTTTGAACTGTCGGTGGTTGAAACGTTGAAGGACGGACCTCGCCCGGAGGAATTCCTCTACGAGTCCAGTCCGCGCATTCTTGGCTACGACCGCTCAGCGCTTCGCGATTTGATCGCCGACGCCTCCGAGGACGTCGATGCGCAATCACACCCCAACAGCTTGCCGATCTGGTTGCTGGACCGCCCCGGCGACGATGGATACGCCTTTATCGGCGCGGCCGAGGGATCGGGGCTTGGCGGCGGTGAATGCTTTTCCCCCTACATGCTGGATGTCGGGCAGACACTGGTCGCCCTCCGGGATTCCATGGGCCGCCTGTATCCTGCCGTTGGCGCGTTTCCGCTGGAGATCGACGTGGAGTTCGCCACCGGGCAGCGGCGAAACCGGCGATTCGCCCTGAACATGCAGTCGCTGGTCCCCGTGAGCGGTCTGGACGACCCGTTTGTGGCCCGGCTTCGCGAGGCGCTGGGAAGCCGCTAGCCGGTACCGGCCAGGCGCATCCGGAAAGCTCAGCTCGACGGCAGCAGGTCCCCCACGAACACCCGGTAGCGCCCGGCTCGCACCCCGTCGGTCGCCCTTGCGATGTCCGGCGCGAAATAGTGGTCGGAGCCGTAGGCGGCGGCCGCCTCGCGGACGATGGCCCAGACCTTTTCCAGATCGGGTGACGAGGTCAGCGGGCGGTGGAATTCCATGCCCTGGGCAGCGGCCAGCAGTTCGATCCCGACCACGGCGGCGGTGTTCTCGGCCATGTCGAGCAGGCGGCGGGCGCCATGGGTGGCCATGGAGACGTGGTCCTCCTGATTGGCCGAGGTGGGCACGGTGTCGATGCTGCAGGGGTGGGCGACCATCCGGTTCTCGGCCACGAGGGCGGCGGCGGTGACCTGGGCGATCATGAAGCCCGAGTTCAGGCCGCTCTCCTTGACGAGGAAGGCGGGCAGTTCGCTCATCTTGGGATCGACGAGTATGGAGGTGCGGCGTTCGGAGATATTGCCGATCTCGCACAGCGCCATGGCGATCATATCCGCCGCGAAAGCAACAGGTTCTTCCTCGATGAAGACGAGCGGATTGTCGGTGACGGCATTGGCCTCGAGCTCGAGCGTGGCGGCGGCGTTGCGGAGCACGTCGAGCACGGCACCCATGACCTGGGGCTGGCAGCGCAGGGAGTAGGGGTCCTGGACCTTGGCGCAGCCTTCGCGGTGGCTGTCGCGGATGGCCGAGCCGTTCATCAGTTCGCGCAGACGCGCGGCGACGGCGATCTGGCCGGGCTGGCCGCGCAGGGCGTGGATGCGGGCGTCGAACGGGGCGTCCGAGCCCTTCAGCGCATCGACCGACAGGGCACCCGCGGCGATGCCGGCGGCGAAGGCGGCTTCGGCGGCGAACAGGCCGGCGAGGGCGAGGGCGGTCGAGCACTGGGTGCCGTTGAGGAGGGCGAGGCCTTCCTTCGGGCCGAGGACCAGCGGCTTGAGACCGACACGGGCGAGGGCGGCCTCGGCGGACAGGGTCTCGCCCTTGTGCCGGGCCTCGCCGACGCCGATCAGGACGCAGCTCATGTGGGCCAGCGGGGCGAGGTCGCCCGAGGCGCCGACCGAGCCCTTGGACGGGATGCAGGGCAGGACGTCGGCGTTGACCAGGGTGATCAGGGCCTCGAGCGTCCCGCGGCGGATGCCGGAGGCCCCCTTCGACAGGCTGGCGATCTTCAGCACCATCAGCAGGCGGGTGACGTTGTCGGGCAGAAGGGCACCGACGCCGCAGGCGTGGCTGAGGACGAGGTTCTTCTGCAGCGTCTCGAGATCCTCCGTGGCGATGGAGGTGTTGGCCAGCAGGCCGAAGCCGGTGTTGACGCCATAGACGGTGCGGCCCTCGGCCACGATGGCGGCGACCACGGCCGCGCCGCGTTCGACGGCGGTCCAGGCGGCGGGGCTGAGGGAGACCGTGCAGGGCGCGTCGAGGATGGCGCGGAGCTGTGCGAGGGTGAGGGGGGCGTGGCCGATGGTGAGGGTCATATCTGCTTCTGTTTGTCCCGTTGCGGGAGATTCGGAAAATCTGTCTGCGGCTCAGCCGGGCCGCCGCCGGGTGACCCATAGCCCGAACACGGCCGCGATCGGGAACATCAGCACGCCATAGATGGCGGCCGGCAGCGACATGTCCGGACGGCCCAGCACGCCCTGCGCGATGACGATGGCGAGGGTGGCGTTGTGGATGCCGACCTCGAAGGCGCTGGCTATCGCCTGGGACGTCTCGACCTTGAGCAGGCGCGGGACGGCATAGCCGACCGTCAGGCTCAGGACGCAGAAGACGGCAGCGATGCCGCCGAGCAGGACGAAGTTGGCCGCCAGCAGGTCGAAACTGCTCGCGACGGACCCGGCGATCACCAGCACCAGTATCGCCATGGAGGCGATGCGGACGGGCTTGTCCATGGCGGTGGCGAAGCCCGGCTTCATGGCCCGCACGGTCATGCCCAGCGCCACCGGGCCGAGGACGATCAGGAAGACCTCGAGCGTCTTGCGGAACTGCAGGCCGACGCTGAGGTCGCCGGGCTGGAAATACGCGATGGCCAGGTTGGTGAGGACGGGCAGGGTAACGACGGCGATGACCGAGTTGATCGCCGTCAGCGAGATGTTCAGCGCCACATCGCCCCGGAACAGATGGCTGTAGAGGTTGGCCGTGGTGCCGCCGGGCGAGGCCGCCAGCAGCATCATGCCGACCGCGAGGATCGGCGGCAGCCGGAACAGCAGCACCAGCCCGAAACAGATCGCCGGCAGCAGCAGAAGCTGGCAGGCGAGGGCGACGGCGGCGGCTTTCGGCTGTTTGGCCACGCGGACGAAATCGGCGGGCGTCAGGTCCAGCCCGAGGCCGAACATGATGACCCCGAGGGCGAGGGGCAGGGCGACGGCGGCGAATTCCATGCGGGGGCCTCAGGT
>LNFM01002787.1_pt1 | contig 29457 bp, 19 predicted proteins | sample 596031 | NCBI WGS metagenome assembly LNFM01 (sample SAMN04254537, study PRJNA301005) | activated carbon metagenome | isolation source: dual media filters at the Ann Arbor, Michigan drinking water treatment plant | place: USA: Ann Arbor
CCCTACCCACCTCGGGCAGTCCTACGGCCGTGGCGCCACCGGGGCGGACGGCGTGAGGAACTTCGTGTCCACGGCCATCCGCTTGAGGAGGGCTTCGAAGCCCGCCTTGTCGACGGCCTTGACGTAGGCCTCCTCCGGCGCCACGAGCTTGTTCTTCACGAGGTCGGCCAGGGCGTCGTTGAGGGTCTGATTGCCCTGCGCCTTGCCGACCTGCATCATCGAGGGAATCTGGAACGTCTTGCCTTCCCGGATGAGGTTGCTGATGGCGGTGTTGACGATCAGCGTCTCGAGCGCGGCGATGCGGCCACCGCCGACCTTGCGACAGAGCGTCTGCGCGACGACCGCCTTCAGCGACTCGCTCAACATCACCCGGATCTGGCTCTGACGATCGGCCGGGAACTGGTCGATGATGCGGTCGACCGTCGAAGCCGCCGTGCTCGTGTGCAGCGTGCCGAACACCAGGTGCCCGGTCTCGGCCGTCTCGATGGCGATGGCCACCGTCTCGAGATCGCGCATCTCGCCGACCAGCACGATGTCCGGGTCTTCGCGCAGGGCCGCCCGCAGGGCGTCCTTGAACCCGTCGGTGTGCGTGTGCACCTCGCGCTGGTTGATCAGGCACTGCTTGTTGTCGTGGACGAACTCGATCGGGTCCTCGATCGTGATGACGTGGTCGTGACGGACGCGGTTGATGTAGTCCACCATCGCGCACAACGTCGTCGACTTGCCCGACCCCGTCGGACCGGTCACCAGCACGAGCCCCTTGCTCAGGTGACAGAGTTGCAGCAGGTGCTGCGAGAGTCCGAGCTGCTCCGCGGTCAGAATCTGGCTCGGGATGACGCGGAACACGGCGCCCATCCCCTTGCGGTCCATGAAGATGTTGGCGCGGAACCGGGCCAGGCCCTGAATCTCGTAGGCGAAGTCGGTGTCGTGCCGGCGCTCGAACTCGGCGCGGTTCTTCTCGGGCGTGATCGGGGCGAGCAGGCGCCGGATGTCCTCGGCCGTGAGGTGCGGCGCCGTCTCCTCGATCGGCATCATCCGGCCGTCCTTGCGAATCATCGGCGGGACGCTGACGCTGAGATGCAGGTCGGACGCGCCCGTGTGCACCATCAGGTGGAACAGGCGGTTGACGGGCGGGTCCTGAACGACGAACGCGGGTGCCGGTGAAGCCATATCACCAACGCAATCGGCACGACCGCCGGAAAGCCGTAATCCGGCCTTCCGGCAATCGCGGCATCTACGGCATTCCCGGCATTCTCGGCATTCCCGGCATTCTCGGCATTCCTAGAACCCCACCCGCACCGCGAGCTGGACGATGCGGGGCAGCCCGGCGGAGGTGATCGACCCGAACTGCGCCGTGCCGAAGTTGGTGTTGGGATCGGCGTAGTTCGTGTGGTTGAACACGTTGAACGCCTCGGCCCGGATGTCGGTTGTGAAGCGCGGCAACGTGAACCGCTTGACCAGGCTCAGGTCCGTCGTCCAGTTGCCGGGGCCCCAGGCCGAGTTGCGCGGCGCGTTGCCCGCCGTGTTGAGCGCCGGCACCGCGTAGGCCCCGTTCGAGAGGTACGTCACCCGGTTGGTCGACGCGTCGCTCCCGGCGTTGGGGTCGCCGACGATGTCGGGCCGGAAGTAGCCGCCGTTGCGGTCGAGGAAGCTGTAGTTCTGACCCGTGTTGGGGTCGGTCCCGTTACGCGACATCGTCACGTTGACCGGCAAGCCGGTGCGAATCGACGTGATGCTGGAGATCTGCCAGCCGCCGACGACGGCGTCGAGCACCGGACTCATGTCGTTCCCCCACGCGCGGCCGCGGCCGACCGGGATCTGCCAGACCTGCGTGAAGGTGAAGCGGTGGCGGGCAATCTGGCCGTTGGGCCCGCGCTCGCCGCGCATGACCTGATCGAGGTTGCTGTAGTCGGGCGCGAGGATCGTCTGCGCCCCCGAGCCGCCGGCGCCCCAGGCCCCGATCTCGTCCTCGGCGTTGGCGAACGTGTAGCTGCCCAGCAGGTACAGGCCGCCCGACATCCGCTTCTCGTACTTCAGCTGGAGGGAGTCGTAGACCGACTGTCCTTCGGTGATGTTGACGTCGATCTGGCGCCAGTTCGGGAACGGGCGGTTGGCGGCCACGGCGCCGTTGACCCCGAACGGCACGCCGTTGACCGGCACGTTGGCCAGCAGGTTGGCGCCGCGATTGCCGACGTAGGCCACCTCGAAGGTGGACTGCCAGGGCAACCGGAACTCCGTGGCGACGTTCCACTGCTGGATGGTCGCCGCCTGCTGGTCGATCTGCCGCGCCTTCACGCCGACGGTGCGCGAGTCGAAGTTGCTCGTCAGGCCGGCCGGAAACGGATCGGACAGACGGACCGGCGCCGGCGCCGTGCTGTTGACGCGCTGCAGCGTGGCGTCGACCAGCGTCGGCGGGTTGAGGGCGATGATCCCTTCGGAGCCGCGCATGTCCTCGATGGAGTAGAAGACCCCGTAGCCGCCCCGCACCACGACCCGCTCGGGCACCAGCTGCCACGCCACGCCGAGGCGCGGCGCGACGTTGTTGCGGTCGGTGTTCATCAGGTAGACGTCGTCGCCGGTCGGATAGACCAGCTGCCCGGACCGGAGGTCGAAGTTGATGTTCTGGTTCTCGCCGGCGCCGTAGTACGGCGTGCCGTACTCGTAGCGGAGTCCGGCGTTGATCGTCAGGTTCGGCGTGACCTTGATGTCGTCCTGGATGAAGCCCGAGAAGACCTCCTGGCGCCAGTCGATGACCGGCACGGTGGTGGCGTTGAGGCTGAACACCGAACCGAGCAGGAGGTCGGCGATGTCGTCGCCGGTGTACTCGCCGGTGAAGCGGTACGCCGGGCTGCGGCGGCTGACGTCGAGCAGTTCGTTGCGCTTGAGGCGCATCTCGAATCCGGCCCGCAGACTGTGGTTGCCGAGCTGCAGCGACAGCGTGTCGAGCACCTGCCACGTGACGGGATTCTGGAACTGCGGCCGGAAGTTGCGGATGCCGAGATCCTGGTAGTTGTTGAAGTCCATCAGCGGGATGCCGCCGGTGGTCAGGTACTCGGCCGGCAGCCCGACGAAGCCGAACTGGTCGGCCGTGATGTCGTTGGCCGCCGCATGGGCGAAGCGCGAGTGGGTGCGGTTGTAGCCGAAGCGCGCTTCGTTGACCATCCGCGCCCCGAAGATCTTGGTCCACCCGAGCCCCAGGCTCTGGTTGCGGTTGTACTGCTCGCCCTGGTTGCTCGTGCCCTCGCCCAGCGTCGGGAACAGGGCCTCGCGGAAGATGTCCTGCTGCAGGAAGCTGTAGCGGACGAACAGTCGGTCATCGGCGCCCGGGACGAAGTCCGAGCGGAGATCGAACTTGTGCGTGTTCTCCTGGCCCGGCCGCTGCCAGGCGTAGTTGTCGGCGACGCGGCCGCCAGCGACCGCACGACCGTCGCGGTTGGGTTCCGGGTACAGCCCGAGCACCTTGGCGCCGAGCGGATCCCAGCGAGCCTGCGGGATCGTGCGATTGGCGAACAACTGCCCCGTGACCGGGTCACGCACGTCGCCATTGAACACACCCTGCCGCTGCGCGAGCGTCGGCACGGTCAGGATGCCCGTGGTGGTGAAGTCCTGACGGAACCCCTCGTAGGACCCGAAGAAGAACAGTCGGTTGCGCGCGATCGGCCCGCCGAAGGTGGCACCGCCCTGATGCCAGGCGAGGTCGTCCTTGCGGAGCCCGAAGGTGTTGGCATTCCACGACTTGGCTGCCAGCGAGGCATCACGGTTGAAGTACCAGCCCGAGCCGCGGACCTGATTGGTGCCCGACTTGATGGAGACGTTGACCACCGCGCCCGCCGATCGACCGAACTCGGCCGAGTAGCTGTTGGTCTGCACCTTGAACTGGTCGATCGAATCCGGGTTGGGCTGCACCACCTGCGCCGAGAGCGACTGCGCGTTCTGCGTGCCCTGGTTGTTGTCGAACCCGTCGAGCATGAAGTTGTTCTGCGTGTGGTAGTTGCCGTTGGAGACGAACCACCCGGGGCCGCGGGTCTCGATCGTCATCGTGCTGGGGCTCGTGCCGGGCACGAGCAGCGCGAGCTCGCTGTAGCGGCGGGCCGCCAGCGGCAGCTGCACCGCGACGTCGCCGGTCACCACCTGCCCGATCGAGCCGTCTTCGGTCTGCAGACTCGCCCGCTGGGCGGTGACCTGCACCGTTTCGGCCGCCGTGGCCGCATCGAGCGCGATGCGGACGAACTCGCGCTCGTTGACGTCGATGTCGACGCCGCGCAGGTCCACCGTACGGAAGCCCGACAGGGCGACGCGCACGTCGTAGCGGCCGCGCGTCAGCGGCGTGAACGTCACGTAACCTTCGCCGTCGGAGACGGCGTCTCGGGGCGCTTCCGTGCCGACGTTGCGCAGGGTCACCGTGGCGCCCGGCACGACGGCGCCGGTCTGGTCGAGCACGAGCACGCGCAGCGAGCCCGAGTCGCTCTGGCCTCGGACCGGCGTGGCCGAGGCGAGGCCAGCCAGGACGCACAGGATGCCGATCCACCGCGAGGTCGTGGATCGGCCGATGCTGGGGAGGAAGGATGGATGAGTCACGCCACCAGCGTCGCTGCCGCCCATCACGTCGGCGTGGCGTTCGCGTGACGGCCACGTGACGCCTCGTCCCGTTCTACACTCTCGCCATGTCGTTGTCCGCCCGTGTCGGAGCCCGAGTGCTGGTCGTCGTCCTTGCCTGCCTGTGGGGAGGCGCGCCGCGTGCCCAGTCGCCGACGGTCGCCCCGGGGGCGCGCGTGCTGCTCGATGCCCACAACGCCTATCCGTACGAAGGGCGCTTCGCCGATCGCATCCGGCGCGCGCTCGCCACCGGCGTGCCTGTGGCCATCGAACAAGATCTGATTTGGCGCGTCGGCCCTGATGGGAAGGGCGAGTCGGTCGTCGGCCACGACGAGGACAAGGTCGCGGACGCCCAGACCTTCGAGGCGTACTTCTTCGGGACGCTCCGTCCGGTGATGGAGCAGGCGCTGCGCGCGGGTCGTCGCGATCAGTGGCCCCTCGTCGTGCTGAATCTCGACTTCAAGACCAACGAACCGGCGCACCACGCCTCCGTGCGGCAGTTGCTGTCGCGCCATCGCACGTGGCTCACGAGTGCGCCACGGACCGCGACGCCGGACGTGCTGGCGCCGCTGACGCTGGGGCCGTTGCTCGTGTTGACCGGGAGCAACGACGTGCAGCAGGCGAGCTTCCACGACTCGCTCGGCGAGGGCGACCCCGTGTGGCTGTTCGGCGCCTACGAAGCACCGCAGCCCCCGGGCGACACGGCGAAGGAGCGGGCCCTGGCGCTCGCGGGGATGTCTCCTGAGACGCTGATGCCCGCGCGCGCTACGAACTACCGCCGGTGGGTGAACTTCCCCTGGCTGGTGGTGGAGGCCGGCGGGCAGACGGCGGCGGGCGACTGGACGCCGGCCGACCGCGCCAGACTCGATGCGCTGGTGGGCCGGGCCCATGCGCTGGGCCTGCTCATCCGCTTCTACACCTTGAACGGCCACGCCCCGGCCGCCGACCAGGGATGGTCGAAGGGGTACAACTTCGGCAGCCTCGAGCGCGCCGCCGTCCGCTGGCGCGCGGCCCGCGCCGCCGGCGTGGACTTCATCGCCACCGACCAGTACGAAGCGTTCCGCGCGTCCACGGGAGAGTCACGTCCATGAACCTGTTCGCTGCCGCCCCATTTTCTCGCGCCCTCGTCGTCGCCCTCGTGACCGCCGGCGCCCTGTGCCTCGCGTCGCCAGGCGCGCGGGCCGACACAGACTCGAAGAAGGTGCGCTTCGATGCCGGCGAGACCGTGCCGGTGAAGCTGACCGTGCAGGGCATCGAGGTCGGCACCCTCCGCTTCAGCCTCGAGGGTGGCCTCAAGCTCAACCCGTTCAAGAGCGGCAAGGGGCCACAGGCCTTCCTGACGGTGAAGAACACCGGCGCCACCGCCTTCGACTTCGGCATCGCGGTGGTCCTGTACGACGAGAAGGGCGCGGTCATCGCCGCCTCGGAAAGCAATCACCTGGGGGATCTCGACCCGGGTGAAGAGGGCGAGATCGAGGTGATGTTCCGCTATGTCAAGCGCAAGGTCTACGCCGCGAAGACCGTCGAGGTCATCCTCGAAACCCTGCCCCCAAGCTGAGGAGCTGCCCCTTGGGCCTTGGGCCTTGGGCCTTGGGCCTTGGGCCTTGGGCCTTGAGGCTTGGGCCTCGAGCCTGATTTCTGAGCCCTGAGCCCTGAGCCTTGAGCCCCTTCCAGACGACAACAGGCGAGCCCGGCTTGCGCCGAACCCGCCTGCTGCACTCCGACGAACCAGGGAAGGGGAAGGGGCCCGTCGAGAGATCGAATCAGAAGCCGATGCGCATGCCCATCTCGAACCGCCGGGCCTGCGCGGCTGCCGTGGGCTGACCGAAGCGGGGCGAGGTTTCCACCGCGGCGATGTTCGTGTAGTTCACCTGGTCGAACACATTGAACGTCTGCAGGTAGAGCTCGAGGCGCACGGCGCGGTCACTGCCGCCCATCGGACCGCCGAAGCCGCCACCCCCACCGGGTCCACGGCCCCCGCCGCCACCGGGCCCGCCCATGACGATGGGGCCGCCGCCAGGTCCCGTCGGCTGACGGGACGGGCCGAAGCCCCGGCTCCAGCTCAGGCGAAGGTCGGTGTTGCTCTGCCACGGCAGGCGGGCGGCGTTGCGGCCGAGGTCGGCGGGCCGCTCGTTGATGACGCCATCCTGGTTGGTGTCGAAGCCGGTCGTGATGTTGTACGGCCGCCCCGACTGGGCGCGCAGGTTGACGCCGAGACGCAGGCCCCAGAACAGCTCCGTGTTGAAGAAGCTGAAGATGCGGTGGCGGATGTCGTCGGCCGCGGGACCGTACTCGGCTTCGAGGTTCGTGCTGTCCACCGGCAGCGTCAGGGCGCTGTCGCTGTAGTTCTTGCGCTCGCCGAGCGTGTAGCCGAAGACGCCGAAGAGGCGGCGCGGCTGGTAGTTGAAGTTGAAGTTGACGTCGAGCCCCTGGCTCTCGGCCGACGCCGTCGTCTCGAGCAGCGAGATGTTGCCCAGCGTCGGATCCGGACGCAGGCCGCCCACCGGCTCGTTGATGTTGCGGGCGCGGAACTGGTTCCAGCCGTACTGGTTGAAGTAGTTGGCGCGCAGCCGCAACCAGCTGAGGATCTGCTGCTCGACGCCGAGCGAATAGCGCCGCACCGTCGGCATGTTCAGGTCGTCACCGACGCGGACGATGCTCGGGTTGATCGGCACGATGACGACGCCGTCGCCGAGGAACGGGTTCGGGAAGCCCGGGTTGCGGACGATGGTGTCGAACTGTCGCGTGCCGTCCTGGCGCAGGACGTTCTCGTAGAGGCTCGTCTCGTACCAGTCGTAGAAGATGCCGGCGCCGGCGCGCACCGTCGTCTTGTTGCTCTTGAACGGCGACCAGGTCATGCCCGCCCGCGGCGCGACGTTCATCTTGTCGTCGATCAGCGTCTGCGCCTCGTAGCGGGCGCCGAACGACAGCAGCAGGTTCTTCTTGAAGCGGTAGTCGTCCTGGATGAACAGCCCGGCCTCGGTGTTGCGGTATTCGACGTACGGGTCGCCCGCGCGGACCGTGTAGTTGTTGGGGCGCCCGGCCTCGAACGCCGCCAGCGTCGGGAAGGTGAACGTGCCGGCGAAGTTGCGCAGCTCGTCGCCGATGTAGTTGCCGGTGTCGATCTCGAAACCGGTGCGGATGCTGTGCTTCTTGCCGAGCGGGATGTCGAGGTTGTCGGCGATCTCGAGCTCCCAGAAGCGACGACCGCCCCGCACCTGCGCACCGCCGTCGGTGAAGGCATCCTGCACGCGGATCGTGGTGGCGTCACTCACCGAGCTCGACTCGGTCTCCTGCCACGAGTACTGCAGGCGGATCTCGTTGAGGTACTTCTTGGCAAACGACCCCACGTCGGACACGCGGACGCGGTTGGTGAAGCCCTCGCGGCTGAAGCCGCGCGTCTGCAGGTCGAAGTTGCCGATGCCGAGGTTCTCCGCGCTGTTGGTGTCGCGGTCGAACTGGAAACGCATCGTGTGCGTCTTCGTGAGCACGTGCTCGATGTTGAAGTCGACGTTGAGACGGTCGGACGGCTGGTTGACGAGGCTGTTGAGGCTGCCCGTCGGCGTGCTCGCCACGATCGTCTGGACGTCGTACTCGTTGTTGCTGCGGACGTTCAGCGAGAAGCCGGTGCGGCCCTTGACGATCGGGCCGTCGATCGACCAGCCGTAGCGGTAGGTCTGTCCCTCGCCACGGACCGGCGAGAACGCGTTCCTCGAGTCGAGCTGGTTGTCGCGGAAGCCGAACGTCATGTTGTTGCGGATCGGGCCGTTGCCCGGACGCGTGATGATGTCGACGCGCGGGAAGCCGGCGTTGTGGTTCTCGGCCGCGAACGGGTCGAAGCGGAAGCGGATCTCGCGGATCTGCGACTTGGGTGGCAACTGGCCGCCCTCGAAGCCGTTGACGCGGATGCGGGCACCCGGGCCGGCCAGCTGTTCGAGCTGCTGCTGCATCTCGTCCGGGTCGTCGGCCAGCGCCTCGATCTGCGACGAGCTGAGCGCCGTCGAGAACGAGTCGGTCACGGCGCGGTCGGACGTGTCCTGCTCGACGTCCACCTGTTCGACGAAGCCGGCGATCTCGAGGGTGATGTCCTGTTTCGTGTTGCGCCCGGCCCGCACCTGGAGTTCAGCCGCGACATTGGGCTCGAAGCCCGGGAACTCCGCCACGACGGCGTACTTGCCCGGCACCAGGGCCTGGAACGTGACGGTGCCCTTCTCGTCGGCCAGTTGCTGCTGGATCGCGCCGTCGGGCGCGGTCAGGTTGACGTTGGCCGCGGCGATCGCGGCACCGGTGGTGTCGTAGACGCTGATCGTCAGCGTCCCCGGGCGTTCCTGTGCCGCCGTGGCCGTCGTGAGCCCGGCGGCCATGAGGCACGCCACCAGGGTGGTGCGGAGGGTCTTCATGATCAGTTACTGGCCTTCTTCTGGAACTGCTCCGCCTTGAGCGGGACGTTCAGCTTGTACTTCTCGATGGTCCACACCTCCTGCACCTTCCCCTCGACCTGACGGGTGATCGTGTGCGGCAGCGTGACGCCGTCGACCTTCTTGAAATCGGTGTAGAAGACGTTGGCCTCGACCAGCGGCGGGGGCGGCTCGGCCTCGATCTTCTTGCGCATCTCCTCGAAGTACGCCCGTCGCTCCTCGTCGTTCTTGAACTGGGGCGGCGGCGTCCGCTGCACCATGCGCGGCTGGCGCATCATGTAGCTGAGCATCAGCGGACGATGCTCGGCCTGATCCACGAAGAGGCGGGCGCGGAAGTTGTCGGGCCCCGTCACGTCGATGACGTCGGCCACACCGTTGGGCGCCTCGGCTTCGGCCACGTGCGCGAAGGTCAGCGTCGAGAGCAGCGGCGATCCGGGCAGGATGCCGAGCAGCGTGCGATACAGGTCGGCCTTGATGGCGATGGCCGGGTCCTGCCGATTCGCGCCACCGGGACCACCGGCGCCCGGCGCCCCTGGCGCGCCGCCGGGGCCACCCGGCCCGCCGAAGCGCATCATGAAGCCGCCCCCGCCGCCCATGCCGGTCATGTCACGAAAGGCGTCGGCACCATTGAGGGTCTGGGCGATCCGCGGCCCGGCCATGCCGTCGGGGCGCATCATCACCTGCACGACCTGGAAGGCGTCGGGCAGCATCGCCGCCAACTCGATGCCTCCGGTCATCTCGCGCTCGCCGAACACGCGGCGGGCTTCCCCCTCGGCGGTCAGCGACTTGAGAGCGGTCAGCTTGTCGCCGCCCATCGCCTTGGTCATGGCGGCGAGCACGTCCTTCGCCTTGGCGGGATCGCCCTTGGCGGGCACGGCCTGGCTGGCCGCCTCGGCCGCCGGTGCCGCTGCCGGCGCCTGCGCCATCGCCACGCCCGTCGCCGCCACGCTCACCCACGCGGTCATCGCCGCGGTCCTCAAGATCTGCTGCTGCATATGGTTGCCCTGTCCCCTCATGGCCCTGTCGGCCCTTCCTGCCCGTGTCGCACTTCTCGCACTTTTCGTACTTTCGGCCAGGCCCCTTCCCTTGGGCTGCAAACCATTGGACGATCCCTGCAGGGCCGCAGTGGTTAAGTGGCCGTCAAAAGATTGTTAAAGATGAAAAAAGACGCGATCGCGGTGGTGGGCGCCGGCGCCGCGGGCCTGATGGCCGCCATCGCGGCCGCCCGCGCGACCCCGCACGTGCCGGTGGTCGCCTTCGACGGGGCCCCGCGGCTCGGCGCCAAGATCCTCATCGCCGGCGGCGGACGCTGCAACGTGACGCACCACGTCGTCAGCGAGCGGGACTTCCACGGATCCACCGCCCCGGCCATCCGCCGCGTGCTGCGGGCCTTCGATGTCGAGGCGACGCGCGCGTTCTTCGAGGCCGAGGGCGTGCCGCTCAAGCGGGAACCGACCGGCAAGCTGTTCCCCGTGTCGGACCGCGCCCGCGACGTGCTGCAGGCCCTGCTCGACGCCGCCAGACGGGCTGGCGTGCACCTGCGCGTCCCGGCCCGCGTCACCGACGTGCGAGGTGATGCCGATGAGGGCTTCCTCGTCGATGTGGCAGGCGTCCCGACGGGCGAGCGGTTCGGCGCGGTCGTCCTGGCGACGGGCGGGCGCAGCGTGCCGAAGACGGGGTCCGATGGCTCGGGCCATGCCCTCGCGGCGCGCCTCGGACTGCCGCTGACGCCGCGGATCTTTCCCGCGCTCGTGCCGTTGCGCCTGGCCGAGGGGCATCCGCTGAGGGCCCTGTCGGGGCTGGCCACCGACGTCCAACTCACCGTCGTCTCGGGCACGGGGCGACGCCTGAGCACCGTCACCGGCGCGCTCCTGTGCACCCACCAGGGCCTCTCGGGCCCGGCCGTCCTCGACGTCAGTCGCCTGTGGCAGGCGGCGCGGGACGAGGACCCACAGGCCGAGCTTCTCGTGCACTGGCTGGGCGACATTGCACCGGAGGACCTCGACAGCCGATTGCAGCAGCACGGCGCCCGCCCGGTGCGACGCGCCCTGGCGCCGCCGCTGCCGGATCGCCTCGCCGATGCACTCTGTGGGCTGGCCGGCGTCGACCCCGATCAGTCGGGGGCGACCCTCACCCGCGAGGCGCGCAAGCGCCTGGTCGGGGCATGCACGGCCCTGCGCCTGCCCGTGACGGGCACGCGAGGCTTCGAGGTGGCCGAGGTCACCGCCGGCGGCGTTCCCCTGGCGGCACTGACGCCGGGCCTCGAGGCGCGCACACGGCCGGGCCTCTTCCTCTGTGGAGAGGTGTGCGACGTGGACGGACGGATCGGCGGCTTCAACTTCCAGTGGGCGTGGGCCAGTGGCACCGTCGCGGGACGCGCGGCGGCCCGCCGCGTCTCGAGCGACACCGCACAACCTGTGTCAGGATCACGAAACCCATGAGGACGCACGGCACGGCAGGGCACCTGATCATCGCCGTGCTCGCACTGACCCTTACCTTTGGTAGTGGTCCGGCCGCCCTCACCGTCGCATCCGGCCCCCTGCTGTGGCAGGGCCGCCTCGACGCGCATCAGGTGTGGCTCTTCGGGACGATTCACGTGCCCGACGCGCGCGTGCTGGCCCTGGCGCCCGTCGTCCAGCAGGCCTTCGACCGCGCCGACCGCGTGGTCACCGAGATTCCGCTCGATGGCGCCCACCAGGTCGAACTGGCGTCGGCCCTGCTGCTGCCCGACGGCCAGCGCCTGCGTGCGATCATCGGCGAGGCGCAATTCTCTCGACTGGAGACGCGGGTCCGGGTCGCGCTTGCCAGGGACGCGCCCGAGGTGGCTCCGCTCATCGGGATCATGCTGGACCGCCTGAAGCCCTGGGCCGCGCTGGCACAGCTGGCGTCGCTCGACTACCTGCCCGAGCTGCTGGCGGGCAAGACCTCGCTCGACGCGCACCTGTACGGGCAGGCGACGGCGGCGGGCAAGCAGGTCGGCGGGCTCGAGACGATCGCCGAGCAGGCCGGGACGTTCGATGCGTTCAGCCCTACCGAGCAGGCGGCGTTGCTCGACGAGGCCCTGCGCGACCTGGAGTCGCCGACGCGCTCGACCACCGGCGCTGCGCTGGTGGAGTGGTACGTGGAAGGAAATGGTGAGAAGCTGGCCGCGACGCTCTCCCAAGGCCGCAGCGATGCCGCCCTGGCGCGGAAGTTTCAGGCCGAGGTGCTCGTGAAGCGGAATCATCGCATGGCCGATCGCATCGACGCCCTGCGCCGCACCGCACCTGGCGAGCGCCTGTTCGTGGCCGTGGGCGCCCTGCACCTCGTGGGCCCCGACAATCTCCCGCAGCTCCTCGGGGCGCGCGGGTACGACATCAGCCGCGTGCGGCCCTAGCCGCCCCGGCAAGAAGGATTCGGGCATGCGTTTCAGTTCCGTGTTGATGGCGGTGGTGCTGGTGGCCGGGTGTTCAGCCACGCCCGTGTCCGAGGCGCAACCTGCCGCAGGGCGCGACGCGAAGGCGGGGCCGTCGCCGGTCCTCGCCACGGTCAACGGCACGCCGATCACCGAAGCCGACGTCCGCTCGGCCGCGGGCCTCGAGATCGCCCGCCTCGAAGAGCAGCTGTACGAGCTGCGCAAGGGGCAGGTGGACGGCCTGATCGCGAAGCGCTTGCTCGAGGCCGAGGCGACGCGGCGCGGCGTGACGCTGGAGGCCTTCGAGCAGGCCGAGATCGCCGGCAAGGCGGGCACGGTCAATGAGCCGGAGATCGATGGCTTCATCGAGGCCAATCGCGCGCGCATTCGCGGCGACGCCACACAGCTGCGGCCCCAGATCCGCGAGTTCCTGCTCGAGCAGAAGACCGACGCGCGCCGCACCAGCGTGGTGGCGGGCCTGCGCGCCGCCGCGACGATCGAGATGCGGCTCGAGCCCCCGGTGCCGCACCGCGCCGAGGTGGACATCACCGGCGCGCCGGTCCGCGGCACCGCCACCGCCCCGGTCACCATCATCGAGTACTCGGATTTCCATTGCCCGTTCTGTCGCCGTGTGCAGCCGACCCTGAACGCGCTGCTCGAGAAGTACCCGGGCCAGGTGCGCCTCGTCTACAAGCACCTGCCGCTCGACGGCCTGCATCCGCAGGCGCGACGTGTCTCCGAGGCCGCGTGGTGCGCCGGCAAGCAGGACAAGTTCTGGGGCTTCCACGACGCCGTGTATGCCGACAGCGGCAGTGACGCCAGCGACGCGACGCTGGCGCGGTACGCGGCGGCGGCCAATCTCGACGCCGCGGCGTTCACGGCCTGTCTGGCCAACCCCGAGACGAAGGCCGCCATCCAGCGTGATGTCGATCAGGGCGAGGCGCTCGGGCTCAACAGCACGCCAGGCTTCTTCGTCAATGGCCGCGAGGTCCGCGGGGCGCAGCCGATCGACGCGTTCGTGGCGATCATCGACGAGGAGCTTCGCGGCGCCCGCCGCTGAGACCGCGCGTGCCTCCAGCCCCGCGTCCCGACAACGAGCCGGCGCGCCTCGAGGCGCTGCGTCGCTACGCCATCCTCGACACGCCTGCCGAAGAGACTTTCGACCGGCTGACGCGCCTGGCGTCGTCGATCTTCGGCGCGCCGATGGCGTTGATCACCTTGATCGACGAGTCGCGCCAGTGGTTCAAGTCCCGCGTCGGCCTGGAGATGGTGTCGACGCCGCGCGAGCACGCCCTCTGTGCCCACGTCATCCTGAGCGATGACGTCCTCGTGGTACCCGACGCGACGGCCGACGCGCGCTTCGAGGACAGCCCGCTGGTGACCGGCGAGCCGGGGATTCGCTTCTACGCCGGCGCCCCGCTGACGACGCCCGACGGACAGCGCCTCGGCACGCTCTGCGTGATCGATCGCGATGCGCGGGCCGCCGGACTCACGCCGTTCCAGATCGCGCAGCTGCGCGATCTGGCGGCGCTGGTCGTCGCCCAGCTCGAACTGCGCCGCAGCACGGCCGAACTCGAGGCCAGTCGTCGCCAGCTGGAGCTGACGTCGATGGCGACGCGCGCCAGTCTCGATGCCATCCTGATCACGCACGCCGAGCCGGTCGAGGGTCCCGACGGCCCGACCATCGTGTACTGCAACGAGGCCTTCACGCAGTTCACGGGGTACGCGGCGGCCGAGGTCCTCGGGAAGACGCCACGCCTCCTGCAGGGGCCCGACAGCGATCGCGCGGCGCTCGATCGCATCAAGGCGGGTCTCAAGGCGTGGCAGCCCGTGCGCGAGGAGGTCCTGAACTACCGCAAGGACGGCACCCCGTTCTGGACCGAGCTCAACATCGTGCCGGTGGCCGATGCCTCGGGCTGGTACACGCACTGGGTGTCGGTGCAGCGCGACACCACCGAGCGGCACCTGGAACTGGAGGACCTGAAGGAGCGCGAGCAGCGCTATCGGCTGCTCTTCCAGGACAACCCGCAGCCGATGTGGGTCTACGACCTCGAGACGCTGGCCTTCCTCGACGTCAACGCCGCCGCCGAAGCGATGTACGGGTACACCCGCGAGGAGTTCCTCGCGCGCACCATCCTCGACATCCGCCCGCCCGAGGACACCGAGCAGGTGCGGGCCGCCGTCGAGTCACGCGTCGGCGGCATCTCGCGCACGGGCCCCTGGCGCCACCTGCGCAGCGACGGCTCGCTGCTGTTCGCCCGCATCTCGTCCTACCCGACGATGTTCGAGGGGCGTCGCGCGCGGCTGGTGCTGTCCAACGACGTCAGCGCGGAGAAGCACCTCGAGGAGCAGCTGGTCCAGGCCCAGAAGATGGAGGCGATTGGCCAGCTCGCTGGCGGTGTCGCCCACGACTTCAACAACCTGCTGACGGTGATCAACGGCTATGCGCAGCTGCTCATCTCGCGGCTGCACGAGGCCGACCCGTTGCGGGTCGACGCCGGCCACATCCTGCAGGCCGGCGAGCGCGCCGCGACGCTGACCCAGCAGTTGCTCGCCTTCAGTCGACGCCAGGTCCTGCAGCCACGGCCGCTCGACGTCCGCGGCGTCATCGACAACCTCCGCCCGATGCTGGGCCGACTGCTGCGCGAGGACATCGACGTCCGCACGTCGATGCCGGCAGCGCTGCCCTCGGTGATGGTCGATCCGGTGCAGCTGGAACAGGTGCTGCTCAATCTCGCCATCAACGGCGCCGACGCGATGCCCGAGGGCGGCACGCTGACGGTCGAGGCCGGCGAGGCCTTCGTCGATGCCGAGACCGCCGACCGCGAGGGCCTGCCCGAGGGGCCGTACGTCACCGTCTCCGTCACCGACACGGGCATCGGCATGGACGAAGAGACGCGCGCGCGGATCTTCGAGCCGTTCTTCACCACCAAGCCGAAGACGCGCGGGTCCGGTCTCGGGTTGCCCGTCGCGTACGGCATCATCCGGCAGAGCGGCGGCAACATCGTCGTGCGAACGGCCTTCGGCGAGGGATCCACCTTCGTCCTGTACCTGCCGCTGGCGGCCGCGGCCGCACCGGTGGTCGACGTGGCCGCGCCTGCCCCGCCCTCCGATCTCGGCGGCCACGAGACGGTACTCGTCGTCGAGGACCACGAGGCCGTGCGGCGACTGGCGGCCGATGTGCTGCGCGCCCACGGCTACAACGTGCTCGTGGCCGATCACGGCGTCGAGGCGGTGGCGCTGGTCGAGGCGCACACAGGCACGATCGACCTGCTGCTGACCGACGTCATCATGCCGAGGATGTCGGGGCGTGAGGTAGCGACCGCCCTGCAACAGCGCGTGCCCAATCTGGGGGTGCTGTTCATGAGCGGCTACACGCAGACCGCCATCGTGCAGAACGGCGCGCTCGAGTCGGGGCTGCACTTTCTGGCCAAGCCGTTCACGCCGGCCGAGTTGCTGAGGGGAGTCCGGGAGGTCCTGTCCGCCAGGACCTCCAGAGCGGGAGACAGGACGCACGTGCCTACGCCAGAATCCGCACCTCCCGTGGCCACGGGCCCGCGCCGCATCGTCGTGGCCGACGATGAGCCGGGCCTGCGACTGCTCCTCGCCGCCACGCTGACCGGCGCCGGCTTCGAAGTCCTGCAGGCCGGCAACGGGCTCGAGGCGGTCCGGCTGTGCGAAGGCGGCCGCGTCGACCTGGTGCTGACCGACCTCGTGATGCCCGACCACGAGGGCCTGGAGACCATCCGTCGCATGCGACAGGAACGCCCGCACATCCCGGTCGTGGCGATGTCCGGCGCGTTCGACGGCGGCTTCCTCGAAGTGGCGCGCGCCATGGGTGCGGCCGCCGTCATCCAGAAGCCGTTCACGCCGGAGCAGGTCGTCACGGTCGTCAGCCGCGTCCTCGACGAGCACGCGTCCGGTCTCGAGCCCTGAGCCCTGAGCCCCGGTCTAGTCTCCGAGCAACTCGCCGAGCGCGTGGAGGTCGTCGACGCGGTCGGCGATCACCTTGGTCGCCATCAGCAGGGGCACACCCAGCACGACGCCCCAGGCGCCCCACAGCCAGCCCCAGAACAGCAGGCCGACGAACATCGCGACCGGGTTCATCCGGGCCGACCGGCTCATGAGGGCCGGTGTCAGCAGGAATCCCTCGAGCGACGTGATCGCCACCTGGATCGAGCCGACCATAACGGCTTCGCCGATGGTGCCGAAGTGCGCGAAGGCCATCGCCGATGCCGCGCCGGCCACCAGCGTCGGCCCGATGTAGGGCACCACGTTGGCCACGCCCGCGAGCAGGCCCCACACGGCCGCGTTGGGCATGCCGACGGCGAGATAGGCCAGCCATGTGGCGACGCCGACGATGCTGCTCACCGTGACGAGGGTGCGCAGATACACGCCGATCTGGTCCTTGATCTCGTCCATGATCTGCACGGTGATCTTCTTGCGCGAGAGCGACGGCCCCGTGAGCTTGACGAACTTGCGCTTGTAGAGATCCCCGGCCGAGAGCAGGAAGAACACCAGGAAGAGCACGAGCAGCACCTGCGCGGCCATGCCGGTGCCGGTCATCACGTAGTCGCGCAGGCCCGCCGGGGGCTCCACCACGCGCACGGGCTGGGCGCCGGACCGATCGCGCGGCGCGACGGCCGCAGCGCTGGTCAGTTCATCGGCCGCCTCCTGCAAATCCGACATCGCACTCTCGCGATCGATGGTGGTGCTGACCAGGGCCTGCCTGATGCGCCGGGCGACCTGTGGCAATTCATCGGCGAGCGCGGCGGCCGGTGCCGACAGCTGGTAGCCGATGCCGCCAATCAGGCCGAGCAGGAGCATCAGCACGAGGCCCGCGCCAGCGGGCCGCGGCAGGCGCAGGCGGCGAAGGCCTTCCACGAGCGGTGAGAGCACCAGGCTGATCACCATCCCCAGCAGCAGAGGGACGACCAGGGTCTGCGCCACGTACAGCGCCCACACCACGGCGATGGCTGTGAGCACCGTCAGCGACACGCTGCGGATGCTCATCGGGAGCGACACCGTGGGCAGGATCTCGTCGCGGACGAGATCGACGCTGCCCGAGGGGCGCACGTCGGAGACGTCGGGCGTGTCGGATGACGGAGGGGTGCTCACCCCGGGCTCGTCAGCAAGATGCGATCCACGGCCCAGGCTGCGATCGGTGAACAGGGCCGCAGGCCGCAGCCCGCGCTCGCCGGCGCGGCTCGGAGGACGCCCCGCGCGACGGGACTGACCTGAGGGCCAACAGGGCGACGCAAAACACTGCCACGCGGCCCAGGTGGGAGGGCCGCCCGTGGGAGGAGCGCCTCATGGGAGGGCCGCCTCGCCGAGGCGGCCGCCCTGCGACACCTCAACCGTGCCGGCGATGCCGACGTCAGGCGCGGGTCATGACGCGCGTCCTCAGGAGGAACCCGGTGGCAGCGGTGGCGAGCACGGCGGCAACGACGGCGAACTCGCGCAGCGTCGACTGCGCGAGCAGGGCGACACAGATCAGCGCCCCCGCGATCGGCACCAGCGCGGGCACCCGGAAGGGCGCGTGCCCCGGCAGCGCGGCGTCATCGAGCCGGGTGTCGGTGCGCTGGAGTTGCAGGGCCGACAGGCAGGCGAGCAGGTACACCGAGACCACCGCCACGCTGGCAAAGCTCGCGAGGGCCCCGAAGGTCCCGGACGACGCGACGAGCAGGATCAGCAGCGTCTGCACCACGATGGCGGCGGCGGGCGTGTGCCATCGCGGGTGTACGCGTCCGAGCCACGCCGGCAGCAGTCCCCGCTGCGCGACGGCGAACACGAGTCGTGGCGTCGACATCACGAGAGCGCTGACGTAGCCGAGCATCGAGATCACCGTGCCGGCCAGCAACACCGCGCGGCCCTGCGGCCCGATCAGGATGCCGGCGGCAGCGGCCAGCGGCGCGTCGGGGGTGAGGGGCAGCGCCGCCCCCAGCGCCACGGCGGCCGCGAGATGCACCGTGACGTAGAGGCCGGTGATCAGCGCCAGTGCGAGGACGAGGGCCCGCGGGATCGTGCGGGACGGATGTGCCACTTCCCCGCTCAGCGACATCGTGCTCTCGGCGCCGGAAAACGCGAAGATCAGCACCAGCGTGGCACGTCCGATCGCACCGGCGTCAGGCAGGGGACCGACCTGCCACATCCCGCCACCGCCGACCAGCACGCCGGCGCCGATCAGCAACAGCAGCGGGGCGAGCTTCGCGATGGTCAGGATCTCGAGCACACGCGTCCCCTGCCTGACGCCGCGCACGTTGATCCACGCCAGGCTGCCGAGCACCACCACGAGCACGAGGACACGCGCCATCGGCGTGTCGAGCAGGGGCGCATACGCGCCGATCGCCGCCGAGAGCCCCGCCACCACGGCCGCCGACGCGAGCACGTCACTCAACCAGATCAGCGCCCCGCCGAGGAAGCCGATGAGCGGACCGAACGCCGCTTCGGCATAGGCGTAAGTACCGCCGACCCGTGGCACGCGACTCGCCGCGACCGCGAACGAGAGCACGATGCACGACATCGCCGCGGCGCAGGCGACGTAGGCATGCACGGCCGAGGTGCCCAGCATCTGGGCCACGAGGGCCGGCATGGCGAAGATGCCGGCGCCGACCGTGATGTTGAAGACCGCCGCCGTGAGACCGCGAACGCCGATGGAACGGGACAGCTGGGTCAAGGAACCTCGAAGGCCCCGGGCGCCACGCCCGGGGACGGATGGCCGTTCAGATGCGCAGCAGCACCGCGCGCGCCGGGCGTCCCGTGGCGGCGGTCAGGGCAGCGGCGTAGAGGCCCACCTGCCGACGGTAGGCGTCGAGGCTCGTCTCCATGTCCGCGTCGGTCTTGAAGTCGACGACCGTCCACCCCTCGGGCTCTTCGAACGCGAGATCGAGCTGCCCTTCGACCCACGTGCCGTCCTCGAGTCGCAACGTGACGGGCGCTTCCCGACGACACTGCCCCCGCGCGTGGGCCAGCGACGCCGACCTCAGCAACGGATGCTGCAGGGTATCCCGAATGGCCGCCACGACGGCGGGCTGATCGACGGCGCCGGCGCCCAGCACCCGGGCCTTGAACGCCACGGCCGATGCGATGTCGGCCTCCGACGCGTCGAGCCCGACGACGGCCAGCCCCTCGTGGACCAGGGCCCCGAACGCCCGGCCACCGCGGCGTGGCCCGCTGGCCGGCACCTGCAGCACCGCGACGTCCGTGGGCGTCGACGCGAGCGCGCGCGCGGCATCGGTCACCCGCTGCACGCGCAGGGACGGGGCGCGCCCGGTGGCCAGCCGCGCCGCGTGGACCTGCGACCAGTGGTCGACGGCCTCGTGGCCCTCCCGGACCCGGCTCTCCGGCGCCGCCTTGTCGACCAGGGCCCGCTGGCGGGATCCGAACGACAACTCCGCACCGAGATGCAGCGCCGAGGGGTCCCACCAGGTCACGTCGTAGGGCGCGTCAGGCGCGCCGAGCGTGTACCGTCCCGGACGAATGGGCGTGGCCAGCATCGCCGCCTCGTCATCCGGACGCTCGAGCACGGTGTCCCGCCCGAATGCCGGACACCCGACGGCCGCGGTTGGCGGCGGCCATGGACGATCCGGGTAGATCGCGCGGTTCATCACGTCGATCCACTTCCCGCCCTGTTTGGCATTCGGGTAGGGCTCGTCGCCCACCCCCGGCACCACCAGCAGATCGCGGGCGCGCGTGGCCGCCACATAGGCGAGCCGGTGTCCCTCGGCGCGGTCGCGGGCCATCTCGGCGTCGCGCAGTTCCACGAGCTCGACCGGGGTGCAGCCCGCGATGGTCTGGACGCACAGCCCACGCGAGGCGACGAGTGCCCGCGAGGGCCGATCCGACGACAGCCGACAGGTGATGTCGGCCAGGATCACCACCGGGAACTCCAGACCCTTGGCCTTGTGCACGGTCATCAGGCGCACGCCGTCGGTGCCCTCTTCGAGAATCGGACTCTCGGCCGCCTCGGTGTGCGTCTCGTCGAGGAACTGCTGCACGAAGCCGCGGAACGACGCCCCCTCCGACGACTCGTACTGCCGCGCGAGCTCGACGACATGGAGCACGTTGGCGAGGGCCTGCTCGCCGCCAGGGCGCAGGGCCAGCCCGGCATGGGCGCGCGTGGCCCGCAGCAGGGCCTGCACCGTGTCCTGCACCGGCACCCGGTTGCGCTCGCGGTGCAACGACCGCAGCAACCGCAGGGCATCCTCGATGGCCTCGAGGTCACTCGGCTCCGTGTGTCGCACGGACGCGTCCTCGACCTTGCCGACGGCGATCGGGCTCAGCCGCCCGCCATGCGCCTGCCGATACTCGAGCAGCTGATGGTCGGCGAAGGCGAAGAAGCCGCCGCGCAGCGTCGCATAGACCGACAGCTCATCGTCTGGCCACTCGATCGCGCAAAGCGCGACGCGCAGCGCATCGACCTCCTCGCGCTCGTGAAAGCTGCGGCCGCCCACCAGCAGGTGTGGCACCTGCCGAGCCTCCAGGGCGTCGACGTAGGGACGCGTGACGTCGGTGCCCCAGCTGGTGAACCGACGGAACAGGATCGCCACGTGTCTCGCCTGCACCGGCACACGGACCTCGCCGCCACCCGCCGCCCGCTCGGACACCGTCCAGCCGCTCTCCTGCACCAGCCACTCGACGAAGGCGCCGACGGCGTCGGGCAGTGAGGCCTCGATGGCCTCGTAGCTGACGTAGCGCGACTTGTAGGGGCGTGGCACCGGCAGCGCGACCAGCGCCGGCTGCGTCGTGCTGTCGACGCGCACCGGCTCCAGCGCCACGTACGCGGCCTGGGCGCTGTCGCCGCTGGCGTCCATCACCGCGGAGAACACATGGTTGATGGCCCGCTGCAGTGCCGGCACGCTCCGGAAGCACGTGCGCAGTTCACACGCCTCCGCGCCCACCGCCACCAGCTGCCGCTTGACCTGCCAGTAGGTCTCCACGTCGGCGCGACGGAAGCGATAGATCGCCTGCTTCGGGTCGCCGACGATGAAGAGCTTGCCCGGCAGGGGGCGCACACACGTCCAGTCGGCCTGATCGGGATCGTCGGCGGCGAGCAGCAGCAGGATCTCGGCCTGCATCGGATCGGTGTCCTGGAACTCGTCGACGAACAGGCGCCGATAGCGCCGCTGGAAGTCGGCCCGCACCGTGCGATCGCGCCGCAGCAAATCGCGCACCCGCATCAGCAGATCGGTGAAGTCGAGCGCCCCGCGCGCCTGCTTGGCCGCCTCGTACCGGATCAGGCAGGGCTGCAACTCCTGCTGCAGGCACGCGGCCAGGTCGGCCTCGAGCGCCGCCATCGTGTCCTGCAGTTGCGCCTTGAGGGCCGCGTGCGCCGCCTTGACCTCGGCGCGCGTCACGCCCACCGCGTACGTGCTGCCGTAGCCCGTGCGGCACCGCGTGAAGGCCTTGTCCCGCGAGAAGGGCCCGAGCAGGGCCTCGAGCCCATCGAGGGCCTCCTCGCCCGCCGGGCCGTCCGGGATTGCCGTCGCGTTGAGGCGGCTGAACCGACGGATCGGCGCCGTGTCGACGCACAGGTTGTCGCCCGACGCCCCCTTGCCGCTCAGGGCGGCGAAGGCGTGAATGGCCTCGAGCGCCGCCTGGATCAGCGCACGCCGGTCGACCGGGTCGCGGCGCCACGGGGCATCGAAGTCGCGCCACTCGGCCAGGGCGCGCACCGCTCGCCGCAGCGCGGCCCGCGGCCCCGCCTCGCCATCGTCGTCCCGGTAGGCGCGGCGCAGCACGCGCCGTACGCCCTCGGTCGGCGCTTCGAGCGTCTGCTGCAACCACTGATCGACCACACCGTCGAGCATGAGGTTGGCCACCGGCTCGAGCAGCACCTCGAAGCGGGGATCGACGTCGGCCTCGACCGGCCGCTCGCGCAGCAGGTCGGCACAGAAGCCGTGGATGGTGCTGACGTGGGCGTCCTCGAGGTGCGCCAGGGCATCCTCGAGGCGCTGCCGCGGCTCGCCGAGGCGCTGCTCCCGCGCGTGCTCGATCTCCTCGCGGAGGCGGAGCTTCAGTTCGCCGGCCGCCTTCTCGGTGAACGTCACGGCGACGATCTCGCCGATGCGGGCGCGTCCCTCGGCCAGCGTGTTGACCATGCGGGCGACGAGCTCGGTCGTCTTGCCGGTGCCGGCCGCCGCCTCGACGACCAGCGTGGTGTCGAGGTGCGTGCGGATGCGCGTGCGGTCCTCGTGGTCGACCAGCGGCGTGCGGCTCGATGCGCTCATTTCATCCTCCGCAGCAGGGTGAGCTCGGCCAGCGGCCGCGGGTCCTTCCGCCGGGGCACGAACTGCGCCGAGGGGCCGCACACGGGCCTGAAGTCGCACCACGTGCAGGCCTCGTCGGCCGGAGCCGCGGGCAGCCGCCCCTCCTCGATGGCATGGTCCACGATGGCCAGCACCTCGAGCGCCGCCTGCCGGGTCTGATCGCCGGTTGCGCCGGCAATCGCCCAGGGATGCACCTCGTAGCCGCCCTCGTCGGTGCAGTAGTAGAGACGCGAGGCGGTGACGCGCCCGGAGAACGCCGCCTCGACCGCCATGGCATACAGGATCGGCTGCAGTGTGCGTCCTCCGTTCACCACGACGTTGCTGGTCAGCCGGTACTTACCCGTCTTGTAGTCGGTGATGCGCCACTCGTCGCCCTCACCGCGCTCGAGCAGATCCACCACGCCATGCAGGCGCGTGCCCCCGGGCAGCACGACGTCCTCGGCCCGGCTCGCGGCATCACGCCCGAAACCGCCGGAGAAGCCGACGCCGATCTCCACCCGTGTCGGCGTCCAACGACCGCCCTCGTCGGGGAGTCGACGCACCCACTCGTGGATGTCGCGCCTGATGGCGGCGACGGCGTCCTGCCACACCCGCAGGATGGGCGGCCTGAACCGATCCTCGTACTCGCCGGCGATGCGCGTGACGATGCCGTCGGCCACCTCGTGGGCCTCGAGCAGGACGGGATCGGGCAGCGGCGCCCAGTCGTGCGCGATGAAGGCACGCATGATCTCGGCGAGCATCTCGTGCACCATCGACCCGCGCGTCAACGGATCGAGTGTGGTCAGCGGCACGGCCTCCTCACGCGGCTCGAGCCGGAGCACCGTGGACAGATAGAACTGATAGGGACACGTGGCGAAGCGCTGCAGCGCCGACGCCGAGTACGCGCGCGCCGCGAGCCGATGGGCCGCGAGCCCCGCCGGCGGGGCGACGAGACCATCCTGCGCCGTCCAGGCGCGGGTCAGTCGCTGATGCCGGGCGACGAGCGACCGTCGCAAGGCCGGATTGAGATCGAACAGGTAGCGGGCCCGGCCAGCGAGGTCTGTCTCCGGTCCACGCAGATAGCGCTGCAGCACACTGAGATCGTGCTCGGCGGCGTCGATCGCCGTGACCGGATCGCCGGGCGCCGGCCAGGCGAGGCGGGCGCCGCCGCGCTGCTGCGCCGATCGCATCAGCGCCTCGTAGCCCGGCACGCGTCCGGTGACGGCACGCTGCAGGTCGATGGCATAGAACGACGGCACACGTGGCCGGGCCTGCGCCGTCTCCATCGAGGCGTACGAGACGACGAGCGCCCGGGTCGCCGCGCCGGTCGCCAGCCGCAGTTGCAGACGCTCGGCCGCCACGCGGTCGTCGTCGGTGGCCAGGTCCGGCGACAACCGCGCCCGATCGTCGTCGAGCAGGAGGGGATCCTGGCGGCTCCGCTGCGGGAACACACGCTCGGAGAGCCCGAGCACGCACACCACGTCGAAGACACGGCCGCGCATCTGCTCGGGTGTGCCGACGAAGACGCAGCCGTACCGGTGCACCGGGGGCGGCACCGACAGGTGCGTCAGTCGATCGCGCAGGACGGCGAGCACCTCGACGAGCCCGACGTTGGCCACGCCGGCGAGGGGCTGCAGTTCGGCGAGTGTGGCCAGCACGCGGTCGGGCCGTGCCAGCACGCGCGGCGCGAGGCGCTGCAGCCGGGTGATCCAGCCGCCCCAGTCGTCGATGGCTGGCCACGAGGCCATCTCGTCGATGACCTCGCCGGCGAAGGCCAGCAACTCGTCGACCCAGACCACCTGTCGGCGCAGCACCTCGTGGCGCGGCGAGCTGGGGTCGTCCTTGTAGGCGGCGGTTGCGCGGACGTCGAGCTGCTCGCGATGGCCACGAAGCCGCCGCTCCCAGCGGTCGGCGCCATCGATGACCTGCGCATCGTTCAGGATGGCTTCCCATCGCCACGGCGATCGGCGGGCCGATGCCTCCTCGCGCTCGTCGTCAGGGCGTTGGTCGGCGGCGATCGTCGCGTCGCTCGTCGACCGCAGACCGAGGGCCTCTGCCTCGTCAGGCACCGCCACCGGAGCGGGCGTCTGCGCCGGATCGGCCGGGGGCGCGCCAACCGCGGGGACCTGCCCGAGCGAGAGGTACTCGGCGAACCGTCGCGCCGAGAAGTGCTCGACGGCACACGCGAGCAGCGCCAGCAGTGCGCGACCCGCGGGATCGGGCCGACGCGTGCCGCGGCCGAAGACGGCGGGCACCTCGGCGCGTCGGAGCGCGGTCTCGAGGTGGCTCGCGTAGAGCTCGGGCGCCCGCATGACGATCGCCATCCGATCGAACGGCGTCCCGCGCTCGGCGTGCGAGAGGACGACGCGGGCGATCTCCACGCACTCGCGCCCTTCCCCGGGTGCCGACAGACACTCGACCGACGCATCGCCGTCGCCGAGGGCCGCGGCGCCTGACGCCTCGAAGAGGCCCCGCTGCACGCGCGCCAGGGCCATGGGCGTGGACGTCTCGACGTCGACATCGAGCGGCTCGCGGCGCGATCCCAGGGACGCGATCAGGCGCCGCATCCACGGGTCGCCGTCGGGCGCCGTGACCAGCGCATCGCGACTGCGCGCCAGCAGCGCGAGCGCCAGGGCGACATCCCGGCGGCTGCCGAGCGGCGGGTCGACGAGCGCGAGCGGCAGGCCGAGCTCGGACGTGTCGCCCTCGACGACGGCCGCGGTGGCCAGCGTGAGGACCTCGGCACGATCGGCATGGCGGAGGTCGGCCATCGTCTGCTCGACGGCGCGCAGCAGCCAGGCGAGGTCGCGTCCCTTCGACGAGCCGTCATCGAGGGCCGCCGCAGGCAGCGCGGCCAGGCGGACGTCGGCGAGCGTGCGCGCGAGCGCGGTCACGAAACCCGGATGACGGGCGGCGTCGGCGAGGAAGTCGAGCACACGTTCGTCTCGTGCCCGGGCCACCGCGCGGGCGACGATCGCCTCGAAGCCGAGGGCAGAGACAGGGGTGAGGCCGAGGGCGATGAGGGCCGGCGTCGCGAGACGGACACTGAAGCCCACCCAGCCGGCCCGTTCGACACCGAGCGACGCCGGCACGTCGGCCAGGGCCTGGCGGACGACGTCGTGCGCCTGATCGTGGGTGGGGGCGATGATGCGGACGCCGCTCGAGACGCAGGGCAGGACGTGGCGGCGCAGCGCGGAGAGCCGGACCTGGGCCGCGCCGTGCATCGCGGTGCGGATGCGGCTCGTGGCTGCCGCGGGTACCGCCCGTTCCTCCGGAACGTCATCGTCCCAGGGCAATCGTGGAGTGGACATCGCGCCTCGCATGCCCCGGGTCGCAATGCCAGGGCTCTCTCGGGTACGGCACGTGCAACGTGGCGACGGTCTGACAATAGTACCCTTTCGACGTGCGTGCGCTGCCACCCCTGATCGACGTCACGTTCCTCCCTGGCATCACCGGTGAGCCGGCCTGGGCGGTGGACGTGCTGGACCCGGAGGAGCTCTCGCGGTGGAGCAGCCTGCATGCGACGGGGCGACCGCTGTTCCTGGCGGCGCACGTGGGGGCGCGTCTGCTGGCGGCCAGACGTGCCTCCTGGGTGACCGACGAGTCGGGCGAGGCGCCCCCGATGACGGCCTTCGGCTGGCTGACGCTGCCGTCGGGAAAGCCGATGCTGACGTTTCGCGACGGGCGGCCGCAGCCGCTGCACGTCAGCGTGGCGCATGGCGGCGGGCTGGCGGCGGCCGCGGTGTGCGACCACGGCCCGATCGGCGTCGACGTGGAGCACGTCGACACGCGGCGCAACCTGCTGGCGATCGCCCGGCGCTTCTACGCCGAGGCCGAGCATGCCGAGCTCGAGCGCTGCGGGGTCGACGAGCGGACGGTGCGGTTCCACCAGTGGTGGACGCGCAAGGAGGCCGTCCTCAAGGCGACGGGCGTCGGGCTGCGCGGCGGCCTGACGGTGCGCGTCGATGCTCCGGCCGACCGTGACGGCTGGCGGCCGGTGGCACTGGACGGCCACGACGCGCCGCTGTTCGTGCGCGACCTGCGCACGCCGGATGCCGGCGTGTTCGGCGCGATCGCCATCGAAGGACAGCCCGGGGTGGTGCAGGTGGTGACCACGGCCGTTGACGAAAGGTGGGCCTGATGGATCCGACGGCAGCACTCCTCGGCGGCGCGAACCCGTTTGCGGCACTGACCTTCATCGCCGCACCCGCCCTGCTGACCAATGCCTCGAGCCTGCTGCTGCTCGGCACGACGAACCGTCTCGCACGGGCGGTGGACCGGGTGCGGGCCCTGGTGGCGCAACTGGAGCACCTGGCGAGTTCGGAGAAGACGCTCGCGCAGATCGAGCTCGACCTGATGGCCCTGGCCGAGCAGCGGGTGCGCATCATCGTGCGCGCCATGACGGCGTTCTATCTGGCCGTCGGCAGCTTCGCGTTCGGGACCATGCTGGCGCTGATCGGCGCGGCGCTGGTGTCGCCCTCCCACGACAGCACACGGGTGTGGGTGCTGCGGCTGACCATCGGCGCCTGCGTCATCGGCGTCGCCGCCATCATGTCGGGGTCGCTGGCGCTGGTGTTCGAGAGCCGCATCACGTTCCGCATCCTCACGGAAGAGGCCGGTCTCGCCCGTAAGCGCTTCCAGTCCGGCCCGATCGCCTGACCGCGGCCCTCAGTCGTCGCGAAGCGCGACGTACAGCATCAGCGGCGTGGCGACGAGCAGGACGCCGAGCGCCAGCCACAAGGCGAGGCCCACCCCGGTGGGCGCCACCACTGCCGTCGCAAGGCGACCCGCCATCACCTGCACCGTCGCCGGCATCGTCCAGGCGTCCTGGAGCCACCAGGCGAGCAGTCCCGTCAGCGAGGCGAGCAGCCCGATCAGGCAGGCGGCTGCCAGGCCGGTGACCACCGTGATGGGACGCGCGGCCATGGCCGCGGCGTCCTGCCGGGCGCGCAGTTCGGCTCGCCACCACGTCTGCCCGGCCGACGGCACGCGGGCCTCGACCAGCGCGGTCGCGTGATCGTCGTGCAGCACCGACGCGATGTCGTGCAGTTCGCGGCACGACCGGCAGGCGCCGAGGTGCGCGACGAGGGCATCGGCCAACGGGCGCCCTGACGCGTCGAGCGTCGCGGCCAGCACCGCCTCTTCGTGGTCGCAGGGACGAGCGGTCATCGGGCACCTCCACGCGACGCCTGGCGCGGCAGCAAGGCCGCCAGCCGCTGACGGGCGCGCAACAGCAGGGTCTTCACGCTCCCGGCCCGAAGGCCGAGGGACGCCGCGATCTCCTCGTGCGACGAGCCCTCGGCGTACGCCAGCCAGAGCAGTTGCTGATCCCGATCACGCAGTTGCGCGAGGGCTCGCCGCACGTCGGTACGCTCACCGACCCCGTGGACCGCATCGGTGGCGCCGGTCAGCCTGGCGCCCGCGGGATCCTCCAGGGGCACGGTCACCGGTTGGAACCGTCGGCGGCGGTCGCGCACCAGGTTGGTGGCGATGCGGTACAGCGCATTGCGCTCGTGCGCCTCCCCCTCGTAGGTGCCGGGCGTCCGCAGGAAGCGGTAGTACGTCTCCTGCAGCAGGTCGTCCGAGGCGTGGGCATCCCGCGTCAGCTTGTACAGATAGACCCACAGCGACCGTGAGGTCCGGTCGTACAACAGGCGGAACTCGTCTTCGCGCAGCACGAACGTGTCGTCGCTGGTGGCGGAGAGGGCGAGGAGGTCGACACGGGTTTCGGTCACGTTCACACCTGGGGGGCCGTGTCGATGGTCGCACGCCCCGCCGGTCCGATGAGGCCCAGGCGACGCGACAGCGCGTAGGACAGGCCGGACGAGATGATGAACCCGCCGCCGATGGCCGTGACCAGCACGCCGAGCACCCGCAGCGGCTGCGCGGCATCGTCGATGACGCCTCGGCTGACGAACTGCAGCGCCAGGCCGAGGAAGAGCAGCACCACCCCGGCCTGCATGGACCACAGGATGCGGCTCACGGGCGCCGCCATGGGTGAGGTGCGACCGTCGAGGGCAATTGGCGCGGACTCGAGGAACTGGCGACCCGCCTTGGACTCCATGTAGCTGCGCAGGTCCTCGCTCGAGGTCATGCGATCGAGGAGCTTGCTGTGGGTCTCGACCTGGACCCGCGACACCCGCTGCCAGCGGCGATGGTCCAGCGCCGTCCTGACGAGCCAGCCGAAGCCGAGGCCGAGGCCGAGGAACATGGTGCCGATCGACAGCGAGCTCAGCAGGTCGCGCCACATCCAGCTGGACGGATCGTGCTGGGTCTGCTGCGCCTCACCGAGGAAGTAGGCAGGCGACCGCGACAGCTCGGGATGAGCCGCCACGAACGCCGCCAGGCGCGGATAGGGCGCCAGGTAGTCGGCGTTGGTCAGGAGGGCCGGTTCCCGCTGCAACACCTCGCGGACGGCCGGGGGATGGTCGCGCAGCAGGTCGTTGAGCTGGTTGCGCGTGTCATCGGCCGACTGCACCGAGCCCTGGGCCGGGGCGGCGGCGGGCGCCTGTCCGGGTGTCTCGACGATCGCAGCCGTCGCGCGCTGCGCGCACACCGGCGACGGCGCCGCGGACAGGCACAGCAGGCCGAACATGGCGCGGGCGAAGAACGGCTGGCGGGTCGGGGCGGGCAGCAGGCGGCGAAGCATCGTCATGCTCGTGTATTACGCGCGGCGAGACGAATGGTGGACACGTCACGTCGAAGAAGGCGACAGGTCGTCCGACGACGACTGGCCGCGACGGCCCCATGATGGACAGCTTCCCTCCCACGCTCGCCGACGCAGACGCCCGCATCGCCGCGG
>LNFM01003723.1_pt1 | contig 29448 bp, 26 predicted proteins | sample 596031 | NCBI WGS metagenome assembly LNFM01 (sample SAMN04254537, study PRJNA301005) | activated carbon metagenome | isolation source: dual media filters at the Ann Arbor, Michigan drinking water treatment plant | place: USA: Ann Arbor
GGAGCGCAGGGCCAGACGGATCAGGGCGAGCGATTTTGAGCGAAGCGAGTCGAGCTCGACCCCGGCTGGACCGAGCACCGCAGGTTGCCCCTCGGAGCGACAGCGGAGAGGGGACGCAGACAGCAGGGTCGCCTTTTCTTTGGTGACTTTCTTTTGGCGAAGCAAAAGAAAGTTACTTGCTGCCGGGCAACCCCCGGCCAACAGACACGAACCAGACTACCGACCATCGAAGCAGCAGAAGATGGATACCGGATCAAGTCCGGGATGACACGCGCGGAAGTCGACAGGGCTGCAGCCCGCTTTTTTCCGCTCGTCGTTGCGGCCAGCTGCGCTTTGTTACATGTTAATCAGCTACGCTTTGCCTCCTCAGAGGGGGAAACGTGGCCTTAACCATTGCAAAAACAATCGCCGCCCTGCTTGCCGCAGCGGCCTTGCAGGCCCAGGCGCTGCAGATCACCAGTGTCTCGCCCCAGGGTGAAGTTTCGCGGGTACGCCAGGTCGTCGCCAAATTCGACGACAGCGCCGTCAACTTCGGCGACCCGAAAGCGCCTGCGCCGCTGAGCCTGGCCTGCAACGACGCCCAGGCTACCAAGGGAACCGGCCGCTGGCTCAACGACCGCCAGTGGGTGTTTGACTTCGACAACGACTTGCCGCCCGGTGTGCGCTGTTCGCTGCAAGTGGTGTCCACCTTCCAGTCGCCCAAAAGCCAGGCCATCAGCGGCAAGGCCAGTTATGCCTTCAGCACCGGCGGGCCCTTCATCCAGACGCTGCGACCTTCGACTTACCAGCGCATCGACGAGGAGCAGTACTTCGTGCTGCAGCTCAACGGCCCGGCCACCCTGGCCAGCATGCGCGATAACGTCTGGTGTTCGGTCGAAGGCCTGGGCGAACGCGTGCCGGTCAAACTGGTCGAAGGCACGGAGCGCGCAGCGCTGCTCAAATCGCTGAACCTGGAAAAAGCCGCCGCGGCCGACCCGCTGCGTGTCGCCACGCTGGCCTGCAACCGGAGGCTCACGGCCGCGAGCAAGCTGCAACTGGTGTACGGCAAGGGTGTCGCCACGCCCGGCGGCGTCGCCAACTCGGTCGAAAAACGCTACAACTTCCAGGTGCGCGAGCCCTTCACCGCCAGCTTCAGCTGCGAGCGTGAAAACGCGCAATCGGCCTGCCTGCCGATACGCGCCATGCGCCTGGACTTCAATGCGCCGGTCCCGCGCAAGCTGCTCGAAGGCATACGCCTCAAATCCGCCAAAGACACACTCAAGCCGGTGTTCGACAGCGAAGGCGACAGCGACAACGTGCTCAACAACCTCAGCTTCAAGCCGCCGCTGGCCGAACAGACACCTTACACGCTGGAGCTGCCGAAAGACTTCAAGGACGCTTCCGGGCGCCTACTCAGCAATGCCGGCAGCTTCCCGCTCAAGGTCGCCACCGGCGCCATGCCGCCTCTCGCCAAGTTTGCTGCCGCACCGTTTGGCATCGTCGAACGGTTTGCCGAGCCCGGCGCCAGGGCCGGCGACCCGGCGCTGCTGCCGGTGACGCTGCGCAATGTCGAGGCTGCGCTCAAGGTCCAGGGTCTGGCGCCGGGCAAGGTCAGCGAGCTGCAGCCGAAGACCGATACCGACATCATTGCCTGGTTCCGCAAGGTGCAGCGTTACGACAGCTACCAGGTCGAGCGCAAGTCCGCGGCAGCCGACATCAGGGGGCCGCTGCCCAAAGCTGTCGATGCCGACAACAAGGACCATGTGCAGTCGCGCATGTTGTCGCTGCTGGCCGGCCAGCCCGGCGTGAAAACGCTGGACCTGCCGCAGCCCGCGAGTGGCGATCCGCGTCCTTTCGAGGTGGTCGGCATTCCGCTCGCGCCGGGCTTTCACGTGGTCGAGATCGCCTCGCAAAAACTCGGCAGCTCACTGCTCGACGAACGCCACGGCGCCAGCCGGACCATGGTTGTGCGCACCTCGGCGCTGGTCACCAACCTCGGCGTGCATTTCAAGCTGGGCCGTGAAAACGCGCTGGCCTGGGTCACCACCCTGGACAAGGGCGCGCCGGTGGCCGGCGCCACGGTGCGGGTGTCAAGCTGCAGCGGCGAGGAACTCGGCAAAGCCGTGACCAATGCGCAGGGCATTGCCAACTTCAAGGTCCTGGCGTCGGAGCCGCCACGTTGCAGCGGCGATGACTACCGCAATGCCTACTTCGTGAGTGCGCGTGCCTCCAGCGAGGGGGCGGAAGACATGAGCTTCACCTGGAGCGACTGGCACAAGGGCATAGAGCCCTGGCGCTTCAACGTGCCGACCAGCAGCGACACCCGCCCGGACCAGCGCGCCCACACGATTTTCGACCGCACCCTGCTCAGGGCCGGCGAAACCGTGTCCATGAAACACCTGCTGCGCACCGAAACCAGCCAGGGCTTCGGCCTGGCCGATGGGGAGCCCGACAAGCTGGTTGTGACCCACACCGGCAGCGGCCAGCAGTATGTGCAGCCGCTGGACTGGCGCAGAACCGCGACCGGCGGACAGAGCGCCGAAAGCACGTTTGCGATCCCGCCGGCGGCCAAACTCGGTGAGTACCAGGTCGAGCTGCGCCAGGGCACACGCGCCACCCCCACCGGCGTCTTCCGCGTCGAAGAGTTCCGCCTGCCGGTGCTCGAGGGCCGCATCAACCCCAGCGAGAAAAAAGCGCTGGTCAACGTCAAGACCGTGCCCACGGATGTGCAAATCAACTATGTCTCGGGCGGCGGCGCAGCCAACCTGCCGGTGCGGGTGTCGGCGCTGATACGCGGGAAAAACCTGAGTTACAGCGACTACGAGGCCTTTACCTTTTCGCCGCCGCGTGTGCAGCGCGCCGCCAGCGACAGCGGCGAAGAAGAAGCCACGGCCTCGCAGGACCAGCGTGTGGTCGCCGACAAGCTGGCCCTGACGCTGGACCGCAATGGCGGTGGCAAAACCAGCATCACCGACCTGCCCGCCAGCAAACAGCCGCAGGAGCTGTTGCTGGAAGCCAGTTATGCCGACCCCAACGGCGAAGTGCAGACGATACGCAGCGTCACGACGCTGTGGCCGGCCGCGGTGGTTGCCGGCATCAAGACCGAAGGCTGGGTGTCGGCCAGCCAGAAGATCAAGTTCCAGGCACTGGCCCTCAGCCTCGATGGCAAACCCGCCGCCGGCGTGCCGCTGGAGGTCAAGGCGGTGGCGCGCATCGTCACCACCAGCCGCAAACGCATGGTGGGCGGCTTTTACACCTACGACAACAAGACCGACATCAAGGACCTCGGCAGCGTCTGCAGCGGCAAGAGCGACAGCCGCGGCCTGCTGCTGTGCGAGGCCAGACTCGGCGAGCCCGGCGAGGTCGAACTGGTCGTGACGGCGAAGGACAGCAGCGGCAACAGCATCCAGGCCGCAAGCTCTGTGTACGTCACCAAACAGGGTGAACTCTGGTTTGGCGGCGAGGACCACGACCGCATGGACCTGCTGCCTGAAAAGAAAACTTACCAACCGGGCGAGACCGCCAAACTCCAGGTCCGCATGCCTTTCCGCTTTGCCACCGCGCTGGTCGCGATTGAACGCGAAGGCATCATCGAGACCCAGGTGGTGCAGCTCAATGGCCAGGACCCGACGGTGCAAGTGCAGGTCAAGGAAGGCTGGGGCCCGAATGTCTATGTGAGTGTGCTGGCCCTGCGCGGCCGCCTGCGCGAGGTGCCCTGGTACAGCTTTTTCACCTGGGGCTACAAGGCGCCGCGCGAATGGTGGACCTCGTTCTGGCATGAAGGCCGCGAATACGTCGCACCTACTGCGCTGGTGGACCTCAGCAAACCGGCCTTCCGCCTGGGCCTGGCGGAGATCCGCGTCGGCACGCAGGCGCACCAGCTCGCGGTGACGGTCCAGGCCGACAAGGAAAGTTATCCGGTGCGCGGTCAGGCCCGGATCACCATTTCGGCCAAGCTGCCCAACGGCCAGCCCGCCGCGAATGCCGAAGTCGCGCTGGCCGCCGTGGACCAGGCCTTGCTGGAGCTGATGCCCAATGACAGCTGGGACCTGCTGGGCGCGATGCTGCAGCGCCGCGCCTGGGGCGTGGAAACCTCCACCGCGCAAATGGAAATCATCGGCCGCCGGCATTACGGGCGCAAGGCGGTGCCGGCCGGTGGCGGCGGCGGGCGCAGCAACACGCGTGAGTTGCTGGACACGCTGTTGCTGTGGAATCCGAAACTGCAGCTCGATGCGAAGGGCCAGGCCGTGATCACGGTGCCACTCAACGACGCACTGACCACCTTCAAGATCGTTGCAGTCGCCGACAGCGGCACCGGCTTGTTCGGTACCGGACAGACCGCGATCCGTGCCACGCAGGACCTGCAGATCATCAGCGGCCTGCCGCCGCTGGTGCGCGAGGACGACCAGTTCCGTGCGCAGATCACGCTGCGCAACACCACCCAAGCCGCGATGAAGGTGGAAGTCAGCCCGCGTGCGACCCTGCTGGACCTCAAACCCCAGCTTGTGGATATTCCCGCCGGCGGGGCGCGCGAGGTCGCGTGGATGGTCACCGCGCCGGCGCAGCTGGCGCTCACACGCGCCGAAGCCATCCTGTGGGAAATCGAGGCCAAAGACACAGTGAGCGGTGCCCGTGACGGCCTGAAGGCGCGCCAGCGCATCATCCCGGCCGTGCCGCTGACGGTGCAGCAGGCCACGCTGGTGCAGGTCGATGGCAGCTTCACGCTGGACATCAATCCGCCGGCCGACGCCCTGCCGGGCCGCGGTGGCCTCAAGATGTCGCTGCAACCCAAATTGGCCGAAGGCCTGGACGGCGTGCGCGACTGGTGGGCCAACTACCCCTTCATCTGCCTGGAGCAGAAAACCAGCAAGGCCGTGGGCCTGCGCGACGCCAGGCTCTGGCAGACCGTGCTGGCGCAATTGCCGGGCTACCTCGACAGCGACGGCCTGGCCAGCTACTTCCCGCCGCGCGACGGTGAAGCCTCGCGCGGCAGCGATGCACTGACCGCCTACCTGCTGGCCGCCACCCATGAGGCGGCGGCGATCAACCCGGCGTTTGCAATGCCCGACGAGGCGCGCGCGCCCATGGAGCGCGGACTGATCGCTTTTGTCGAAGGCCGCATCCAGCGCGAGTTCTGGAGCCCGCGCAAGGACCTGGACATGCGCAAACTGGCCGCCATCGAGGCCTTGTCCCGTTATGGCAAGGCCCAGGGCCGCATGCTGGGCAGCATCACGATTGCGCCCAACCAGTGGCCGACCCATGCGGTGATCGACTGGTTCAACATCCTCCAACGCGTTCGCGATGTGCCGCAGCGCGAACAGCGCCTGGCCGAAGCGGCGCAGCTGCTGAAGTCGCGCCTCTCCTACCAGGGCACCAGACTGATCTTCAGCACCGAAAAAGACGACTACTGGTGGTGGCTGATGGTCAACGGCGACGTCAACACCGCACGCCTGATGCTGGCGGTGATGGACGACCCGGCCTGGAAGGACGACATGGGCCGCCTCGCCAATGGCTTCATCGCCCGGCAGCAAAAAGGCGCCTGGCACACCACCACCGCCAACCTCTGGGGCGGGCTGGCGCTGGACCGTTTCTCGGCGAAGTTCGAGGCGACACCGGTGGCCGGTGTGACCCGGGCCACGCTGGCCTCTGCCGCGGCCGCTGCGGCGAGTGTGGACTGGGCCCGGGTGACGCGCATCCCGCCTGGCGATGCGCAGGGTCTGCCTAACCAGACCAGCTTCTTCGGCGCGCCGGCTTCTCCCGGCAATCTGCGCGGCAACAGCATGTTTTTGCCATGGAGCAGTGCAGGCAAGGACACGCTGACCGTGACCCAGCAAGGCACGGGCAAGCCCTGGCTGACCTTGCAGTCGATTGCCGCCGTGCCGCTCAAGGCGCCCTTCAGCGCTGGTTACCAGATCAAGAAAACCATCACGCCGGTGGAGCAGGCCGTCAAGGGCATCTACACCCGCGGCGACGTGGTTCGCATCGCGCTGGAAGTCAACGCCAGCGCCGACATGACCTGGGTGGTGATCAGCGACCCGGTACCGGGCGGCGCGACCATCCTGGGCAGCGGCCTGGGCCGCGATTCGCAGATCGCCACCAGCGGCGAGAAGAAGTCCGGCGCCGGCTGGCCGGCCTTCGAGGAGCGCAGCTTCGAGGCCTTCCGCAGTTATTACGAGTACCTGCCCAAGGGTGTGGTGAAGATGGAATACACCGTGCGCCTGAACAACGTCGGCGACTTCGCGCTGCCGCCCAGCCGTGTCGAAGCCATGTATGCGCCCGAGATGTTTGGCGAGACGCCGAATGGGCGGGTGAAGGTGGAGGCGGCGAAGTGACTGGAATTGTCATGGCGGGCTTGACCCGCAATCCAGGCCATGGATCCCCGGTCAAGCCCGGGGTGACATACGCTGCGTTTGCAATTTTCAGGCCCCTGACGATTGCTACTTTTTTTATAGCTTCCTGCGCTTGTCCCGCCTGGGCTGCAGCCACTTTTGATGAGGTCAAACGCGAGTTCCGCCCCTCCGACACGCTGGTGCTGGACCGCAACGGCGAAATCCTCCAGCGCCTGCGCACCGATGCCACTGTGCGGCGCGGCCAGTGGGTGGCGCTGCCGGATATTTCCCCGGCGCTGCGCACGGCGCTGGTGCTCAGCGAGGACAAGCGGTTTTACGAACACAGCGGCGTGGACTGGCGCGCCGTCTCGGCCGCCGCCTGGGGCAATCTCTGGAATACCAGAACCCGCGGCGCCTCGACCCTGAGCATGCAGCTGGCCGGCCTGCTTGACGAAGACTGGCGCGCGGCGGCAGGCGGCCGCAGCATCACGCAAAAGATCGGCCAGACGGTGTCGGCGCAGTTGCTGGAACGCAGCTGGCGCAAGGACCAGATCCTCGAGGCTTACCTCAACCTCGTGCCCTTCCGCGGCGAAATCGTCGGCATTGACGCGCTCGCGCGCACGCTGTTCGGCAAGGCCGCGCACGGGCTGGACGAACGCGAGGCGGCGGTTGCGGCGGCGCTGGTGCGCGCGCCGAATGCGAAAGCGGCGCAGGTCGCGCAGCGCGCCTGCGGCGTGCTCAAAACCATGCAGGCGCCCGTCAGAACCGATTGCGACGGCCTGGACCTGTTTGCCAGTGCGGCGCTGCAACGCCGGGCGTTCGACGCGACAGAAGGTGTGGCACCCCATCTGGCGCGGCAACTGGTTCGCCAGGGAACGCCCGATGGCAAGCCCCGGCCCGCCGCGGTGACGTCCACCCTGCGCGCACCGCTGCAGCGCTTCGCCGTCCAGACCCTGAGCCAGCAACTGCGCGAGCTGCGCGGCCGCCATGTGGAAGACGGCGCCATCGTGGTGCTCGACAACGCGACCGGCGAGGTGCTGGCCTGGGTCGGGTCGTCGGGCGAACTCAGCGCGGCCGCAGAGGTTGACGGGGTGCTGGCGCTGCGCCAGCCCGGCTCCACGCTCAAGCCTTTCCTCTACGCGCAGGCGATCGCCGAAAAACGTCTCACGGCCGCTTCGCTGATCGAGGATTCGTCCTCGCAGATCCAGACCGCCGGCGGGCTTTACATCCCGCAGAACTACGATCGCCAGTTCAAGGGCCTGGTCTCGGCACGCACGGCGCTGGGCGCCTCGCTCAACGTGCCGGCCGTGCGCACGCTGGTCATGGTCTCGCCCGAGGCCTTCCACAAACAGCTGCGGGCGGCCGGTCTGCCGCTCAAGGAAAGCGGCGACTACTACGGCTACAGCCTGGCGCTGGGCAGCAGCGAGGTCTCGCTGCTGGCGCTGACCAATGCCTACCGGACCCTGGCCAACGGCGGGCATTACAGCGCAGCCACCTTCGCCCCGGTGCGCAAGGCGCAATTCAAGCCGGCCATGGACCCGCGCGCGACTTTCATCGTCAGCGACATCCTGGCCGACCCGATGGCGCGCGCGCGCACCTTCGGCACCGACAGCGTGCTGGCCACACGTTTCTGGACCGCTGTCAAAACCGGCACCAGCAAGGACATGCGCGACAACTGGGCCGTCGGCTACTCGCAGCGCTACACCGTCGGCGTCTGGGTCGGTAACGCCAGCGGCGCGCCCATGCAGAATGTCAGCGGCAGCAGCGGCGCGGCGCCGGTCTGGGCAACACTGATGCGCTACCTGCACCGGCATGAAAACAGCCGCGCGCCCACGCCGCCCGCCGGCGTCCTCCAGGCCCGCGTCAGTTTTGCCAACCCGGGCCAAACCCCGCTCGAAGCGGCGCGCAGCGAATGGTTTATCCGCGGCACGGAGCAAGCCTTGTTTGCTATAAATTCAGGAGCTGGCAAGGTCCATCCGGCATGGGCTGGAGGCCAAAATGGCTTGAAGCCCGCGGCGCTGACCGAGGACGCGCCGCCGCGCATCACGTCGCCGGCGTCCGGCACCATCCTGGCGCTGGATCCGGACATACCGCCCACCCGCCAGCGCGTGAGCTTCAGCGCCGAAGGCCGCGGTCTGCGCTGGCTGATGGACGGCAGGGAATTTGCCCGTGGCAACAGCGCACGGTGGCTGCCCTGGCCGGGCCGGCACGTGGTGCAGCTGGTGGACGCCAGCGGCAAGGTCGCGGATGAAATCCGGCTCGAGGTGCGCGGAGCCGGGGTGCTCGGCAGCGCCCTATCAAAATAATTTCATGGCGGCGGCGGCGTAATTCACGCCAGGCGGCGGACAGCCCGCTACCATCGCCTGTCCAAGGAGACAAGTTCATGCCCGTGATCACCACCATCGAAGACCTGCGTGTCCTCGCCCAAAAGCGCGTGCCGCGCATGTTTTACGACTATGCCGACTCGGGTTCGTGGACGGAAAGCACCTACCGCGCCAACGAGCAGGACTTTGCGAAGATCAAGCTGCGCCAGCGTGTCGCGGTCAACATGGAAAACCGCAGCACCGCCACCACCATGGCCGGCGTCAAGGTAAAGATGCCGGTCGCGATTGCACCGGTCGGCCTGACCGGCATGCAGCATGCCGACGGTGAAATCCATGCGGCCCGGGCCGCCGAAAAATTCGGCATTCCCTTCACCCTTTCGACCATGAGCATCTGTTCCATGGAAGACATCGCGGCTTCCACCCAGGCGCCGTTCTGGTACCAGCTCTACATGATGCGTGACCGCACGGCCATGGAAGCCATGATTGCGCGCGCACGCAAGGCCCGCTGCAGCGCCCTGGTCCTGACACTGGACCTGCAGGTCATCGGCCAGCGCCACAAGGACCTCAAGAACGGCCTGACCGCGCCGCCGCGGCCGACGTTGGCCAACATCCTCAACCTCGCCACCAAACCGCGCTGGTGCCTGGGCATGGCCGGCACCCGCCGACGCAGCTTCGGCAACCTGGTGGGCCACGTCAAGGGCGTGAGCGACATGAGTTCGCTCGCCGCCTGGACCAACGAGCAATTCGATCCGCGCCTGTCCTGGGCCGATGTGGCCTGGGTGCGCGAGCGCTGGGACGGCAAGCTGGTGCTCAAGGGCATCCAGGACGTGGAGGACGCCCGCCTGGCGGCACAGAGTGGCGCGGATGTGATCATCGTCAGCAACCACGGCGGCCGCCAGCTCGATGGCGCGCAGTCCAGCATCACGGCCCTGCCTCCGATTGTTGAGGCCGTGGGCAACAGCATCGAGGTCTGGATGGACGGCGGCATCCGTTCCGGTCAGGATGTGCTCAAGGCCTGGGCGCTGGGCGCGCGCGGCACGATGATAGGCCGCGCCATGGTCTACGGCCTGGGCGCCATGGGCGAAGCCGGTGTCACCAAGGCGCTGCAAATCATCCACAAGGAGCTGGACGTCACCATGGCCTTCTGCGGCCATACCGATATCCAGAAGGTCGACAAAAGCATTCTGGTGCCGGGAACGTATCCGACCGGCCAGGGCTCGTAGTTTCAGGCGTCCGGACAGGGCCTGCGCCTCGCGGCACGCATGGCCCCGGCCGTCACCGTCCTGGCGGTACAACCCAATGACGGCGCCCGCGGCGACCCGCTGGTGTCAATCGCGCGTGCTGCGATTTTTGCAATATTCGGGTTGTGAGACGACGGCACAATGCCGGAAAGCCTCAGGTCTGACCGATCCGTTTCCGTTGGCATAGCGGCCAAAGCAGGCCAGCGACCCCAGGTAATGAGTCCACTGCGCCTCACAACCCGGTTTGTCCCTGCCTGGAACCGCAGGCGGGCTGGAGGGAATGAGGGCCGCTTCTTCGGCCGCGGGCGCTGCATCAGGCTGCGTGCTGAGGCTGTCCCGGTACTTTCGCAGGCGGGCTTCGATCTCCTGCTTTTCCAGGTCGGTCGGTGGCCGTCCCCTGATCTGCACCTCTTCGGGCCTGGTTTTGCTTTTGGCCGGATTGACGTCGCTGTAATGGACCACGCCGCGTTCATCGACCCATCGCACGATGTCGGCAAGCACCGGGGGTTGAAAAAACACCGCCGCGAGCAGAATCACTGAATATTTCATACCCATTTCATTTTTGTCATGCAGGCCGCGCCGCGCCCCTGGCCCAGCCGGCTGACAACGCACACTGGATGCCGGAGCCTAACCCAGCGGGGGCCATGTGGCAAACGCCGCTGAAGCAGATACCCGGAAAGTGCGACGAGGATGTTCACGCAGGAGCGCGACGGCGCCCGCAGCGCTATGCTTGCCGGGTGAGCGAATCACCCCCTTCTTCCACGGCCCGCCTGCGGCGCATTGCCCACCTCGACATGGACGCTTTTTTTGCGTCCATCGAGCTGCTGCGCTACCCGCAACTCAAGGGCCTGCCGGTGGTCATAGGCGGGGGGCGGCGCAAGGTCGACGAGGCGATACGCGCCGACCCGGAGCGCGCCTTGCGTTTCATCCCGGTTGCCGAGTTCCCGCTGCTGAAAGACTATGTGGGCCGCGGCGTCATCACCACCGCCACCTACGCGGCGCGCCAGTTCGGCGTCGGTTCGGCCATGGGCATGATGAAGGCCGCCAGGCTGTGCCCGCAGGCCATCGTGCTGCCGGTGGACTTCGACGAGGTGCGCAAATACTCGCGCCTCTTCAAGAGCACCATCCTGGAGATTGCGCCGGTGATGCAGGACCGCGGCGTCGACGAGGTCTACATCGACTTCACCGACGTGCCCGGCGGCCAGCGCGAGGGCGGCCGCGTGCTGGCGCGGCTGATCCAGAAGGCCATTTTTGAAGCCACCGGCCTGACCTGCTCGATCGGCGTGGCGCCGAACCGCCTGCTGGCCAAGATGGCCAGCGAGTTCAACAAACCGAATGGCATCTCGATTGTTCACGAGGCCGACCTGCAGGAAAAGATCTGGCCGCTCAATGTGCGCAAGATCAACGGCATCGGTCCCAAGGCCGGAGAAAAACTGGCGAAGCTGCACATCCACACCATCGGCGAACTCGCCGCGCAGGACCCGGCCTGGCTGGTCGACAACTTCGGCAAGGCCACCGGCGCCTGGATGCATGCGGTGGCCTGGGGCCGGGATGACAGCCCGGTCGTGACCGAGAGCGAACCGGTCAGCGTGAGCCGCGAGACCACCTTCGAGCGCGACCTGCATGCGGTGCGCGACAAGGCGGCGCTGGGCGCGATCTTCACCGACCTGTGCACGCGCCTGGCGGACGATTTGCAGCGCAAGGGCTACGTCGCGAAAACCATAGGCATCAAGCTGCGTTACGACGATTTCAAGATTGCCACACGTGATCAGACGGCTGAGTCCTACACCTCGGACGCGGCCACCATTCGCAAAATAGCCGGACTCTGTCTCAAGCGCGTGCCGCTGACCCAGAAGCTGCGCCTGCTGGGCGTGCGGGCGGCGACCCTCGCGAGGGCCGGGGAAGCCCCGATTCATGAACAAAAACGGCCTCCAGCCTCTACCGGACAAGGGCACGCAGCTCCTGAATTCATAGCAAGCGACCAGCTTTTCTAAACCACCGAATGACCATGCGCGGCCAGCCTTCGACCTCCCCTCCCCCGGATTCGCGCAGCACTCCCCCTCCCCCCACGCCGTCCGGCCTGGTGTATGTCAGTGACGACACCCCGGGCTTCACGCGTTTCAAGCGCGGTGCACACTTCGCCTACCGCGACACCCAGGGCAAGCTGCTCAAGGACAAGGACGAGATCCAGCGCATACGCCAGCTCGCGATCCCGCCGGCCTACACCCGCGTCTGGATCTGCCCGCTGCGCAACGGCCACCTGCAGGCCACCGGCCGCGATGCGCGCGGCCGCAAGCAGTACCGCTACCACGCCGGCTGGCGCGAGCAGCGTGATGAAAACAAGTTCGACCGCATGGAAGCCTTCGGCCTGGCCTTGCCGCGCATACGCGCCCGCGTCGCACGCGACCTGCAGCCCCGACGCGGCCAGCCACTGGGCCGCACCGTGGTGCTGGCGACGCTGGTGCGGCTGCTGGACACCACCTTTTTGCGCGTCGGCAACGACGAATACGCGCGCGACAACGGCTCTTACGGCCTGACCACGCTGCGCAACCCGCACGCCGGCGTGCGCGGCAGCGTGCTGCAGCTGCGCTTTCGCGGCAAAAGCGGCGTGATGCAAAACGTCAGGCTGGAAGACCCGAAAGTCGCGGCCGTGGTGCGGCGCTGCCAGCAGTTGCCGGGGCAGGAGTTGTTTCAGTACGAGGACGAGGACGGCCAGGCGCGCACGCTGGGCTCGAGCGATGTCAACGACTACCTGGCGGAGATCAGCGCCCCGCGCGGCAAGACCGGCGGCGGCGAAAAGTTCACGGCCAAGGACTTTCGCACCTGGCACGGCACGGTGCAGGCGCTGGAACTGACACGTGTGGCCTGCACGGCCACCGGAAGCACGCAGGCCAGTTACAGCGCCAAGGCCGTGCTGGCCGAAGTCGCCGGCCTGCTGGGCAACACACCGGCGGTCTGCCGCAAGTCCTACATCCACCCGGCGGTGATGAGCCTGGGCGCGGAACTCTCGAAAGACGCAGAAACCATGGGCGACATCTGGGACACACTGGCGGCCGGCAAAAAGCCGCGCCGGCTTTACATCGCCGAGGGGCGGCTGCTGGCTTTCCTGAAAAACCGGCGCAAGAAAATGCGGCGCAAGACCTGATCCGCCGGCCCGGCCTTACTTGAGCGTGGCCAGCCAGGCGATCAGGTCGGCGCGCTCCTGCAGGTCCTCGACCTGGAAGCCCATGCGCTGGCCGGCGACCAGTTCTTCGGGCTCTTCCAGCCAGGTGTTGAGCGTCTGCGGCGTCCAGCGCAGGCGCGACTGCGCCAGTTCGGCCGAATAGCTGTAGCCCTTGAGGCTGCCCACGCGGCGGCCCATCAGTCCGCGGTGCGCCGGCCCGATCTTGTGGGCATCCACCGCATGGCAGGCGGTGCACCGCGCCTGGTACAGGGCTGCGCCGCGCTGCACGTCGCCGGGCGGCGGTGTGCGCCACTCGCGTGCGCCGCTGCCCTGGGCCAGCACAGCGCCACCCGCCAGCATGCCCGCCAGCACCAGCAGCAAGCCGCGGGCGAAGCTGCTGGCCGGGAAAGGAAAAAACATGGGAGGCGCTCCTGAAATGCGGGCCCGGGAAAGGCTGCGCTCACTGTTTTACGCGGGATTTGGCGCTTCGGATTCAGCCCTCAAGGCACGGCGCAAAAGCAGGTGCCAAAAAAAATTTGAAGCCGGCTGAATCCAGCCGTGCCGACACCTCGTATCACCGCAGGTACATTTCATTACATTTCCACCCCTTACCACTCTCCACCGGGACCGCTCCATGAAACTCAAGTTCGCCCCCCATCTCATCGCCGCCTGCACTGCCCTGGCCTGCGCCGGCGCCGGTGTTTCAGCCCATGCCGAAACCGGCAAACTGCTGCTGACCGGCGGCGTCAGCAGCATCGATGGTGCGGCCGGCGGCGGCCTCACCCCCTGGGCCGTCATCGGCAGCAACGCGACCGAGGGCGAGATCGGCGGCTCGGCATTTTTCAGCACGGCCGGCACCAAAGACTACGGCCTCAACATCGCCGGCGCCGCCATCGGCATCCACGACCGGTACGAAATTTCGGTGGCGCAGCAGGACTTCAACACGCGTGCCACCGGTACCGCCCTGGGCTTGCCCGGCCTGCACCTCAAGCAAACCATCGTCGGCTTCAAGGCGCGTGTGGCCGGTGATGCCGTCCTCGACAGCGACACGCTGATGCCGCAAGTGGCCGTCGGCGTGGAGTTCAAGCAGCTCGGCTCTACCGGGCTGGACGGCACCTTGCGCGCGCTCGGGGCCAAACGTGAGGGCGTGGACCTGTATGTGAGCGCCACCAAACTGTTCCTGGGCCAGAGCCTGCTGGTGAACGGCACGCTGCGCGCGACCAAGGCCAACCAGAATGGCCTGCTCGGTTTCGGTGCCACCCTGGGCGGCGGCAGCAACAACAGCTACAGCCTGCAGCCCGAATTTTCGATCGCTTATCTGGTCAGCAAAAACGTGGCCATAGGCGCCGAATACCGCTTCATGCGCAACAAGCTGGAGACCGCCGGCCGCGCCGCCGGCCTGCCAGGCCAAGGACTGCGCTCGGAGGACTGGAAGGACGTCTTCATTGCCTGGGCGCCGAACAAAAACGTCTCGCTGACGCTGGCTTATGTGGACCTCGGCGTGATCGTCCCGGCCACCACCGCCAGCCGCAAGCAAAAGGGCTATTACCTGTCGGCCCAGCTCGCATTCTGATCAACCTCCATCACCTCCAAGGAATTCCCATGAAAAACAAGCTGATGTCCCTCGTGCTGGCCACCGCCGGCCTGCTGATGGCGGGCACCGCCTCCGCACAGACCGCCCCCCAGAACGACCAGCTCTACAAGGCCTTCGGCGAGAAAGCCGGCCTGGTCACGCTGATGGACGACTTCATGGTCCGGCTGCTGGCCGACCCGCGCACCGGCCCGCACTTCAAGCCGTCCAACCAGCAGCGCGTCAAGGAGCAACTGGTGGACCAGCTCTGCCAGCTCTCCGGCGGTCCCTGCGTCTACAAGGGCGCCGACATGAAAAGTGCACACGCCAACCTCGACATCAAGAAGTCGGACTTCAACGCGCTGGTCGAGGTGCTGCAGCAAAGCATGGACGCCCAGGGCATTCCCTTCCGCACGCAAAACCAGATGCTGGCCTTGCTCGCGCCCATGCATCGTGACACCATCACGGTTCGCTGAACCCCACCCCGAAAGCAGGCCATCATGAAAAAAACCATCCTCTCCCTCACCCTCGCCGCCCTGGCGGGCTGGGCCAGCGCCGGCAACCTGCAGGTGCTGGTGATCGACAAGGACGGCAAGCCGGTCCCCGACGCCGTGGTGGTGGTGGTGCCGGCCAACAAGGGCACGCCCAAGGCGGCGCTGCCGACGCAGGTCACCATCAACCAGGAAAAGATGCGTTTTATCCCGGCGGTCAGCGTGGTTGGGGTCGGCGCCCGGGCCCTGTTTGTCAACAACGACCCCTGGGAACACCATGTGCGCGCCTCGGCCGCCGGATTTGCGCAGTTCAACGCCGCCAACAGTGGCGGGTTCGAGCTGCGGCTGGACGGCAAACCCGACGGCAAGCCCGGCAAGAGCGCCGAAGCCGTGTTTGAAAAAGCCGGCGCGGTGCTGCTGGGATGCCACATCCACGGTTCCATGCGCGGCCATGTGTATGTCAGTGACTCGCCCTGGGCCCTGCTGACCGGCGCCGACGGGATCGCCAATGTCGAGCAGGTCCCCGATGGCGCCGCCCAGATCAAGGTCTGGCACGCGGACCAGCTGCTCGACATCGCGCCGCAGGCGACCACGGTCAGCGCCACACCGGGCAAAGCCACCATGCAATTGACCGTGGTGCCGCGCCGCCGGCGCATCTAGCGCTAGCCCTGGGCACAAACAGGCTGCTTCACAGGGGCGCCGGCCGCCCCCATGCGCCGCCGCTTTTTCAAGGGCCCGGCAGGCCTTGCCGCGTGAACGGAACTCCCTATACTCGGCCGCATGAAGCCGGACGCCGATGCGGACACCCGCAGCCTCGAAGCCCTGATGGCCGCTGCGGCCCGGGGCGACCACGCCTGTTTTGCCGAAATTTATGAACGCACGCACCTGCATCTGTTTGGCGTGGCCGTTCGTATATTGGGTCAAGGACAGGCGGCCGAGGATGTGCTGCAAGAGGCGTATGTGAGTATCTGGAAAAGTGCCGGCGGCTACCGCAGCGAGGTGGACGGGCAAACCATCCAGGCCATGACATGGCTGATCGCCATCGTGCGCAACAAGGCGCTGGACGCCTTGCGCGCCCGCACGCGCCGCCGCGAAAGCGAGTTGCCGGCCTCGGGCGACGTCGATGAAGACGAGGTCCAGTCGCTTGGCAACCCGGCACCCAGCGCCATGCAGCTGCTCGAACAGGCCAGCCAGGCCCTGCACATCGAAGGCTGCATGAAAACGCTCGACGGCAGCCACCGCCAAAGCCTGGCGCTGGCGTATTACCAGGGCCTGAGCCACACCGAAGTGGCTGCGCACATGGGCGCGCCTCTCGGTTCGGTGAAAGCCTGGATACGGCGCGGGCTGGAAAAGCTCAAGGGCTGCCTGGCCGCGCAGGGGGTGGTGGCATGAGCCGTCGGGCCCTTCCCAAGGCGAATACCGAAGCCCGTAAGTGCGAAGGCTCTCCAATGAGCGACGCCGGACCGCTCCAAGGCGCGAAGGCCCCCCCGGGAGGCAGCGCAGCGGCTTTGCCGCAAGCGTGGGGGCTCTCATGAGATATACCAGCCCCGACCTGCTCGAACACCTCGCATCAGCTTATGTGCTGGGCACGCTGACAGGCGGGGCCCGGCGCCGTTTTGAACGCCTGCAACGCGACCGCGCCGATGTGCGTGTACGGGTCGCGCAGTGGGAGGCGCGGCTGGGCCAGCTCGCCGTGTCGGTGCCGGTGCACACACCTTCGCCTGCGGTGTGGACCGCCATCGCCGCACGCACACAAGCGGGCAAACCGCAACACAGCTCGCAGGCCAAAACCGGCTGGCTGGGCTGGCTCAAGCCCGCTGGCTTTGGCTTCGGTGGCCTCGCCGCCGGCGTGCTGGCTGCCAGCTTTTTGTTTGTGACGGCACCGGGCATCTTCCTGTCCAGCGACCAGGTCGCCATGCGCACCGGCGAAAAACTGCCGCAAAGTTATGTGGGCCTGCTGACCGACGCCCAGGGCAACGGCAAGCTGCTGGTCAGCTCGCTGCGCCACGGCAAAACCATGACCGTCAAGGTGATCGGCCCCATCACGCCGCCGGCCAGTGGCACGCTGATGCTGTGGGCGGTGCCCACGGATGGCCCGGCCTTTGCGCTGGGACCTGTGCCCACCACCGGTTCGGCCGTGTCCATGCTGCCGGACACCTCGGAAAAACTGCTGTCAAAGGTCAGCAAGCTGGTTGTCACGCTGGAAACCGGCGCAACGCCGGCCAGCCCCGCCAGCGTGGTGGTGTTCAGCGGCAACTGCGCCAAGCTGTGGTGAAGCGCCGCCGACCATGCGCCTGGCTGCCAGTCTTCTCGCTGTGGCGCTGATCGGCTACCTGGCCGTGTGCGCCGCGCTGTTTTTCTTCCAGCGCTCACTGATTTACTTCCCGCAGCCCGCGGCAAACCGGGATCCCGCAGCCACACGCCAGCTCCAGGTCGCCGGCACCGAAGTGGCGGTGTCCGTGCGGCCCGGCACAGGGCCCAAGGCCCTGATCTATTTCGGCGGCAATGCCGAGGATGTGTCAGCCAGCCTGCCCGCCTTCGCGCAGGCGTTTCCATCACATGCGATGTACCTGCTGCACTACCGGGGCTATGGCGCAAGCCCGGGAAGCCCGACCGAAAAGGCGATCCAGTCCGACGCGCTGGCCCTGTTTGACCACGTGCGCGAGCGCCACGCCGACATCACCCTGGTCGGCCGGAGCCTGGGCTCGGGCGTGGCGATCCAGGTGGCGAGCCAGCGCCCGGCCTCGAAGCTGGTCCTGGTGACGCCCTACGACAGCCTGCAGGAACTGGCCGCCAGGCAGTTCCCGGCCTTTCCGGTCCGCTGGCTGCTTGTCGACAAGTTCGAGGCATCCAGACACGCGCCGCAGGTCACGGTACCCACCCTGCTCATCGCGGCGGCGCAGGACGAGGTGATTCCAGCCTGGAGCACCGCGCAGCTGCATGCGCGTTTCCGTAAGGGCCTGGCCAGGCTCGAAGTCCTGCCCGGAACTTCGCACAACACGATCTCGCAGCATCCCGATTACCTGCCCCTGCTGCGCAGCATGTTGTGAGCAAGGCGGGGCGGGCCAAATAATTCACAACGGGTCTGCATCCGTTTCCGGGTCTCCATCGTTTGTGATGGGTGCTGAAAAAAAACAGCGCACCTTCATCCAACGATCATCAAGGAGCCCGACATGCAAACCCTGAACCTTCGCCACTTCCTCGCCCTGCCCCTGCTGAGCCTGGCGCTGGCCGGCGCCGCGCTGGCCGCCGACTTCCAGAGCACCCCTGTTGAGAATGCGCGGCTCGACGACTTCGCCGCCGGCAAAAAAGCCCTGGAAGCCAAAAAATGGGCGGACGCCGCCAGCAGCTTCAGCAAGGTGGTCGCGCAGAACCCGAAAAATGCCGACGCATGGAACTACCTCGGGTATTCCAGCCGCTGGCTGGGGAAATACGACGAGGCTTTTACAGCCTATGGCAAGGCGCTGGCGCTGGACCCGAAACACCGCGGCGCGCTCGAGTATTCGGGCATCGCCTACCTCAAGACCGGCCAGAAAGCCCAGGCCGAAGCCCAGCTGGCGAGGCTGCAGGCCATCTGCACCAGCTGCGAGGAAACCACCGACCTGAGCAAGGCGATTGCGGCGGCCAAATAGGCGCTGAGGGCCTGCTTGCCGGCGTTGTTGCGGGCGCCCGGGCGCACCACGCGGTGCGTCCCAGGCGCGACTGGCCGCTTACCGCCGGCTGGCGTACATTGGCGGGCATGAACCCACTGACCTGCTTTTCCCTTTCCACCACCGGCCACATCGCGCACCTGGTGCTGAATCGCCCGGAAGCCATGAACACCATGCACCCGGCCTTCTGGCGCGAGCTCGACGCGGTGCTGACCGACATCCACAACGCCGGCGAGGCGCGCGTGCTGCTGATCTCCAGCACCGGCAAACACTTCAGTGCCGGCATGGCGCTGGAAACTTTCGGCGGCGCCATCAGCATGGACGACCAGAGCCCGGAAGGCCGCGCTGCCATGTTTGACCTGCTGGCCGGCATGCAGGCGACCTTCACCAAACTCGAGTCGCTGCGCATCCCGGTGATTGCCGCGATCCAGGGCGGCTGCATAGGCGGCGCGGTCGATATGGTCACCGCCTGCTGCATCCGTTACGCGACGGCCGACACGTTTTTTTGCATCCAGGAAATCAACATCGGCATGGTCGCCGATGTCGGCACCCTGCAGCGCCTGCCCAAGCTGGTGCCGCTGGCCGTCGTCAAGGAGCTGGCCTACACCGGCCGCCGCCTGGGCGCCCAGAAAGCGCTGGGCTACGGCCTGGTCAACGAGGTCTTCGATTCCACTGAGGCCATGCTGGCCGGTGCGCTGCAGTGTGCGCAGGAAATTGCGTCCAAACCGCCGGTCGCGATCTGGGGCACCAAGCAGGCCATCCACTACGCACGCGACCACGCGGTGGACGACGCGCTCAAACAAATGGGCTGGCTGCAGGGCGCGATCTGGAGCAACCAGCATGTGCGCGAATCGGTGACCGCGATGAAGGAAAAACGCGCGGGTGACTTCCCGGCCCTGTCATCGCTCCAACATTTCAACGAAATCGGGCTCTAGCCCATGTCCAGAAAGCACCAGTAGCTATCGATTTGATAGCTAGGCGGGCGCCTGCGCCTCGGCGCACTGGCGCTGCAGCTGGAACAGGTGCGAGCGGAAGGCGACCGCATGGTGCCACAGCGGCGAGGCAAACACCGTGCGGCTCAGCGGCTCGCCCGCATCGGTCGGGACCTCGATCGTGATGACCTGTTTGTCGCCCCGTGTCGTCATGGACAGATCCAGTTCCAGCAGCGGCACGTCCACGCTGGGTGGTTTTGCGCTCTCCCGCGCCGACGTGAAACGCAGCAGGCAATCGCCGACCAGTGAAATGTGCTGCCTCACCCTGCGCGCCGCCTCCTCACCGATCTCGTTGAGCTGCGCCACATGTTCGGCCGGGCTCAGCAGGGCACCGTCGACCATGTCCTCCTCGGAATACCCGTCGTGGCAGGCGCCCAGGCACAGCAGCAGGACCAGGACGGCGGTGCCGCCCACGCGCCGGGACAACGAACGGCCTGTCCGCATCTACTGCCGCGCCGTTCGCACATTGGCCGGCAAGGCCTGCGGATGGCTGGTGCGGAAGGGGTTGATGTCGAGGCCGCCACGGCGGGTGTAACGCGCATACACCGACAGGCGTTGCGGGCGGCAACGTGTCCAGATGTCCATGAAGATGCGTTCCACACACTGCTCATGGAACTCGTTGTGGTTGCGGAAACTCACCAGGTACTGCAGCAGGCCTTCCTGGTCGACCGGTGCGCCCGAATAACTGATCTGCACACTGCCCCAGTCGGGCTGGCCGGTGACCAGGCAGTTGCTCTTGAGCAGGCTGGAGGTCAAGGTCTCCGTCACCGGCGGCTCGTCGTGGTCGGCGAACAGCAGTTCGGGCGCCGGCGTGTAGTGAACACATTCGACGTCGAGCCGGTCCAGCGTCAGGCCGTCGAGTTCGTGCACCGGCTCCTGGTCGAACTGCTCGGGGCCCAGCGTCTTCACGCCAACCCCGGCGCCCACTGCGGTGTTGAGGTCGGCGCGGATGCGCTCGCGCACCTCGCGCGCATCGGTGAAACGCGTGTTGTTGAAACTGTTGAGGTAGAGCTTGAAGGACTTGCTTTCGACAATGTTCGGCGACTCGCAGGGCACGGTGATGTGGGCCAGCGCGACCTGCGGCTTGCCGCGCAGGTTGAGCCAGCTCAGCTCGAAGGCGGTCCACATGTCGGCGCCCATGAAAGGCAGGCTGTCTGCGAGGCCGATTTCCGCACGCTTGACGGCGCGCGGAATCGGGAACAGCAGCGAGGCGTCGTACTGGTCGATGTAGGCCGAGCTTTTGCCCAGTTGTGATTTTTCGGGCGTGTTCATGTGGGGGCCTGTGATTTGTTCAGATGCGGAATCAGGGGCTCCAGAATGCGCTGGACCACACCTGCAGGAAGATCGTGGCCCATGCCCTCGATGCCGACCAGGGTGGCGCCGGGAATGCGCCGCGCCGTGTCCTCGCCGCAGGCGTAAGGCACCAGCGGATCGGCCTTGCCGTGAATCACCAACGTCGGCACCCGCAGCGCGCCCAGGGCATGCGCGCGCTGGCTGTCGGCCGCGATGGCGGCCATCTGGCGCACCGTGCCGGCCGGGTAAAAGCTGCGCTTGGCCGCCGCGGCAATGCGTTCTCGCAGTTCGGCATCATCCATCGGGAAGCCCGGACTGCCGATGGCCTTGAACAGCCTGACGTAATGGTTCAGCACCGATTCGGGGTCCTTGCCGGCAGGCCGCGCCAGCAGCACCCGCATCACCTGCGGTTTGGCCTGGGGCAGGCCGCGCGCGCCGCTGGAGCTCATGATGCTGGTCAGGCTCAACACACGATCCGGCGCGGCGATCGCGACGCGCTGCGCAATCATGCCGCCCATGCTGACACCGACCACATGCGCCTTCGCCACACCGAGGGCGTCCAGCACCGCCAGCGTGTCGGCCGCCATGTCGCCCAGCGAATAGGGCGACTTCACCGGCAAGCCCAGCTTGTACTTGAGACCTTCCCAGAGCAGATTGGGCAAACCGAGGTGGTCAAATTTTTCGGACAGGCCGATGTCGCGGTTGTCCAGCCGCACCACGCGGTAACCGGCGTCCACCAGCGACTGCACCAGCGCCGGCGGCCAGGCCACGAGCTGCATGCCCAGGCCCATGATCAGCAGCACCACCGGGCGGCCGGTGGTGTCACCCTCGTGGGTATCTTCGATCTCGATGTCGATGCCGTTTGCTCTTAATTTCATAGCTGGATAGTCCTGTCAGCCGTGGGCTGCAGGCTCATTTCCTCCTCAAGTTAGCTGAATTTCCGTTCGCGGAGCCACTTCGTCGCAATCCACTTTTCGCCGGCCAGCACCGGCATGCCGCCATGCAGGGTCTGGCTGCAGGGGTGCGCCTGGCTGTAGCTGAAAAACACCGCGCTGCCGCGCCTTGGTGCGACCTGCAGCCGCAGGTCGGGAAACACCGTGGCACCGCCCTGCTCCGGCTCCTGCAGGTAAATCACCAGCGTGGCCACACGCTGGCCGCCACGCGCCAGGATGGTGACGCTGCCCGCTTCGGCCGGGTCGAAATAATCGTAATGCGGCTTGTATTCGGCGCCGTGGCCGTAACGCAATACCTGCAAACCTTCGCCGTTTTCGACCGGCCAGTCCAGCAGCTTGGCGATACGGGCCTCGATGGTTGCCACCAGAGCGGTTTCGCCGCGCGTGAAAAACATGCCGTCGCTGGTCCGGTCATCGTGCACCTCTTCGCCGCCGGTCTCCAGCGCCACCGTGAGCGAACGCTGCAGCCGCGGCCGGGCCGCAGCGATCAGCGCCAGGCATTCGTCGGCATCCAGCAGGTTCTCCAGCACCAGCACATCGGGCGCACGCATGACGGTGCTGATCGCCACCTGCCGGTCGCCCGCGTCCAGGCGCAGGCTGGAGGCCGCTGCCGCCGGCCAGGGCACGGGCACGGGCGCCGGCGGCGTCTCGGTCAGGACTTCGCTTGCCACCTGATGGCTCCATCCGGCGGCCAGCATGGCCTGCAACACCGCTTCACGGCCATGGCCGTCGGCGGTCTGCGCGGCAATCCACTGGCGCAGTTCGCGCGAGATGGCCTGGTGCTGGCCTGGGATCACGGGTGATGACACGTCGCTTCTTTCAACATCTGCGGGCTCAGGCCGCCTGTTTGCGGCGGAACACCAGCCGGTCCGGCGCCGACACGGCGGGATCAAAACGGTAACCTTCGGCGTCAAACCCCTCCAGCTTCCTGACCGTGGCGATCTGGTTCTCTATCGCATAACGCACCATCAGGCCACGCGCACGTTTGGCGTTGAAGCTGATGATCTTGTACCTGCCGCCCTTGTACTCCTCAAACACGCAGCTGACCACACGCGGCTTCAGGGCGCGCCGATCTACCACCTTGAAGTACTCCTCGCTCGCCAGATTGACGATCACCGGCGAGGTGTCTGCTGCGGCGCGTTTGTTCAGGTAAGCGGCAATCTTCGTTCCCCAGAACTGGTACAGATTGGCCGCCTCGCCCACCGCGAGCGCCGTGCCCATTTCGAGCCGGTAGGGCTGCATCCGGTCCAGCGGGCGCAACACACCGTAGAGGCCACTCAGGATGCAGACGTGGTCCTGCGCCCAGCCCAGCTGCGTCTCGCTCAGGGTCTTTGCGCCCAGCCCGCCATACACATCACCATCAAAGGCCAGCACCGCCTGTTTGGAATTTTTCGCGGTGAAACGCGGTGACCAGGCCTGGTAACGCGCAACGTTCAGGCCTGCCAGGCTGTCGGAGAGCTTCATCAGTGCGCTGATCTGCTGCGGCGTTTTTTCACGCAGCACCGCGATCAGTTCGGCCGACTGGCGCGCGAACAGGGCGGGTGTGTGGGTGGCGACCTGCGGCGGCGTGTCGTAGTCCAGCGACTTGGCCGGCGAGAGGAGAAACAGCATGGAGGGGAATTCGTGGGAGGAGGCGAAAACCCCCACTTTACGACAGCCGGTCAACTCCCGGCCGGCCTGCGGACTTCAGGAAGCGCTGAACAGGCCCAGCGGGGTTGTTCAGCGCCTCCTTTTCAGCGCAGGTCGCTGCTCAGCGAGGCCAGTGTTTCGGCGGCAATCGCCACATGGGCCGGGTAATGCATGTGGTCGCAGCCCAGCTTGACACCGGCACCGGCCTTGACCGCCGCGCACATGGCGGGGGTCAGTTCGAAACGCACAAAATGCACGGCCGAGGTTTTTTCGTCGTTCTCGCGATCCATGTCCTCGTCGGCGATCGCATACACGCGGGCGTGGCCTTCGACCTCGACGAACAGGCGGTCTTCCACCCCGATCAGGCGGGCCAGTTCGCGCTTGCGTTCGTTGACATCGGGGTACTCGAGCAACACTGTGGCCTTCCAGTTGCTGCCGTCCGGCATCAGCGGCGCATAGGCTTCGATTTCCTGGTTGATGCCGTCTTCCTCGAAGATTTTCTCGATGCGCAACATCTCCTGGATCTGGTACCGGATGCTGGTTTCGCTTTCAAACTGGAGGTTGATGTGTTCACCGAGGCGCACGCTGCGCAGCCTGCGGTGCGCCATGATGGCGGCCTTGTTGTCCTTGCGGTACTTGCTGTAGGCCTCCAGCGTCATGAGGCTGTCAGGCGTGATTTTCCCGGTGATCTGCATGATCTGCACTCCAAATGTGTCATGCCGGACCTGATCCGGCATCCATGTCGGCCCACCACCATGGATTGCGGGTCAAGCCCGCAATGACAAAGTAAAAGAATTATTTCAACCCGTAAGCGGTGCGCACCAGGGTCAAGGGGTGTTTCAGTGGCGGCGCCCCGAGCTGGTTGACCTCAAAACCCTGGGCGATGTGGTGGCCGCCCAGCGGGCAGTCGCTGCTGATCACGTCGGGCAGGCCACCGTCACGGTGACTGGCCATGGCCTTGAACAGCGGTTTGCCTATCTTCATCGCCTGCTGATGGTAGGGCAGCTTCACGCCGAAGGTGCCGGCATGGCCCGAACAGCGTTCGTGGGTGTGCACGCTGGTGCCGGGCACCATCTTGAGCATTTCCTCGGTTTTTTTGCCGATGTTCTGCACCCGCCCGTGGCAGGGAATCTGGTAACTGACCTTGCCCAGCGGCACCGGGAAGTCGGTCTTGAGCAGGCCATCACGCTTGCGTGCCATCAGGTACTCAAACGGATCCCACATGTGTTCCTTGACCAGCTGCACCTCGGCATCACCCGGGTACATCAGCGGGATTTCCTGTTTGAACATCAGCGTGCAACTGGGCACGGCGCTCAGGATGGCAAAGCCGTCCCGCGCATATGTCGCCAGCACCGGGATGTTGGCCTCTTTGCTCCGGTTGACCGAATCGAGGTCGCCGAGCTCCAGCTTGGGCATGCCGCAGCATTTTTCCTTCTCGACCAGCACATAAGGCACTTCGTTGTGGTCCAGCACCTTGAGCAGGTCATGGCCTATGCCGGGCTCGTTGTAGTTGATGTAGCAGGTCGAATAAATCACCACCTTGCCCGGTGTCTTGGCGCCGTCCCTGACCGCATGCGGCGGTGATTCGGGCGCGCCGGAGCGGAATTTCTGGGTCGCCAGTTCTGGCAGCCAGGCCTTCCTGTCCACGCCCAGCACTTTTTCCATCACGGCGCGGGCCGGCTTCGTTTTGTTGAGCGCGTTGGCGGCCTGGACCACGATGGGAATGCCGGCAAACTGGCCGTGCACATCGGTGGACGATAAAAACTTCTCGCCGGCGCCCACCTCGCCCTTTTTGAACTTGATGGCCTTGGCGCGCAGCATGGTGTGCGGAAAGTCGAGGTTGAACTCGTGCGGCGGCACATAGGGGCATTTGGTCATGTAGCAGAGGTCGCACATGTAGCACTGGTCGACCACCTTCATGTAGTCCTTCCTGTCCACCCCATCGACCTCGCCGGTGCTGCTTTCGTCGACCAGGTCGAACAGCGTGGGGAAGGCTCCGCACAGACTCACACAGCGCCTGCAGCCATGGCAGATGTCGAAGATGCGCTCCATCTCGTGGAAAGTCGCTTCCTCGTTGTAGTAGTCGGGATTTTTCCAGTCGATCGCATGGCGTGTGGGCGCCTGCAGATTGCCTTCGGTAGCCATGTTTTTGTCTCCTCTTGTCGCGGGCTTTGGAAAGGGTTCACCGAATCCTCTCCAAAACCGCCACGCCTTAAAGGCGTAGCGAGCGGGTGCAGGGCAAGGCGCGGGTGTCGGGTCACCGGAATGTGCCCACGGCACATGAGGATGGCCCGATCGGGACGCGCAACGCCGCCATGCGCCCGCGCAGTAGCCGTGAATCAATCCACGAGTTCAGCCAAAGCCTTGGTGTAGCGATTCGCATGCGAGCGCTCGGCCTTGGCCAGCGTCTCGAACCAGTCGGCGACTTCGTCGTGGCCTTCGTCACGGGCCGTCTTGGCCATGCCGGGGTACATGTCGGTGTACTCGTGGGTCTCGCCGGCCACGGCCGAGGCGAGATTCTCGCGCGTGCCGCCGAAGGGCATGCCGGTGGCGGGGTCGCCGCACTGCTCCAGCCACTCGAGGTGGCCGTGCGCATGGCCGGTTTCGCCTTCCGCGGTGGAGCGGAACAGCGCTGCGACATCGGGTTGACCTTCGACGTCAGCCTTGTTTGCGAAATACAGATAACGGCGGTTGGCCTGGGATTCGCCGGCAAATGCGGCCTTCAGGTTTTCTTCCGTCCTGGAACCTTTCAGAGCAGCCATGGATATCTCCTTCGTGGTTGTGAGTTCTTGCATCCCCGGTGTGAGCACCGCGGACGCCCACACGGTAGGCCGATCCAGCGGCGGCGTCCAATTGCCTGACTCAATAGCTTGCGGCAAAAAAAGCTATCGCCCATTCAATGAAAACCATTCTCAACTAATAGGGTGCCCCACCCGGAATGGCCGACTTGGCAGGCCGCTGGAGTTACGTTATAGTAAATGCATTATGAATAGGTGAATTTGAGCTGCATCAAACATGCACCCCGAATCGCTCCTGCCGACATCCCTTTGGAGACCGCCATGGCCGCCCTTCTGAACACCCTGACCCCTCCCGCCCTCGCGGCGCTGCCGGCGCCGGCGCCCGTGCAGCAGCTGCACCACTACGCCTACCGCGCCAGGGACGCCGAGGAAACCCGGCACTTTTACGAAGACATCCTGGGCCTGCCGCTCTACCACATCATCCAGAGCGACTACGTGCCCAGCACCGGCGAATACTGCCCCTACACGCACTTTTTCTTCCGGCTGCAGGACGGCTCCTTCATCGCGTTTTTCGACCTGGGCAACGACGAGGCTGCCCTGCCCTCGCCAAACACGCCGCTGTGGGTCAACCACATCTCGTTTCGGGTCAACACCGTGGCCGACCTGGAGGCCATGAAAGCCAGGCTGGAGGCCGATGGCATCGAGGTGCTGGGCGTGACCGACCACCACATCTTCAAAAGCATTTATTTCTTTGACCCGAACGGCGTGCGGCTGGAGCTGACGGCGCAACTGGCCGACGAGTTCCAGATGCTGCAGGAGAGCAAAACCGCCCATGCGCGCTTGGCCGAATGGACGGCGCGCAAGCAGCAGTGGCGCGCGGACAAGGCCGCCGGGCGCGCGGCCGAGGCGCTCAAGCCGCAGCAGAACGACCGACCCGAAGTCGCCGGCAAAACGCACGCCTGACGCGGTTTTTTACTATTATTTTGATAGCTGCGAATCCCCGTCCGGCAAGGGTCAGGGCCGGAAATCACTGAGAACAAGCCAATACCGGAGCGAGACACGCCATGCTGGAGACAGAATCTGCCTACGCCCAGACGGCGTTCACCAACGGTTATGAATTCACCCAGGGCACGGGTTACGCCCTGCCCGAGTACCCGTTTGTGGCCCCGCCCGAACTTGGCGCCGGGCAATCCGGGCGCCACCCCATCGTCATCGTCGGGGGCGGCATCACCGGCCTGAGCCTGGCCTGCGCGCTGGCCCGTTATGGCGTCGAGGCCGTGCTGCTGGACGAAGACAACAGCGTGGGCGTCAAGGGCGCGTCGTCGCGCGGCATCTGCTACACGCAGAAGTCGCTGGAGATTTTCCACCGCCTCGGCATCTACGACCGGATTGCCGCCAAGGGCGTGCAGTGGAGCGTGGGCCGGACCTTTGCCGGCGCCGACGAGGTCTATTCCTTCGACCTGCGCCAGCAGAGCAATTTCAACCTCTCGACCCAGCCGCCCTTCATCAACATCCAGCAGTTCTACATCGAGGGTTACCTGGTCGAACGCATCTACGAACTCGGCCATGTGGACCTGCGCTGGAAGTCGCGCGTCACCGCCTTCACGCAGGACGCCGATGTCGCCACGCTGACGGTGGAAACACCTGCCGGCAGCTACCAGATCGAGGCCGAACATGTGATCGACGCTTCCGGCTCCCACACGCCTTTTCACGACTGGGTCGGCGCCACCATGCAGAACAAACGCGGTGACGACCGCTGGTGCATCGCCGACGTGCGTTTTTCCACACATCCGCCGGTCGAGCGCCACACCTGGATAGAGGCGCCCTTCAATGAAAACCGCGCGGTCTGGCAGCACCTGATGGCCGATGACGTCTGGCGCATCGACTACCAGATGGCGCCCAACGCCAACCCCGACGACGTGAGCCGCGAAGACGTGGTGCGCGAACGCCTGCAGCGCCAGTTCGGCAAGGACGTCGAGGTCGAGATCGTCTGGGTCGGGCCCTATGCCTACCGCAGCCGTTGCCTGGACCAGCTGCGCGTGGGCCGCGTGTTTTTCATGGGCGACACCGCAAAAATCGTCAGCCCTTTTGGGGCGCGCGGCGGCAACACCGGCGTGGCCGATGCCGACAACCTGGCGTGGAAGCTGGCCGCCGTGCTGCGCGGCCGTGCCAGCGCCACACTGCTGGACAGCTACAACACCGAGCGGCTGGAAGCGGCGCGGCAGAACGTGCAGGTGACCAACCGCACCGCACGCTTCCTGCGTCCGGCCGACGGCATGGAGCGCTGCTTTCGCACGGCGACCCTGGGGCTGGCCAGGCAATACCCGTTTGCGCGTTCGCTCGTCAACACCGGCCGCATGGCGGTCGCCAACACCTACACACGTTCCTCCATTTGCGAAAACACCGGCGGGCAATCGGTACAGAACGTGGCCTTTCGCTGGCCGGACGGCTCGCCAGGTGCGATCAACGAGCTGCTGCAGTGGGCCGATGGCCAGCTGCTCTTGCTGGTGTTCGGCGAACTGCCCACCGCCAGCCTGCAGCGCCTGAAGCAGCTCGCTGGACACGCCCCGGTGCGCAGTGTGCAGGTGCTGGGCCCGGACCAGCGGGCGCAGGCACGCGAACATGTGCGCGACAGCCACGCCCGGGGCAGCGGCCACCTGCGGGACGCCTGCCAGGTGTCCGGCCAGGCCTGGGCCCTGGTGCGGCCCGACGGCTATCTGGCCGCCACCGGCAAGGTTGTCGATGGCCAGCTGGTCGCTGCTGTCGAAAAAACCCTGGGCCTGCGCTGAATCCGGAAAGACTTCCCATGACCACTGAAGCTGCCATCAAGACCGACCCCAACTTCCAGGATGCGGATGCCTTTTACGAGTGCCTGCTCGATGCCCACCAGGGCCTGAGCCGGGAGCAATCCGAGTTGCTGAACGCCCGGCTGATCCTGATCCTGGCCAACCAGATCGGCGACAGCGCCGTGCTCCAGGCCTGCATTGAGGGCGCGCGGGACGCGCCGGCGGGCTGAAGTGGCGGCAGTCGAATAAAATCGGCCCACTGATCCACCCCGGCGGCATCTCACCAGATGCCGTTTTTCATTGCCGCCCA